>Ga0222714_10004415_pt1 | contig 13777 bp, 21 predicted proteins | sample C33_3DmetaG_FD_165048 | JGI IMG/M metagenome (GOLD analysis project Ga0222714, IMG submission 165048) | Estuarine water microbial communities from San Francisco Bay, California, United States - C33_3D | ecosystem: Environmental > Aquatic > Marine > Unclassified | place: USA: California... | reverse complement strand
CAACAGCATGATCCTGCTACCATCGAAAGAAATAAAAATAAGATAGATGGTAAAAAAGGAACAGGTGTTGAGATGCAAGACCTGTTAAAAACCGGTGAAGGTAAATTAGGTATTACCTTTGTAGATAATACAACCGTACAGATGACCGAGAATTCTAAACTTATTATTGATGAGTTTGTGTATGACCCAAATCAAAAGGATGCAGGAAAGTTAGCAATTAAAGTTGCTTCCGGTACTGCAAGATATGCTAGTGGACAAATTGCTAAAAACGATCCATCAAAAGTTAAGATTAAAACTCCTACAGCCACAGTTTCTGTACGTGGTACAGATTTTACTGCTACCGTTGGTGAACTTGGTGATAGCACTATTATTCTTTTACCTTCTTGTCCTGTAGGCTATAAGAAAATAGAAGAATGCACCGTAGGTGTTATTGATGTAGAAACAGGTGCTGGTACAGTAACCCTAACAGAAGCATTTTCAGCAACAGTTGCTACTTACTATGAGAAACCTCCTACTCCTCCGGTTAAATTAGACTTAACTGAAAATCAAATATCAAATTTACTTATCTTATCTAAACCAAAAGAATTAAGAGAAAATCAAAAAGAAGAAATTACAATTAAAAGTGCTTTAGATGCAAACTTTCTTGATGTAGATAATCTAAACAATGAATTAGAAGCACAACAAAGGAATCTATATGCTGATGCCCTTTCAGAGGATTTATTAGATAGAGATTTTCTACGAAACATTTTAGACTTAATTAATTTACAATTGGTCAAAGCAGACGAAAGAAGATTAGCAGTTAAAAGAGGCGATGAATTATTGCCAGATTATGATCCTGATGGACCAGTAAAGGCCACGGTTGATGGTATTGGTGTAACACTATGTATGGAAACTGGACCAAGTGATGTAAGTTGTGTTCGAACACCGACATCACAAAACTCAACGATTACACAAACACAAGGTTCTGTATCGATTACAAACCGAGTAAATGATACTGGTACAACAATTATAGAAACTAATCAGAAATGAGATACTTTTTACTATTATTGTTCTTATGCTCATCAGCACTCGCTGATTCGGTTCTTATTATACACCAAGGGTATGCCAATGTGCATACCAATGTCGGTAATGCCTTAATCAATAATGGTCACACTGTAACATATTCAACAGCAGAAGTTACTTCAAACTTGTCCGCTTATGACCAAATATGGGATGTCCGCTATAGTTCATTATCAGCAGGACAAGCCACTGCTTATGACGGATTTGTTCAAGGTGGCGGATTCTTATATTTGGTAACAGAGAATCCTGGATGTTGTGGAACAAGAAACGGTGCTGTGGCCTCCATGATTTCCAACATGGGTGGTGGAGCAGGATTGACCATAGGTGGCGGAACATCAAATACAATTTCTGTTGTTAATACTACATACATGACAGATTTATCAGGAAGCAGTATTACATTTGCGGCAGGTAGTGCTATTACAAACTATGGCAATGGACAATGGTTAATGAAAGATGCTAGTGGTAATGTGGCAGGTGTAATGTGGGTAGGTAATGCTGGCAACTTGGCAAGTGGATACACAGGAACTGTAATCACAGTGGCTGACATCAATTGGTTGGATTCTAGCAGATTTGCTGGAACCAATGTTGTAGCACTTGAAGATATTATTGACGGTATCGTAGCAGGAACGGTTGAGGGAACCATCAGTGAATCAGGAAACTCAGGTGGTCCTACTACGACCACAGTGACGGGCACCAGTCTAGGTCCAACTTCAGCACAGGCAACAAGACGAGATGAGGCGATTACACGCAGAGATAGTTATTATGATAATGGTATCTACATTGACCAAGCTGGATCAAATAACTCAATAACTTTATTACAAGACAGTGAAAACAATCAACTTAGAGGTATCAATCAACAGAAGGCGAAAATGTGGGGTGATAATAACACTTATGATATACGCCAAGGTGCTCCTACTACAACAGGGATTAATTTAATTGAACTCATGGTAGATGGAGATTCAAATAACTTAACATTGTTCCAAGATAGATTTGATGCAGGTACACCAGATTCAAGTGCTAGTGGTGATAACATATTAAGAATTAATATAGATGGTAATTCAAACACTGTAGCAACTAATCAACGAGGTGAAACAAATGCTGGTGGACAATTTGGTGAGATTAATATCACAGGTGATTTAAATGATGTTACAATGATTCAGCGTTCAACTCTTTCTGAAACAGCGTTTATAGATATTACAGGAAATAGTAATGTTGTTGATTTACTACAACAGAATACTTCTAATGCAGTAGGTTCTACTAAGTTTGCTGACATCAAACTCACAGGTGACGGACACACTGTTAATCTAACACAAGATGGCACAGGCGGACATCAAGCAACTATTAATTTAATTTATGGGTCAGCGCCTTCAACATTAGACTTAAATCAATTAGGTAGCACCAGTCAATCATTCTCTTTAGAACAAACCTGCTACACAGCTGGTGGTTGTTCCACGACACTCACGCAACAATAAATAACTCTATGAAAAAAGTAAATCTATTCTCACCATGGTCGGCACTCATTACTTTAATTATTTTAATTATTGTAAAGTTTCAATCACCAACATTTGTTGAATCAATTAAACTGAGATATTTTGATACACTCATTACATCTCAACCAGAAATACAAAACACAATTCACACGGTTAATATTGATGAATCAGCATTAGAGAAATATGGACAATGGCCATTCAGTAGAGATGTTTATGCTGATATTATTAAAGACTTATATAATCGAGGTGCAGGTTTAGTTGTCTTTAATGTATTGATGCCAGAAAAAGACAGAAGTGGAAAAGATTCAGTTTTAGCAGAAACATTAAAAGAATATCCAGTTATACTTTCGAATGTTGGTTCAGACATAAACAAAAACCAAGCCAAAAATCCAGGTGCAGTGATGATTGGAGATCCAGATGGTAAAGTGATTGAATATCCTGGCATCATCGCTAACATACCTGAATTAGAAAACGAAGCATATGGTGTAGGTCTCACTTCTACATTACCAGAGATTGATGGTGTTAATCGTAGAATACCATTGGTCATTAAAAGTGGTGAACATTTATATCCTTCAATTAGTTTAGAAGTATTAAGAGTATTAGCACAAGACCCATCATTTCAAATTAAATTCCATGAATATGGTATTGAGAAACTTAGAATACCACAATTTGGCATAATACCAACAGATAATATTGGTCGAGTTTGGATTGATTGGCAACAAAAAGGCATTTCACACTCACTTACTGATTTGCCAGATAACTTTGAAAGTTCAATTGTTATTGTTGGAACAACAGCGTCTGGTATCGCTAATCCAATTTCAACATCTGTTGGTGAAGTATGGCCACATGAAGTTCAAACATCAATTATCGCTACACTATTCAATCAAGTAAATATTCAAAGACCAGATTGGGCAGATGGTGCAGAAATATTAGTGACTATCGTTCTATCATTAATCATATTAATCTTAAGTAGATGGACATATGTGGGTCTTGGAACAAGTGTGGTGTTACTTGGTGCAACAATACCCGCTACGATGTATGGTTATTCACACTATAAATTTTTATTTGATGGCACACTATTGTTAGGCGTAGGTATTCTTGTAATGCTTCATGCTTATGGTGTTAAGTTCATATCTGAGTTTAGACAAAAACAACAAATTAAAAAACAATTTGGATCATATCTTTCACCAGCGCTTGTTGAAAAACTACAAAAGAATCCTGATTTACTTAAACTTGGTGGAGAAACACGAGATCTATCAATTATGTTTACAGATGTTCGAGGATTTACATCAATATCTGAACACTATGGTGAAGATGTTCAAGGCCTTACAAAAATTATGAATCGATACATGACTGCCATGACAAAAAAGATTTTAGACAATAATGGTACACTTGATAAATATATTGGTGATGCTCAAATGGCATTTTGGAATGCACCACTAGATGATACTAATCACGCTAAACACGCTGTAAAGACAGCATTAGAAATGTTAGGAGACTTAGATGAATTTAATAAAGAAATTGCTGATGAAGGTATTCCAAAGTTCGGCATGGGAATCGGTATTAATACTGGCGGGGTCGTTGTTGGTAATATGGGTAGTTCACACCGTTTCGACTACACTTGCTTAGGAGATTCGGTCAATTTAGCATCAAGGTTAGAAGGACAAAGTAAAACTTACGGCGTAAAGATTATACTAGGACCAATAACAGCTGAACAAGTAAAAGATGAATATAATACCGTAGAACTAGATTGTATTGCCGTAAAAGGTAAAAAAGTTGGTGTCAAAATATACACTATAGCTGAAACACCAGACATTAAAGGTCACAAGAAATATCTTCGTGCTTATTATGATGGTGAATGGAAAGCTGCAATTTTGATTGCTAACGAATTAAAGAATAATAATCCAGAATTACAACAATATTATATTAATATGATAGAACGAATGAAAGATGGATTACCAAAAGACTGGAATGGAACTTTTGTAGCTACTTCGAAGTAGAATCTTTTCCTTTTTGTCTTTCTTGCTCTTCTCTTAATTGAAGGATTGTATTGAGTTTTTGATTAAGACGAATTAGGTCATTATCAAGCATACGCACACGGTCAATCAAATCAATCAGAGTAGTTTGAGCCGTACCAATAACAGGTGCGACTTCTTCTGTCACCCATTTCCAAATAAAGTATATAAAGTAACCTAGACCAAAAACAGCGATGATTGGAAAACCATAATTCTGTATTAATTGCGCTATATTATCCATTGGTATCTTCAGGTGTTACCACAATTGGATTAATTTTTAAATATGCTTGTTTAGCTTCAAGTTTAAAGAAATCAAAATTGTGAACATACAATAAGAGTAATGTTACACTTACAACTAAAGCTAATTCTTTATGCCAGTCTTTCATAATAATTATTTATCCACTTTTTCAAACTTGTCATATGGAAGTTTAGACCAATCGCCGTTGTTCCAATCAATATGAATCATTTCTGGAAATTCTTCCATACGATACCAACAACCAGGTATAAACAAACGGTCTAGTCTTTGAGCTGATGCTCTTTCACCTTTTAAATTTGGAATATTACACGGAATGTCTACAATCACAATTCTCAAATTTGAATATAAATGTAACACTCGATATTCATTAGCCTGAACTAATAAAGGAAATAGTATTAGAAATAAGATAAACTTTTTCATATTGTTGGTCCTAAATCTTCTTCTTGTGGTGTAGAAGAAAATATCTCTAAAGGATATTCTAATTTTATTCCATCAACATCAACAAAATTAACTAAAGGAAAAACTTTATATCCAGGTATCTGTGGTGCTCCTTCAATACTAGGAACATTATAACAACCTTCATACAAATCATCAGGATTACTGGTTGTTGCGTATCCTCTATATGGATAAAGTTCTTTAAATTTGGTTAATTGACAAGGTTCATGTGTTAATACGATATGCCCACCGGCATCATTGGGAGTGTAAACTTTTAAACTGTCGGCGGCCGTGTCTGTTGCTAGCAATAGCGATACCAAAAAAAGTTGAAGTCTCATGGTGATTAATCCTTTCGAGCATCATTCTTTCCATCGGCTCTAGCTATACGATTAATATCAGGTTTAACATTAAGGGCAGAAGACATTAAAGTATCGATGCGTATGACATCATGATTCATCGTTTTAACACGATTGTCTAAAGCGGTAATAATACCACTCAGCCTCTTGACAGAATCAGTAACATCTGAGAGAATAAAGCGTAAAGTTAAAAAAACAAAGTAACCCGCCGCTGTAGCAGCTGCTATTGGGAAACCAACATCGGTTACTAAACTTAAAAAGTCCATATTTGCCTACTTTTGCTTGACATGGTGTGGTATTTATGATATAGTCCTTTTATTATGAGTGGAATTTACATTTTAGTTACAAATAAAGATTATCGAGTTACATACTCAAAACACTATCATTCTATGTTTTTAGATTGGAATGAAGAAGTGTTTAATTATTATTTAAATGGTCAAATAGTAAAACAAGAGTTTGATTCTTCACCTGTTTTTCTAAAAGAACAAGATGCTCTCGATTATGCGTTATCTTTAGCGGATAAGTATCCAGAAACCGATGATGGTATTTTCTATATAGAAAATGCTAAAGACAAATCATATAAGGAAATTACAAATGGCTAAAAGACAAATGACAGCGGAACAAAGACAAGCGGCCGCTGAACGATTAGCAAAAGCGAGAGAGAAACGATTACAAGAAAATCCTCCTGAGTATAAGAACATAGCACAATCTGTTCAAAACTTACCAGATGATCATAAATTCTCAATGCAGAATGTTAAAGAATGGATAAAAATTACACAAGATAAGATTGCAAGTTTAAAAGTAGCTGTAAGACAGAATGTCAAAGGTGCAGCTTCTGAAGTAGCATCACTTGAAGGTTATATTCGAAATATGAGATTATATTTGGACAGTGGTGATTGGATTGATGATTTTTATGGAGCAGATATGGAAGGTAGAATGAAACATAGATGTTTAGCAATGGCATATCATAGTGATGGAACACCAAAACGAACAGTTGGTGTTTTTTATGATGATCTTGGTGTTGAATGGACAAAAGAAATGGATGATCAATCTAGGGCATAATTATGGACATTTATTTAAATGATGATAAATACTATACATAATTGCCACTTTTTATAATTAAAATTGATATAATAATACTATGATAATATTTGACTACAATCAAGTTGCAATCTCAAACTTGATGGAACACATTGGCTCATCAAACGGTTCAGTTGACGAATCTATGGTGAGACACATGATTCTTAACACTCTCCGAACTTATGTAAAAAAATACAAAACATCTCATGGACCAGAAGTTGTTGTTGCTTGTGATAGCAAAAACTTTTGGCGTAGAGCGTTGTTTCCTTACTATAAAGCGGGTCGTAAAAAAGCAAGAGAAGCCTCAGGTCATGATTGGAATACAATCTTTGATTGTCTACATAAAATAAAAGACGAAATAAAAGAAAATACGCCATATAAAGTTGTTGAGGTTGAAACTTGTGAAGCTGATGATATCATTGCAGTATTAACTATGAAATATTCAGCAACACAAAAAATTATGATTCTATCATCTGATAAAGATTTTGTTCAATTACAAAAGTTTAAAAATGTTGAACAATATTCACCAATACTTAAACGATCACTAAAAGAACCCTTACCAGCGGTTCAACTTAAACAGTTAATTATTCGTGGTGACAAATCAGATGGAATCCCAAACATTTTATCCAATGATGATGTTTTTGTTGAAGGAATTCGCCAACGACCAATCACAGAAGCTAAAATAATAAAATGGTTAAATCAAGAGCCAAAAGATTTCTGTGATGATGAAATGTTTAGAAACTTTTCACGGAATGAAATGTTAATTGACTTAACTAAAATACCCGAGAATCTAAAAGAAACTATTCTCAAAGAGTATGATGAAGCACAATCACATAATAAACAAAAACTAATGAATTATATGATTACTCATCGTTTGAAAAACTTAATGGAGGTCATTGACGAATTTTAATATGTTATTATTCTCAGAAATATTTGAACAGATTGAACTAGCCGTCAACAAAGAAGAGCGAATAAAAATACTACAAAAAAATGAATCTAATTCTTTAAAAGAATTCTTTAGATTATTGTATGATGAAAATATTCAATTTGATGTTGACATACCAAAATATAGACCAGCAATAGAACCAGCTGGACTTAATTTTACATATTTACACACAGAAGTAAAAAAACTATATCGTTATGTTAAAGGTGACCCTAGAGCTGATATATTAACACCAAAAAAGAAAACTGAATTACTTACAGTTACATTAGAATCATTACATAAAGATGAAGCTGAAATACTTGTTGGTTTAATTAAAAAAGATGTTGGAGTTCGCCATTTAAATGAACAGTTAGTTAAAGAGGCTTACAATTTATGAAAGTAGCGGTTGTCACGCCAACAATTGGTTCAGAGCACTTAGAACAATGTATTGAATCAGTAAGAAAACAATCCTATGAAGATGTTGTTCATTATATTGTCATTGATGGACTAGATGTTAAAGTTCCATCATATCTTCATAATTTACCAGATATAAAATTTATTCGATTAGATGAGAATGTTGGTAAAGGTTGGTATGGACACCGTGTTTATGCTGCTTGTTCTTTTTTGGTTAATGCTGATGTTATTTGTTACCTTGATGAAGATAACTTTTTAGCTTTAAATCATGTTGAAGAAATGGTAAAAACACTGAAAGATGGTAACGATTGGTGTTATTCATTAAGAAATATTGTTGACAAAAATGGAGAATTTATTTGTGAAGATAATTGTGAATCTCTTGGCCAATGGCCTGTTTATTTCAATCACCAAGTTTATCATATTGATACATCATGTTTTGCCATTCGCCGTGATATTGCTGTTAGAATTGGTCACGCTTGGTATGGCCAATGGGGAGCCGATAGACAGTTTTTTCACAATCTAAAAGCAAACTTTAAAAAATATGCTTGCACGAATCAATATTCAGTATGTTATCGTTTAGATGGAAATGAAGGATCTGTAACAAAAGATTTTTTCGAAAAAGGAAATGAAATATCTAAACAAAAATATAATGAAGGATATCCGTGGTTAGTTAAACAAAAAATGACAGAAGTTGGTCCTGGCATTTCTATTGTGGAGAGAAATTTTGAATAAACGAGTTTTAGTTACAGGCGCATCTGGTTATCTTGGATCTCATGTGTGCAAAACACTGAAACAAGATGGCTGGACAGTTCATGGTTACGATACCAAACACACAATGAATCATTATATTGATATTATGACATATGGTGATATACGAGATAGAATTCGATTGGATAGTTTATTCAGTTGTTTTCAATTTGATTTAGTGATTCATTTAGCAGCTAGAATTGAAGCAGGAATATCAGTAAAAGAACCAACAGATTTTTATGATGTTAATACTGGTGGAACTTGTGCTTTAGTAAACGCTATGAATAAAGTTGGTCTTAAAGATATAATCTTTGCATCAACGGCGGCTGTTTATAAGGCCAAAGATACACCAATTAAAGAAACTGATGAAAAAACTTATAATTCACCTTATGGTCATAGTAAACTAATGGCTGAACAAGTTATTGAAAAGTCAAAAATGAACTATGCCATGTTTAGATTTTTTAATTTAACTGGTGCTGATCCTGATGGTGAATTTGGTGAAGAACATGAACCAGAAACACATTTAATTCCAAGATTAATTCTAAATATAGATGGAGGCTTTGAATTAAATGGTGATGATTATGATACAAAAGATGGTACTTGTATACGAGATTATGTCCATGTAAGTGATGTGGCTGAAGCCATTTTGAGTGCGGCTAATTACCTATCAAGTGGTGGAAAATCTGAAATATTTAATTTAGGTATCGGACACGGATACACAATCAAAGAAGTGATTGAGGAACTAGAAAGAGTGTCTGGTAAAAAGATTGAATATAAGATTAATCCAAGACGAGAGGGTGATGCAGCTAGTTTAATGGCTGATATAAGTAAAGCACAAAATGTTTTAAAATACACGCCGAAGTATGATTTAACTTCTATCATTAACACAGCTTACGAATGGCATACGAATGACGAGAAAGAAACAACACGCACCTAAAAGTTCTGACAATAGTAATTTAGATGATTTTCTTCTTTCTTCGGAGAGAATCAATACAGCACTGTTAAACAATCACATTAACTTTTTAACAGGCGAAATCAATGAAGAAAACATAACAGAAATTATTCGATGGATAGCGTATGAAAATACACTTGATACGGAAGTTCCCTTAACATTGTTTATTAATTCAATGGGTGGAAGTTTGACTGACGCCTTTGCTTTAATTGATATCATGCACAATTCACACAGAAAAATAAGAACATTTGGAGTTGGAAATGTGATGAGTGCAGCCTTTTTAATCTTCACTTCAGGTTTAAAAGGCGAAAGATATATTGGTAAAAATACCAGTGTAATGTGTCATCAATATACGGGTGAGATTTATGGAAAACACCACGATTTGAAAGCACAGTATAAAGAGACCGAATCTTTGAATAAAAGAATGGTCGAAGTTTTAAAAAGAGCTACATATCTGGATGAAAGAACAATTAAATCAAAATTGTTACCTCCATCAGATGTTTGGCTTTCACCAGAGGAAGTTATTGATTTAGGTATAGCTGATCGTTTAATTAGTTAAGGAGTGTGCTATGAGTAGTTATTTGGATTATCTTCACAAACAAATACAAGAGTTACAATTAAAAATAGAATCAGACATTGGAGAAAGAGATAAATTAATTCAACAACTTGACGCTTTAAGAAAGGCTGAGTTTGAAGAAGATTTACGAACAGAAGGTGATAATGACCGACAGCAAATGACATTGTTTGGATAATTTATGAATAATGAGCGTGATGAGATTTTAACTATATTAATGGAAGAAGCCGCTGAAGTAACTGTTGAGTCTTCTAAAATAATTCGTTTTAATGGCGGGTTTGAAAGACTTGAGGCTGAACTTGGTGATTTAATGTGTATGATGGAAATATTAGTCGAAAGAGGACTAATTAACGCTCATAACATTGGTCAATATGCTCAAGCAAAAAGATTAAAGTTGAAAAAGTGGAGTAATATTAAAAATCTGTAATATTTTAGTCTTTAAAATCAAGAGCTTAGCAAACTAAAAAAAGCTTGACAAATAATAGAATTTATGTTAACCTATACACATAATGATAAAGGAGATTGTTATGAATGTAGAGATGATAAATTTAGAATTAAATACAGTAGCAAAAGAAAATAAAGAAATGCAAGTAAATCTTCAAGCACAGTTGTTAGCTGAAGATGAAGAAGCCGCATATTGGAATCACATTACTAATATGCAACATGAAATCGAAAAACACAATGATTCTGATGGCCCTTGGTATTGGGAATCAAAGTAAACCCTTTAAAGTCGTGGTTGAGTTATCTCCTTTTTATCTCTCTCCTAATTCAACCACGCACCCCTTGACTTTTACCTAAAAACCTGTTATAATGGATACATTATGATAATTTATGTGCAAAACAAATACAAGCCAATGCGTAAAAGCAAAAAGAAAATCAATGCTTCTAGGCGTCCAAGTAAAGTAAAAATTATTCCACTTGAAACTAGAATTAATCCAGTAGCCAGTGGTGTTGTTGTGCGTGAAACTAAGCATTATAACAGTTTACAAACTGATCGTGGATCAACCACAAAATCTGAAAGAATGGTTTATACTGGTGATGCTATGATTGGTATTGGTACTTTACATAAATCAAATGCTGTTCCTGTATTCAAAAAAGAAGACTTAAAGGATCAGGCAAAGATGAGGCGATAATGCTTGACTTTTCGGTAAAGTTGTGTTATGATGGTAACTTAAAAATATAAAAATGAGGAATTATATTATGAAAAAAGTGAAACTAAAACCGTTTCAGAAATTACTTACATTGATGATTTCTGGAAATGCTGTCACCAGAGATGAAATTGATACATTACTTGGCAAAGAAATTTATATGTATCGTATTTCAACCTATATGTGGCATATCAAAACAATAGCGAATGGTGTTATTCGTATCCATAAAGAAGGTCGTAAAGTTGTTTCATATCAATTAGTGAATGTTGAAGCTGTAAAAGAATACATGAAACGAGTTGGTGTATTAAATACAACCTTTACACCTGGTGAAGTTGAGAAAAAACCATCTATATCTAAATTGGATGATTTACAACCAGAACCTGTTGTTGAAATAACCGATAACTTACAAACCGCTTAATGAAAAAACTTTTAATTCCATTGTTAGTATCATCTATGTTTGCTAATGCTCAAGTTGTAACTGGCGTTGGTGAATATCGATATGGTCCTGACACCTCAGAAGAAAGTGCTTGTATTATAGCTGAACAAATGGCAAAAGAAGATGCAATTGCCAAAGTTGTTGGTGAAGAAGTTGCTACAGTTTCTTTTGAACAATGTGAAAATGAAAATTGTGTTTTACAAAAACATACTCACATTGATAGAAAAGGATATATCAAAGAACTATTACACAATGAAGTGGCCACAAATAAAGGAATTGGTTTTCATTCATGCACAGCATCTATTCGAGCTGATGTCCAAATGGATGAGAATCCAATACAGTTGAAATTATACAATACTGATTATCGATATAGTGAAGGTGATGAAATTATCATAAAAGGTTTTGTTGATCGACCTGGAACATTATTGATTTATACTTACAGTAATGGAATTTATAGTTTAGTTTATGGTGAAAAGTTTGCCCAATATAATTATGATTTTGTGTTACCATCTACTCAAAATAGAATGGTTGCATTATTACCTGATGGCGAACTCACATCAAAAGAACTTATGATGGTATTATTTACAAATTCTAATCGTGATTTTAGATTAAAATATAATAAAGCAGAAATGAAAACTTTATTAAATTCAATACCATTTGAGAAGCGCAAGGTAATTAATAATTACATTTATATTATGAAACGAGGAAATACATTATGAAAAATAAAAAGTTAATAGCTGTGATGATTGCTTCATTGCTTGCAACTGGTTGTGGTAGTGTAAAATATACCACAGGATTTGAAATGACAAGTGGATCTGAAAAATCAGCCGAATCTGGTGTTGAAGTATCTTATCCAAACTGGTATAATGAAGAGCTTGCTGATGACAATGGCAATTTATATGCTGTTGGCACTGAGTATTCTAAAGATATGCAGTTTGCTATAGACAAAGCAACATTATCAGCAAAACGAGATTTAGCTTCTAATTTCTCATCACACACAAGTGCTTTGCTAAAAGATTTTGCAACAGAAGTTGGCACACTCGATTCCGATGTTATTCGTGAAATTGATAGAACAACCAAAGTTGTTGTAGCACAAGTCAATTTAATTGGCGTTCAAAGAGAAAATATGTCACTGATTCATGCTAAAGATGGATATCGTGCTTATGTTAAACTGAGATATGTTCCTGATCAAGCCAACAAAATTCTTTTACAAGAAGTTTGGAAGAATGAAAAACTTAAAGCCAAAGTTCAGGCTTCTAAACGATTTAAAGAATTGGAACAAGAAGTAAATAATATACAACAAGATAAAATTGAAGAGACTGTTATTTACGATAGTGATTTTTAATGAACATATTTTATTTACACAGTGATCCAAAAAAATGTGCAGAAATGCACTTGGACAAACACTCAACTAAAATGTGTATCGAGTATGCCCAGCTGATGTCGACCGCTCATCGAGTTTTAGACGGTGAAGAATATTATGGTAAAACGGCCAATGGTCGTAAGATTAAACGATGGCGGTTGACGGATGGGCCAAAAGAAAATGAATTGATGAAAGCTTCTCATGTAAATCATCCAAGTGGCGTTTGGACGAGAGCTAATCAACAGAACTACAAGTGGCTGTTTTCATTGTGGAAGAACCTACTCCAAGAATATACTTTTCGGTATGGAAAACAGCACGCTTGTAGCCGCTTATTGGAAATGTTAGAATCACCACCAAACAATATACCTGATGGTGATTTCTATCCTCCAACACCGGCTATGCCTGATGAATGTAAGGTTCCTGGAAATGTCTTAGAATCATACCATAAATATTACAACGAAAGAAAAAGACACATTGCAAAATGGACTAAAAGAGAAATACCTTCGTGGTATGAAATAGACTATGCCAAT
>Ga0222714_10004414_pt1 | contig 13783 bp, 21 predicted proteins | sample C33_3DmetaG_FD_165048 | JGI IMG/M metagenome (GOLD analysis project Ga0222714, IMG submission 165048) | Estuarine water microbial communities from San Francisco Bay, California, United States - C33_3D | ecosystem: Environmental > Aquatic > Marine > Unclassified | place: USA: California... | reverse complement strand
AATTGATCTGGCTTTAAACACGCATCAAGATTGCTCACCAATTCAGTGCTGGCGTATGTGTTCGCATCGCCTTCGCCGTTTCTAATAAACTGACCGTTAATTTCCCATACGGCCTCGTTAGGATCGCTACTTTCCAATCGAGTCCAAGGCACAACGTCAGGATGCAAGACGTGGGAGTCGCATCCTTTACGCTGGAAGTCCTCTGGGATCTCTTCAGCATTAAACCTTTCGCAGTCCCATGTTCCATCTTCTTTTGGCGTTGAGTGAGCGCACGTTCTGCAATTGATTTGTTTGGTCGGTTGCCCTTCGTGGCAAATGTGTCGAGCCGGGCATCCCTTACAAACAAACCAGCTAGGATCGTTAGATATCCTCGGTGGAGCCTCATTTGCCAATGTAATTACATTGCCCTTATGTAATAACCTTTCCGCAAACTGTTCGTCGAAATCAACAATCTCGGTATATAACTCGTCATTGTCCTTACAAACGGCAACGTATAACGCCTTATAAATCTTCTTGCCAAGCATATACACTTGCATTTGCGCGTAATGCATTGGCTTGGCTTCTTTGACTCCGCTTGATGCTACTTTGTTAAATGAGTTCTTGTTGTGCGTCTTGAACTCAGCAATAAAATTTTCATCTTCGTGTCCCGGCACTCCTCGATAAATGATTCCGTCAACGCTGCCGCTAACGTGCGTTCCAAAATCTACTTTTGATTGATTGTCGCCAACGTTACGAATATCAATTCCAATGGCGCGTAAGTCTGAGACTATAACTCGTTCTTCTAGTTGACCGCGCCTAAACAAACGACGCATACGCCCCGAGAAGTGTTCAGCAAAAGTCCAACGAAACATATACCAGAGATATCTTTCGCATTTGTGGCCAAGCAATGATCCGCCCATGTGTCCACGCTGAGTGTCAGTATTTTCTGCATGGTATTTATCTATCAGTTCGACTATTTTGCTCATGATGCTCCTAAAAAAAAGGGGCCGAAGCCCCTTGTTTATCGTTTAGCCCAAGGCGCTGTTCCATTAGCCGCCTTTTGAGCAGTTGGAACTGGCGATCCCCCGGTCAGAGGTTTCCAATCGCGCACGTCGTTTTGTGCGGCGTATTGATCCGTTGCGGCTCTAGTAGTGACTTTAATCTTCAAGTCCATACCAATTAGCTCGTCGGTATTCTTCGGTAAACTTGACAGTCCTCCTGCCGCAGCAATTTGACTCAACTGTTTCCTTCCGATTGACTCGGCCTGTGCATTTGGATTGTTGATTGTTACGTTTCCAAACACAACGCGACCAGCGTAATCATTACCAATAATGTCGTATCTTACTGAAATAAAGCGTCCATTACCAGCCTTGGTAGTTTTTAATTCGGCTCCCATAATGCGAGCGTCGTACCAGCCGTCAGGTAAAGTTGTATATTCTTTTGGTTCATCATCAATAACCAAATCATAAGAATCAAAATCTAAATCACTCATATCATTCTCCTTCTAAAGAAATTGAAAAACTAGGTCTGCTAGGTGTAGTTGTAATAGCGCCTAGCAATACTTTGGTGATGCCTTCGTCAGCTTTACGCCAACTGGACATATTTATTTCTGGCTTCCATCGGAACAATGTCGGCAAGTGGTCACTCAATCCAGACTCATTTGCAATGTCTTGCAACTTGTCTGCATCGACTTTGTGATTCAATCGATTAACCACTTTTACTTTCATTCGTCCTTTTTCGATGTTGACTGTACCTTCAACGGTTTCGTCAAGTTCCAGTATTTCTGCCAAGCGATCCTCAACTGATCGTCTGTCGTTAACTGCTTGCCTTTCCCGTTCTTTGGCGTTGAGCCACGCTTCCGAGAGTTGTGCGAACTCATCCATTATGCCCTCCGATCTTCTGGATTAATTCGCCAATGTCAGGAGCCTCCCATTCATCGAGCTTGCCAGAGCGATCCTTTGCTTGCCATGAGGCATCGCCAACGCACTTTATCCCGCGCCATGTGTTGCCATCGGCATCCTTCTCAATCCGTAACGCCAGCACTTCATCAAAGAAGTACGGCAGTTGCTGACCGATCTTGTTGCCCGGCATCGATGGTGCGTACAAAACACGCCCGAGCTCATCCGTCATCTTTTCTAGCTTAGCGGTCATGAGGACGTGCATCGGGATATCACGAAAGGCTCGGATCAAGTCCGTCATTTGCTCTTGCATCGAGCCGTATGCCTGCCTAGGATCTTTCGTGTTTTTCTTTTCGTAGTTAAGAATGACTTCCGCTACCTCAGAAATAGAATCTATGGCGATTGATGAGAAGTCCTTAGAGTTCTCTCCAAGCCATGTATATGCCTCGCGTAAGTCCGCCATGCTGCCAATCTCGATGTACGGTATATCAGCATCGTTAATTGACAAAAGACCGCCTTCTGCCGACAGGATTATCGGATTTGGCATGGTCTTAATTAATGTTGTTTTACCAGCGCCAGCCTGCCCGTAAACGAGCATCTTGACTCCGGTCGCCGCAACAGACGACGTTGTTTTTAAGTTAATAGCCATAAGGCCTCCATAGTTATGTGCGGTCGGACAATCCGGTCGCACGTTGGTTATATTAGCACAGCACAGATGGTATTGGTGTACAGTCTCCAGCCATGACTAATAATGCTGCGTAATCCTCAAACGCTTCTTCGCGTTCCTCTTTGTCGTACATTTCAATCTCGGGAAAGTAAAAAGCCAGATCCTCAACAACAACCGAGTAACCGTCGTTCTCAATCAGATACAGCCCAGCCCCATCAAGAACAGCGCCGTCTACTTGGATGTTCTTTTCTCTGGAGTTAAGCGCGATCAACGTGACAACGATTGGCCAACTCTTGCCGTCGATTTCTCGGTGAACGCTGAACTTTTTACTTATCATGTCCAGCATTTTAATCGCTTTCGTACTTTTCTATCATTGCTGGCTCAACGAGTTGGCAAAAACGCTTGCCCTCAACGTGCATATTGAACTCGTAGCTGTCAACGTCAACAGTTTGAAGCTCGGCAAAATATCCGGCGTACTCCAACAATTGAGGCAAGTCCTTATCGTCTCGCTCAATGAAGGCCCATTTGCCATCAACTTTAATAATGTTTGGGATATCGTGATCCCGGTCTGCCGCCATTGCAAGGAACAACAAATTAACTTTGAGTATTTTCATTTTGATATCCTCAGTTGGTAACAAGGTTCACACATCCATCTGCGCTGGTGGCGAACTTGCTTCCATTTGCCACCAACAGTTGTTTTGAATTTGTTGCAGTAAGAGCAGTGGCGCTCTCCTGTTGCTTCCGCCACTGCCTCACGCATACGCCTAAGTTCCTGCCGATGTTTATCAACTTTCATTAGACGTTCACCTTAACACTGTAAACCGCAGTAGTCTTGGTGTACTTAGCAACTACATCGCTTGGTACGCCCATATCTTCTAACAGTTTTTTGTAGTCAACCGTTGTGCGGTTAGCTTCGACGTAGGTGGCGTTGTACACCAGCCCGTTGATTTTTTTAACGTCATGCTCGTTGCAGTAGTTTTTGATCAGATCCTTAAACACTTCTGCGTCGCGCTTGTAATCGTCGATTATTTTTAAGATAGCGCCGAGCTTGTCAACCATGCTTTCAATAACGTTTTCGTTTTTCATACTGTTCTCCTAAGTTTTGGGCTGTCTGCCAATCAGTTCGCCCGATGAGTAATTATAAACTAGATTGACGCTTTTGTGTCAACTCCTGCAATTAATTCAATCAACACGTCCATCATGGCGGTTTTACGGGCTGGATCGATGGTTGACTGCATAACGCTCATCATGAGGTCATTTAGTGCCGACTTCTTTCTGAGGTTGTATGCGTTGAACTGGTTAAGCCATTCTGTTTGATTCATTTCCATTTCATTCTCCTAAAAAGTGGGGCCGGAGCCCCGTTATTTATTCATCCATCTAAGTTTGCCTGAAAAACCTTCTGCTTTTAGCGCTGAAATTGCGTGTTCGATAACTCCTTTTTCAGTATCAGCATTAAATGTTATTGGGGAATCTGCTGATATATTGGCATAAGTTAAACCTTCGATTACACCTTCATATCCCCAAGGTGTTTCGCCGTCATAACCTTCATCATATCCGCAGGTGCTTTGATAAATTGGTGAAATCCAAAGTTTGAATATTTTGTTTCCTGCGTATTTCATGTGTCCCATTTTTATCTCCTTAGCTTAGGACTTTCGGGCAATTCCGTGTGTCCATGATTAGTATTATCCAGATTTAAACGTGTAGATCAACACTTTTTTACTAAATAATTAAAAAAAAGTGTCAATGTAGCCTATTTGCCACACTTTTTTCCGTTTCGTAGCTGGCTAGCAAACGGAGAATGTGCGTATTTCGACGTACACTAGCCGGTTATCGTACGTCAAATGTGCGTATTTCGGCGTAAGACAGCCGGCTAGCTTACGCAGAATGTGCTTAAAAAAAGGGACATAGCACGCTACGTCCCTTTTATCTGTTAAGCCAAGCGCTCTCGACTGCCATGCACTGTTTCTCGCGCCATAGCCACTCTCTGTAATCCCGGGCTGGGCCTTCATATTTGGCCCACTGCGCCGCGTGGCAGGCTTCGTGCAGGATAATGTGGGGCTTGTTCATGTCCCATCGAACGTAGATTACCGGGATATCGCCAGCCAAGAAAAACGTGGCGTTGCTAGGAGTGATCACCGTCTCGGGCGGATAGTGCAGGTTAAACATAAGAAGAAAAGCAATTATTTCTTTCATGTTTGCCTCCTTTCGCAATTGATTGTAGACTCTTTAGTGTTTTAATATAGAAAAAAAGCGTCACTAAAATGGAGAAACGTATGGAAGTTAACGAAATCAAAGACTTATTATCTGATCGGAACCTGAAAGAGGTGAGCCGTCGAACCGGAATTGGTTACTCGACGCTAAGAAACATCGCCTCTGGTAGGTCGCCTGATCCAACGATTAGCACCGTAAACAAGCTATCCGAGTATTTCTCAGCAACTTGTCCGGGGCTAAATCATGGCTAATATAAGAGACATTTGGCAGAACAGTAAGCCCAATGATCCGCCAGAGATACAGCTTAGAAACGCGATCATTGAGGCTGGCTTGGAGCCACCGAAGGAGATAAATCTCGATGGCAAGATTCACAGATTCAATTCTGGAACTAAGGGGCGTTCTGGGTTCGGTGATAAAAGCGGCTGGTATATCGTTTATCCTGACGGCATTCCTGCTGGTAAGTTTGGTGATTGGCGGCTTGGCTTGGAGCATAAATTCATTGCTGACATTGGTAGGAAACTCGCGCCTTACGAAGAGATGGCCTTCTCTCGAAAGATTGAGCAGGCCAGAAAAGTTCGGGAGGCAGAAGAAAAGTTAATGTCCGAGAATGTCTCGGAGGTCGTCAATAAGATATGGACTGAGGCCGCCGACGCTAACTCGGATCATCCGTACCTATCCAAAAAGAAGATCAATCCGAATGGTGCCAGAGTTACCGGAGACGGGCGCTTGATCGTGCCTTTGTATAATGCAGATGGCGAGCTAACGACATTGCAGTACATCGACGGATCGGGAAATAAGCTCTACCACGCCGGAGGCAAGACTGGTGGATCGTATTGGTCTATTGGCAACAACGATAACGATCACATATATGTAGCTGAAGGCTTTGCAACGGCATCGACAATCGCTGAGACGATGCACAGGACGTGCTACATCACATACTCAGCGTCTAACATACCTTTGGTGGTCGAGAGGCTCAGAGATCGCTATGGAGCCGCTAAACGCATCATAGTCGTAGCCGATAATGACAGTAGCGGCGTTGGTCGCAATTATGCCGATCAAGCGTCAGCGAAGTTTGGTGTTAGCGTCATCATGCCCCCCGTCAACGGCGACGCGAACGACTATTTGTTAAGTGGGAATGATCTTTTTGAGCTTCTCGATCCGCCAAAGATAACGCACGACTGGCTAGTATCCACCAATGACTTTAGAAATAAGCCCGAGCCAATATCGTGGCTGATTAAGGGCTGGATGCAGAGCAATGCCCTAATGATGGTTCATGGGCCGTCTGGCTCTGGCAAGACATTTCTGGTGCTAGATTGGTGTTTGAGGCTGGCTTCGATTCACATGGAACATCGCAACTGGTGCGATCATCGAACCAAGCAGGTTCCGGTGGTTTATCTGGCTGGTGAAGGTCATCATGGCCTAAGGAGCAGGATCGCGGCTTGGATGCAGCATCACAACGTCGAAGAGGCGCAGATGTGGCTATCAAAGAGTGGCACTGATCTCAATATGCCAGATGGGATGCTAAAGGTTGTTGAGAACATTAGAGCCTTGCCAGTACCGCCGAAGGTCATCGTGGTCGATACATTGCATCGATTCTTAAATGGTGATGAGAACTCAGCACAAGATGCCAAGACAATGCTCGATGCCTGCGCTACTCTTATGCAAGAGTTTGATTGCTCGGTTGTGTTGGTACATCACACAGGCGTATCAGAAGAGGCCCAGCACCGAGCCAGAGGCTCATCGGCTTGGCGTGGTGCGTTGGATATCGAGGTTAGTGTGAAGCCCGGGAACTCAGATAAACCAATTGAAGTGTTGCAACGCAAAATGAAGGATGCCGAGGAAAGCCCTAGTAGATTCTTTGATCTACTGAAGGTTGAGATAAAGGGCTGGAAGGATGAGGACAATGAACAGGTATCAAGCGTTGTGCTAAATGAGGTCTCAGCGCCGACGAAGTTAAACAAGAAAACATCGAAGGTTGAGGAAAACCGCAAACGGTTCGAGCTTGCTTGGCACTCGTCTCATCGTGAACGCGATAAGCACAACAGGCCACACGTTACGAGAAGTGGGTTGATAGATTACTTGGCTGGGCCTCACGTCGGGATGAGTGAATCTTATGCTAAAAGACAGTTACAACCGACGGCAAATACTTTCATTGGAATACTAATCGATGCCGGATATATTGCTCCTTTCGAGCGCGGATGGTCGGTAATTCATGACAGTTGCATCATGGATTTTGGCGAAAACGGATGAAATGAATAAAATCAAAGACTTATGCAAAAACGGATAAAACGGATAACAACGGATAAAAAAAGTTTATCCGTTGAGATTGTATATAAATCAATGACTTACAATAAAACGGATATCCGAAACGGATAAAAATGTGGCAGAGCCAGATAACGGATAGATACGGATAAAAGTCTTGTAAAGACTTTATCCTATCCGTTTTATCTGCGTTATAATCTGGGCTGTGGATAACTTGCTGGAGTTAGAAATGAGTGAAGAAGTGAAAATGGGAAGGCCAACTGATTATACCGATGAGTTGGTGGATCGCATTTGTGAAGAGATCGCGGCTGGTAGGTCTTTGAATAAGATTTGTCAGGAAGAGGACTGGTGTCCATCAAAGAACACGTTTTATCGTTGGATGTACAGGCATCCAGACATTCGTGACAAGTACGCGCGCGCGAAGAATGCGCAACAAGAGTTTGCGGCTGAAGATATCTTGGAGATCGCTTACGACGCAACGCCTGAGACTTACAACGTGGCTCGATTGAAGGTCGACGCGCACAAATGGGTCGCATCAAAGCTATTGCCAAAACGATATGGCGAGAAACAACAGCTCGAACACACTGGCGAGTCTGGCGGGCCGTTGATCATAAAGTGGAAGGATAGCGAATAAGGTTTATGTCTGCGATAGAGATCCCGTACCATCCTCGGAGCGTCATGCTTCCGTTTCACAATCGAACCCAGAGATTTGCCTGTTTGGTGGCGCACCGAAGGTGCGGTAAAACAGTCGCAGCAATTAATGATCTGATCCGTGATGCGCTGACGATCCAGCGCCAGAATGTACGGGTTGCTTATATTTCGCCAACTTATCGACAATCTAAGGCTGTGGCGTGGGATTACTGTAAAGAGTTTACGCAAGGCATCCCGGGAATCAAAGTTAACGAGTCCGAGCTTCGGATAGATTTTCCTAATGGCGCTCGAATTAGGCTATTTGGGGCTGAGACCGCAGATTCAATGCGGGGACTGTACTTTGACTCGGTTGTTATGGACGAGCCAGCCGACTTCCCGGCAAACGCTTGGGCAACAGTTATTCGACCAGCAATCGCTGACCGTCAGGGCCGGGCCACCTTTATCGGTACTCCGAAAGGCCGTAACGAATTCTGGGAAATCTTTGATGCGGCGCAACGTGATCCAAACTGGTACACAGCTATGCACAAAGCCAGCGAGACAAGTCTGTTGCCGCAAGAAGAGTTGGACGCGGCGCTTAAGACAATGGGCGAGGATCGGTACGAGCAAGAGTTTGAGTGTAGCTTCGAGGCTGCCATTGCTGGCTCGTATTACGGCACTGAGATGAAACGCGCAACCGAAGAGAACAGGATCACAACAGTTCCTTACGATAGATCACTTGGAGTTGTCACTGCATGGGACTTGGGCGTTGGCGACTCGACATCGATATGGTTTGCGCAATATGTCGGTGCTGAAGTTAGGTTGATCGACTACTACGAATCATCTGGAGTTGGCCTCGATCATTACGCTAACGTGTTGCAAGATAAGAATTATGTTTACGAATCTCATATATTGCCTCATGATGTGCAGGTCAAAGAGTTGGGAACGGGCAAATCTAGGCTTGAGACGTTAGATAATCTTGGAATTAGACCTGTAGAAATAGCACCGAAGCTCAACGTTGATGATGGCATTCAGGCGGTACGATCTATGCTGGATCGTTGCTGGTTTGATGAGAAGAAGTGCAATCGAGGGATCGAGGCATTGAGACAGTATCAGCGAGACTACGACGAGAAGGGCAGAACGTGGCGAGGCAGACCGAGGCACGACTGGACTTCGCATGGCGCTGACGCGATGAGATACTTGGCCGTCGGCTATCGACCAATGAAGTCTAGCTGGGGCGAGCCGATCAGAAGAAATCTAAAGGGAATAGCGTAGTGGATGGTAATATTAAAAAATTAATCCCAAGTAAGATTAGAAGATTAATACAGCTTGGTTTACTTGCTGCTGAACAAGCGGATAACGCCACTCAAGTTAAACGAGCAACTACTTCATACGAAAACGCTAAAAAGAAAAGTAAAGTATTTGCTGAAAGAGAAAAATTAGCTGAAAAAAATGATTTTGAAACTGTAACCAAATCTGAATCATTCCCAAAAAATATTATTACTCCAGAAGATTTGCAGGGAGAAATATTAATTCCATTGATGGGCGATCCAAGTGACATTGGATTGTTATCTAGAGTTGGCGGTATACCTGTTAACTCTCAAATAGAAGGCGGGTCAAAATTCCCGTTTAAGTGGGAGGATTTATCTTGGGCTTCAGAACCAAAATCGGCTGGCTCTTATGTAGACAAAGTAAGACACATTGCAGAAACACAAGGTCAAGCTCCTGTTTCAGTTAACGCCTTAATGACAAACGAGTCTATGTATTCTCCAAGATTTGTCATAGATTCAGTGTTGCAACAAATTGAAAATTCGCCAAATATACTTAAAAAAGATATTTTGAATTTTGATGAACAAATTAGAAAATATCTTCCACAGATAGAATGGCCCGGTCTTTTAAACGGTGGCAAAGAAATGTTACAAAATTTGCCAATGAGACAACGGGCTGAGATTTTAAAACGTATGAGCCAAGCTCAGTTTCGAGATAGAGGATTTCCATTAATTGATGAAACAATTAGAGGCGCAAGGGATAGACGTTTTGACAATTCTATTCTTGGAGATAGTGGTGCTGCAATTGTAAGAGTTGATCCGAATCAAGATTTAGTGACTTTACCTGATTGGATCCACAAAAATTATGGCTCAGGAATGAAGAAAGTTTCTGGATCTGAAGCTCAGCAACTTGAAAGATTAACTCCTTTCAGAATATTTTTTAAAGATTTGTTTGCGGAAAAAGCAGTTTTAAAAGATAAAAATGGCAGGCCATTAACAGTTCCTAATGCAATTGGAGCAGCAAATTTATCAAAAGATGGATTTCAAAAGGCAGATCAACAATGGGTTGATGCCAATATGCAATACCTTGAAAGAATGAAAGGCAATCCAAAAGGAGTGTTATCTGCCGTTGGAGCGCCAACAGCAGGAGTATTGGCAAAAGATTATCAAGGAGATCCAGTGACAGGCATGGATTTATCAGAAGCCGGAGCAGATGTGCCATTCTTGCCGACAATGAAAGAATATGGATTATCTGCTTTAAGGGGCGCTGTTCAGGCTACATTGGATTCAATGAAAGGCGCATCGTTTGTCCCGGGATTTAAAAAGGTTGCAGAAACTGCTGAAAATACAAAAATACCGGATTACAAAGCAAAATACGCAACAGATGAGCAAAAGACTTTATTTGAACTTTTAGGTAGTTTTATACAACCGAATTTAAGATAGGAGAAAACGATGGATCGTATGAAAATGCAGGGATTACTTGGGATGACTGGACAGCCCCAACAAATGGCGCCAGCAAGTCCTCAACCGCAAGTCCCAAACTTGTATGATTATCAAGGCCAACAAGATTTTAATTTTGATCAGTATCAGAACGAATTTGGAATGAACGGAATGGTATTCTTGAAAGATGTTTTTAATAGGTCTGGAATTGAAGTAACAAGTCCAGAACAAATTAGAGAATTGTTTAATTCAATGGGGCCAAACCAAAGATACGATATTTTCCAGATGTATAAAGCGTATGGAGGCCAAAAGGCAAATCCAAGCGCAGATCCTTATACAAATATGCGTAGATAACCATGACAATCACAAACTACTCAACTCTACAGTCAACGGTCGGTGATTTCTTAAACCGTAGCGATCTGACCAGCGTGATCCCGGTGTTCATTCAGTTGGCCGAGGCGCAGATTAACCGCGATCTCAGGCACTGGAAGATGGAAACTAGGGCAACGGCCACCATTGACGCTGGCGATCAATACTCGCAAGTGCCGTCTGATTGGCTGGCGACGATTAGGATGAGCATCCAAGGCGCTGGAACCAGCGTTGTTGACTTGATATCGAGGGCGGCAATGGCCGATAAGCGCGAGGGCGCAGAAGATATGGCTGGCAGGCCAGAGTTTTACTGCCACGCCGATAGTCAGTTTAACTTCTATCCGACTCCAGATGCTAATTACACAGCCGAATTGCTATATTTTGCAAAAGTGCCAGATTTGGCCTCAAACACGACAAATTGGTTGCTACAAGACGCGCCAGATGTATATTTGTATGGAACGTTAATTCATTCTGCTCCATACTTACAGGAAGATTCACGAATAGCAGTTTGGGCGCAAATGTACGCAGCAGCCGTAAAGATGCTAAATGATACTTCAGACAGTGCAAGGCACTCTGGTTCAGGTTTAACACTTAAAGTGAGAGGTCTAGGATGAGTTTTTCCGATTATTTAGAAGATAAGCTGCTAAATCATGTGTTTGGTGGCACCGCATACACCGCGCCAGCGACGTTATATGTTGGCTTATTTACTAGCGCTGCCAGCGATTCAGCCGCAGGAACAGAGGTTTCAGGCGGATCATACGCCAGACAGAGCGCCGCATTTACCGTTAGCGGTACAAGCCCAACTGAGGCTGACAATGACAGCGCAATTGAGTTTCCGGCTGCTACTGCAAGCTGGGGGACGATCACATACGCTGGCATATTTGACGCATCAAGCGCTGGAAATATGCTTGCATACGCAGAATTGACAGATCCTTCAGACTTTACGACTGCGTTGCCAAAAACTATCAGTATTGGCGATGTTTTTAGAATTTCTGCTGGTAACTTGAAAGTGAGACTTGATTAATGTCATCGATTACGACTAGAGCCGGCAAAGGTTCGCCGCTAACTCATAACGAAGTAGATGCGAACTTTACCAATCTAAATACTGACAAGTTAGAGAATTTAGTCGAGGACACAACGCCGCAGTTAGGCGGCACATTAGACGCAAACGGCAACAATATCAGCATGGGAACATACTCCATTACCGACGCAAAAGTCGGTCAATGGGATACGGCATACGGATGGGGAAACCATGCTTCTGCTGGTTATTTAACTAGCTACACTGAGACAGATCCTGTCTACACAGCATCGAGCTGGTACACAACAACAAACAATTCAACTAATTGGGATACAGCGTATGGTTGGGGTAATCACGCATCTGCTGGTTACGCTACCTATCCGTCTCAAACAGGTAACGCTGGTAAATATTTAACAACTGATGGCTCTACTGTTTCTTGGGATACTGTTACTGTAAGCGCAGATCCTGCTGGTACAGCTGTAGCAATGGCAATCGCATTGGGATAAAACATGGCTAATACATTTAAGAATTACGCAGCTACAGGTGTTGGAACTTCTGCTTCCACGATACTAACTGGACCGGGAGCTACACAGACTACGGTCATTGGTATTACGGTAGCTAACATATTGACCTCTGGACCTATCACAGTGGACGTATACGCTACGATAGGTGGCACAGACTACTACATAGTCAAGAATGCTGTGATCCCTGTAGGTGGCTCTCTCGTGCCTGTAGGAGGCGATCAGAAGCTGGTGCTAGAAGCTACGGACGTATTGAAGGTAGTATCAAATACAGCAAGTTCTGCTGATGTGATTGCTTCTGTCTTGGAGATAACTTAATGGCTTACATAGGTTCACCTGCTGCTCCAACTATTGCTACGGTTAGTGACGGTACAGTTACTTCTGCTAAGTTAGCAGATGATGCTGTAACTTCTGCAAAAATTACTGACGGTGCAGTAACTCCTACTGATCTAAGCACAGGTCATCCTAACTGGGATAGTAGTGGTAACGTTGGTATTGGTACAAGTCCCACAGAAAAACTAGACGTTGTTGTTGATTCAACTACTAGTTCAAGAGTTCATACTGATCTTGGTGGTACAAGTTCAAAATATGTTAGTTGGAATATTGATTCTGGTGAAACTTATGACGATAGCCGATCAATACTTTACTTTAATCATAGTGGAACGGTTGGAGCTACTTTACAAACATCATACAGAACTGGCACTGGAATAACTGATGGTTTAGTTATTAGAACACACGAAGCATCACCTATCATATTACAAACTAATAACGCAGAACGTATGCGTCTTGATACTTCTGGTAACCTTAAATTCAACTCAGGTTACGGATCAGTAGCAACTGCATATGGTTGTCGTGCATGGGTGAACTTTAACGGCACTGGCACTTTGGCAATTCTTGATAGTGGAAATGTGTCAAGCATTACAGATAACGGTACGGGCGATTACACCGTGAACTTAACCACTGCGATGCCCGATGTTAATTTTGCCGTCACTGCATGCTCTAGAAACAATAATAGTGTTGGAGTAGTTTCTCAAAATACATCGTCAATAAGATTAACTGCATATCAAATAACTGGCAGTACCTTACAAGATTCAATTTACGTTGGTGTTGCAGTCTTTCGCTAGGAGAAAACTATGAACCGTATTATTTACAAAACAGACGATGGCGGTGTGGCAGTTATTATTCCAGCTGAATCTATTGAAGCAGCGATGAAAGACGTACCTGCTGGCAAGCCATATAAAATTGTTGACGTGTCTGATATACCGACAGACCGCACATTCCGTAACGCATGGGAGTATTCAGAGTGATTGTTATCAATGTTGATAAAGCAAAAGAGATTGCTCACGATAAACGCAGGGCTGCTAGGTCTGCTGAGTTTGCACCGCTAGACATCAAAGCCACAATCCCTGCCGAGGCTACTGCAGCTGAAGTTGCTAGACAGGTTATTAGAGATAAATATGCAACGATTCAAACCAACATTGACGCTGCTACAACAGTAGATGAACTAAAGAGTATTGTTGATA
>Ga0222714_10004413_pt1 | contig 13789 bp, 12 predicted proteins | sample C33_3DmetaG_FD_165048 | JGI IMG/M metagenome (GOLD analysis project Ga0222714, IMG submission 165048) | Estuarine water microbial communities from San Francisco Bay, California, United States - C33_3D | ecosystem: Environmental > Aquatic > Marine > Unclassified | place: USA: California... | reverse complement strand
GTTTGCAAAGAATCCAAAACTGAATTACACAAACGATGACATTGATCGAAATCATCCAAACCCAGGTCTGAATGAAAAGTTAAAGATTGCATTGGCCTTTCTACCTAAACTTGGCATCAAAGGTGTTCTGCAAGGTGACATGATGTTTACCAAAAGTGATCTAAAGACAGAGGTAATTGATGGTGAACGATACATCACATTTCAACCAAACACAATTGTCTATGCGGTACCTGTAGGTTCACCACTTGCACGTTCTATCTCGGCTGCACAGATGGGTATTGTCTTTCACACTTCATACTCAGGCAACAAACTTGAAGACATGCGAGCCTCATTCAACATCGACATTGGCCATCTAAGTCGAACAAAGGATGTATGGTATCGTGACGCTTCGTTTGTTGATGCATCTGGTACTGCCACATTCACACAAAAAGAAACCGCAGAGATAACAGCCATTCTTTCTGCGGCAGGTCGTATGTTTCAAACGATCAGTCCTCTTACATTGAATAAGATCGCTGCCTCTGATGTATACAATACACAAATCAAAACATTCAACAATACAAAAGTTCGTGAAGGCCAAAAGATTACAAACACAACTGCACATGTGAATGAATTGATTCGTTACATTGAAACCAAGATGAACAAAGCAATTCTTGATGCAAAACAAGAACAGACAAAACAAAAACGATTGAAAGAAAAAAATGAAGTGATGCGATTCTATCGAACAAACTCTGTTCAATTAAAGAACATTTTTGATTTAATGAATCTGATTGTTGATGCAAAGATTATGATCGTCAATAAACTGCAAGAGATGAAACAAGTCACAGGTACATTCATTCACACAGACAATGGATTTAAGATTACAAATCCTGAAGGGTTTGTGGCAGTTGATCGTCTTTCTGGTGATGCATTGAAACTCATTGATCGATTAGAATTTAGTTTTCAAAACTTTACTGCTGCAAAGGCATGGGACAAATAATGGCATATGATTTAAATAAAATTCTTGCTGAGTATGGCGATGACGACTTTGGTTTCTCAGCTGTATCTGAAGAAGAATACAATGCTGTCATTTCTGAGACCGCAGATACGGCTGAAGAATACAAAGCAAGATTAGAACAAGTAGAGAAATTGGTTTTACCATTCTTTACAAAACTTTTGAAGACGGCAGACAAAGAATACATTTATTGGCCAAATAGAAAAACTTTGGTCGAAGCACAGATTCAAAAAATACTCACATTAACGAGGGGATGATGTTATCTTTTCAAGAATTTTCTGAAGCCGCCTATGTTGGTAATGTAGGTTTCTCTGAGTTGGTAAAGTTTCATTCAAAAGCAACACCACAACAAAAGAAACAATTGCAGTCACACATTCAAAACAAAAGACACAAAGAGTTTCGTGATTTGATTCAACAAGTGACTGGTGTGAAACTACATAAAAGTGTGAGTGAAGAACAAGAATTTGTTTCAAAGGCAGGTGCTGGTGAGTGGGGTCGACCAGAACTTGTTGCAAAGTATACCAAAGGAACACCTGGACAAAACCTGAAGAAATTTAAAGAATATATAAAATAAACAACTGGAGTTTGTAATGAAAGATTTAGTGATTGGATGCAGTACCAACTACGATTGGCCTAAACTTAAATATTGGGTCAACGCTATCAATAAATCAGGCTTTGAAGGTGATAAAGTTCTGATTCTCATGAACTGTGATAAAGACACGGTTCTCAAAGTCACTCAAGCAGGTTTTAAAGTTGTTGGGTTCAAACAAGATGAACAAGGTAATCTTGTTTATTCATCAAACATGCCTGTGCATACTGAGCGATTCGTTCACATCTACGATTACATTCGTAACAATGGCCCATATCGCTTTGTCATTACGACCGATGTAAAGGATGTGATATTTCAAAAGAATCCTGTAGAGTTTCTTGAAGAACATTGTGACGTAAACAATCTGGTCTTTTCATCAGAGAGTATTCGATATAAAGATGAACCGTGGGGTAATCAGAACCTATTTGAAACTTATGGTAAATATGTCTACGATATCTTCAAAGAAAATGAAATCTATAATGTAGGTGTTCTTGCTGGTCGTGGTGATGCCATGAGAGATTTGGCCATCAACATCTTTACGAGTTGCACGAATCGCCCAATACCAATTTGTGATCAATCAACATTTAACTTTATGATCTCACAACATCCATATACTGATACTTGCAAATATGCCAAGTCAGAAGATGGCTGGGCATGTCAATTAGGTACAACAGCAGACCCAACAAAAATAAAAGATTTTGAACCATTTCTTCTTGAGGCCCGCCCAATACTTAAAGATGGTAAAATCACAACGTCAACTGGTGTGCCCTATCACATTGTACATCAGTATGACCGAGTTCCTGCATGGCGAAACATTATTGAAGCGAGGTATGACGATTGAAGATAGCACTTTGTTTTTCAGGTCAACCAAGAAGTTTTGAAAAAGGTTTTGAATACTATCAAAAGAACTTGTTTGATCATTATGATGTAGATGTTTTCATTCATACTTGGAAGTGTGCAGAAGCCAATGACTTAGTTGATATGTATAAACCAACTGCGATTATGGCTGACGAACCACTCAAGCAGAATTCTGATGCGATGTATACAAATACACCAAATATGGAGAGACACCCGCCACGATTTACTGTGGCTATGTTTTACTCTATGTACCAATCGTGTGTATTGAAAACACAACATGAGATGAATCACAAGTTTTCATATGATTGGGTCATTAAGTCAAGAACTGACTATGCATTGAATGTGAAGATACCATTTGAAGACCTTGATCCAACGAAACTCTATATGCCAAACTGTCGTATGGTGCCTGAGAGAGATTTTGGTAATGATCAGTTTGCATTTGGTAATTCAAACACGATGAACAAACGCATGTCAATTTATTTGAACATGAATCATTTCTACGATCAAGGTGTGCAGATGATTGGTGAAGATATGATGCGAGCTCAATTGCATGAATATGGATTGCATGGCGATAACCTTGTTTATGTGAATATGAATAATCCTTTTCCTCCTGGCGAATACAATGGTACATGGCACTCGCTCATTCGTGATGATACGGCAGCATGGAAGAAAAGGTAATACGAGAACTTAAAGGACATTCTGGCAGCCAAATCTTTCTCATGCAAAATGAAAGTGGTTTGTTTGTAAGAAAAATTGGCAACGTAGAAAGAAACTTTGAGCGTCTTTCAAATCTTTATTCAGATTTTCATTCTGTGCCTGTCATCTATCAAAAGCATGACGAAACATTAGACATGGAATATATTCATGGCCTTGACATGAAATCTTACCTAACTTCTGGTGATTTAAATCATTGGTTGAAGTTTATAATTGATACTCTCAACAAATTTGCCAAGAATAGTATTGTAAAAGATTATACAGAGGTGTATAATAAAAAGTTAGAATTTGTAGATGGCGCAAAAGATTTACCCTTCACAAAACAAGAACTGATTACAAGGTTACCTAAAAAGTTGCCGTGTTCTCAATATCACGGTGATCTTACATTAGAAAACATTCTTTATTCGAATCAGCAATTCTATATGATTGATGCGGTAACCATTGAGTATGATTCTTACATCTTTGATATCGCAAAGTTACGACAAGATTTAAATTGCAAATGGTTTTTAAGAGAATCAAATGTATTCTTAGATGTGAAGTTGAAAACATTAGAGAGTAAAATACTTGAAAGATTTTCTGGTGCAGATAACGACTATCTTCTGATACTCATGTTGTTGCGAGTTTATCTACACACAGTACCAAATGATGGTAATAGAGAGTTTATTTTGAAAGAGATAAAAAGATTATGGAAGTAATTATACCTGCGGCTGGTTTATCAACAAGATTTCCAAACATGCCACCAAAGTATTTGTTGACAGATAGTAATGGTGATATGATGTTACGAAAGGCAGTTGAGCCATATCTAAATCATCATGTTACGATTGGTATTTTACAAGAACACGATGAAAAATACAACGCAAAGGAAAAAATTCATGAGCAATTTTCTAAAGATTCTATTGACCTGGTGGTTCTACCACAAGTCACGGCTGGACCAGCAGCAACAATCTTTGAGATCATTGAACGCACAAAAGTAAAAGGTGAATTTCTCATCAAAGATTGTGACAGTTACTTTGAACATACAATCGCCGTAGGTAATTATGTGTGTGTTTCAAAAGTAAAACAGAATGAAATACTTTACAATCTTGCAGGCAAAAGTTTTGTTCAGACAAATGATCAAGGTATCATTACAGAAATTATAGAGAAACAGGTGACCTCTGATAAGTTTTGTGTTGGTGGTTATAAGTTTGCAGATGTTGAACAATATCTTGAAGCCTATAAATCAGTTTCATCAAGTGTGCAAAATGAAATCTTTGTGTCACATGTCATACAATACATGTTGATGCAAGGTGAAATCTTTTTTGAAAACATTGTGTCAAACTATTCTGATGTTGGCACAATTGAAGAATGGAAAAAATATAATGAATCTCTTGCCAGATAAAAATCTATTCATTGTCACATCGGCTTTGAAACCTACGGTTGGTGTTGTCAATGAGAATGACCGATTCACACAGACGATTGATACGTTGAAGTCACTACGATTTCATGTACCTGATGCAATTCTACTTTTTTCTGATGGTTCACCAAATGAAGTTGAAGAAGAAAAGTATCAAGAGATTGCAAAGTATGTGAATGGTATCATTCCATGGAATCTCGACAATGATATACAAAGATTGGGCCGTGAAGGTGCCAAGAGTTTAACTGAAACTGTAATGATGATAAAGATGTTGATTGCACTCAAACAAAATCCAGAACTTGCAAAGATGATGAGTGAAGTCAAACGCATCTTCAAATACTCAGCACGAACAATCTTACATGATGAGTTTCGTATTGAAGAATATGATAATCTATTTGGTAAATATATCTTTAAGAAAAGAATACCAACATGGATGCAAGATCAACGCAAAGAAGTTGCAGATCATCTATACATCACAAGAATGTTTTCGTTCTGTCCTTCTTTACTTGATAACTACATCATCGCTTTACAGAATATTATTCAATCTATTCAACAATATGGCTTAGACACGGAACATGCACATTTTTATGCCATAGATAAACAATATGTGGTTGAGTTTGACAAGTTGCATTGTCAAGGTATTATGGCACAAAATGGCGCAATTGAAAACTATTGAGGTGAAAAATGGATTTGTGGGAATATTTTCAAAATAATACAGGTAAGAAGATTACAAAATGGACACATTACTTTCCTATCTACGAGAAACATTTTAAACCACTCACAGATAGACCAATCAAACTTCTTGAGATTGGTGTTCTGAATGGTGGTTCTCTTGAGATGTGGCGAAGGTATTTTCATCCAGATTCGACCATCGTAGGCATTGATATCAATCCTAACTGCAAGCAACACGAGCAAGATGGTATTCATATTCGTATTGGTAGTCAAGTAGACACCGATTTTCTACAAAGTTTGATCGATGAGTTTGGTGTCTTTGATCTGGTGATAGATGATGGGAGTCATCGTGTAGAACATGTCAATAAGACCTTTGAGTTTCTATACCCAAAGATTGCAGAAAATGGTACTTATTTTATCGAAGACACACATGCAGCTTATTGGGTTTCTCACGGTGGAAGTATTTCTGCACCAGAATCAATCAACAATATCGCAAAGAAAAAGATTGATGAACTGAACGCTTATCATGTTCGTGGTGATCTGCAACCAACAGAATTTACAAAAATAACCAAGTGTATGTCTTGTTACGATAGTATCATTGTCTTTGATAAAGGTGATCAAGGCGAACGAAGACCTATGGAAATTGGTTTAAATCATAGAGATGTTGGCCCACCAGTTAATTCTGATGAGGGTTTAGGTGAAATCATAACATACCGAACTGTTTGAAATACTAAATAGTCAAAACAACTAATCTGCTGTAGAGGCGGGAATGAAATTTAAAGATTTTCTTACTGAAAAAGTCAGTCGTAAAGTTATCGTGGTCTACGGTGGTGGATTTCAGCCATTTCACCAAGGACACATGAGTTCTTATGTCGAATCTAAGAGAGCATTCTCAAGAGCAGATTACTATGTCGCCGCCTCTGGTGATGTAAAAGTAAGACCAATCCCGTTCGCAGACAAGAAGTTTCTCGCACAACAAGCCGGTGTCGCAGATAACTTTGTTCAGGTTGTTCAACCACTCAATCCACAAGAAATAATCAAAAACTACGATGAAAACAAGGACATTCTGATTCTTGTTCGTAGTGAAAAAGATTTCGTCAAATATACAAAGAAAGACGGATCACCAGCCTACTATCAACCATTTGTTTCAATTGACAAGTGTAAACCATTCAAACAACACGCTTACATTTTTATGACCAAGAAGAAGGTCTTTCGTGTTGCAGGTAAACAGGTTGATTCAGGTAGTCAGATTCGTAAAAGATATATGGGCGCAGACGATACACTCAAAAGACAGATGATTGCTGACCTGTATCCAAGAGCTAAGAACCCAGCAAAAATCAAATCATTACTTGACAAGTATCTGGTGGTACAAGAAGACCTTGACCTTGAGTTTGAAGAACTATTGACTGAAGGTGTGCATGACAAAGGCATCTTCAAGGCAGTATTTCTTGCAGGTGGTCCTGGTTCTGGTAAAGATTATGTTCTCGACAATACATTACAAGGTCATGGCCTGACAGAAATCAATTCAGACAAGGCACTTGAGTTTCTAATGGACAAAAAAGGTCTTGATAAGACAATGCCACAGTCAGAGAAAGAGGCTCGAGACCTTGTTCGTGGCAAAGCAAAGAACATGACTGAGTTGCGACAGAAACTTGCATTGACAGGTCGCAATGGTCTGATCATCAATGGTACAGGTGATGACTTAGCAAAAATCACACGAATCAAGGCCGCACTTGAGAATCTTGGTTACGACACTTCAATGATCATGGTTAATACCGCTGACGAAGTTTCTGCACAAAGAAATATCGAAAGAGGTCAAAGAGGTGGTCGCACAGTACCAGAAACCATTCGCAAACAGAAATGGGACGCAGCACAAGACGCAAGAACAGAGTTTGCGAAGATGTTTGGTGATCGGTATATGGAGTTTGATAACTCTGAAGATTTACGAAATGCATCACCAGAGGTCGTGAAGCAGAAGAAAGATGAAATGCTTCAACTCTATAAGAATGTTCAAGATTTTGTTGCACAACCACCACAGTCGGAGATGGCGCAGGCTTGGGTTGCAGATCAAATGCAACAGAAAGATACACAACCTATACCAAAAGATGGTGCAGAAATGTCACCACACCCAGGTTCAAATGCTGCACAACAGGCTAGAGAACTTGGTCTTCAGTATTATGGCTTTGGTCGATATGGTCTTAATGGCAAAGTAACACATCGTTCCGTCCACGATCAATTGGTTGCAGTTCAAGATATGCAAAAAGAAGACATTGATGTTGAGTTTGAAGAAATGTTCTCCGAAGATTTACGACAATGGTTTAGTAAATCTCATCCAGAAGGTGATTGGAAACGAATCAATACCAAAGGCGAAGTTGTTGGTCCTTGTGCAAGAGAACCAGGTGAACCAAAACCAAAATGCATGTCGAGAGAAAAACGCCAACAACTAAGTAAAAAAGAGCGGGCAGCTGCCGTTGCGGTCAAAAGAAAACATGATCCAAATCCTGAGCGCAAAGGTAAACCAATCAATGTTTCAAATTATGGTAAAGGCAAACTAAGTGAATCGTATGACCTGTCCGATTCATCTGCATTAAATTTGTTACTTCTTGGTAGTTCTGTTGATGAACATGATTTACCAATAGGTGAACAGAAAGATATGAAGTTACTCAAAGACAGAACAGGTCGTGTTCGTGTGTTTATGTTGCGAGCTGCTGCAGCAAGAGAGGCACACACAACAAATGGGACTGTTCTGAAATACAAGAATGGTTATGTTATACAATTAAAGGAGAATGAAGATGTTGAAATTTCTAAAAGAACTGTTCGGGATTGGCTTGGCGAAAACCGAGAACGACCATCCATTGGATGTGATAGCGAAACCTTACGAGAGGAAAGTGGAAGAACCGAAACCACAGGTCTCCTCACAGAATCAACCTGTGAAGAAAGCACCACAGAAGCCATCGCAAGGTCAAAAATCACACTCGCAAAAATCAGGCAACGGAAGACGCAGACGGAAGCCAACGGCACCGGCAGCACAAGTTCTGACGAAAGCACCCAAATCAACGAAATCGACAAGGGGATAGAACCTGGTCTTTCTATGGCCGGTGCTGGTGAAAGCATCGGCCGTGACATGGGCGAAAAGATCAAAAAGAAAAGTCATAAGGTCACCACAGTTGAAGCAATTGGTGCTGGTGGTGAAATGGCAACATCAATGAGCGATTATAATGAAAACGATTTGAAAAGAAAAGGCATCGATCTAAAATCATTCAAAGCAAAGAGACCAATAGGATGAAAACATTCAAAGCATTCTTAGAAGAAAAAAGATGTTGGCCAGGATACAAACCAGTACCTGGCAAAAAAGAATATGAACCTGGTTCATGTGTAAAAGAAGAAGTTGAACTTGATGAAGATACACCTGCATGGCAAAGAGCAGAAGGTAAAAATCCTGAAGGCGGCCTGAATAAAAAAGGTGTTGAATCATATCGCCGTGAAAATCCAGGTTCAAAATTACAAACAGCTGTCACAACAAAACCAAGTAAATTAAAACCTGGGTCAAAATCTGCAAAGCGTAGATTATCATTTTGCAGACGGATGAAAGGCATGAAGGCAAAACTTACTTCTGCTGAAACTGCAAGAGATCCAGATTCACGCATTAACAAATCGCTGAGAAAGTGGAATTGCTGATAGATGGCACAGTATCGTAACGACCTAAAGATTATTGATTCAGGCCAAGTCACCACTCGTTTTGAGGTGATGATGCTTGATGACCAGCTTACACCCGCTGGTACCATCCGTGATGCTTTTGGTCGTATTCGTGTATCCGAACCACATACACTTTTTGATTCGACATTTAGATATACTGACGATACAAGAAACTGGTCAATATCAAATACTGCAAACACAACTGTTGTTCATTCACCAAACACTTCATCTATATCGATGACTGTTGGTACTGCAAACAATGATTCGGTTATTCGTCAAACAAAGAGATACTTTCACTATCAACCAGGTAAAAGTTTACTGACACTCAATACTGGTACGATGCAACCAAAAGCCAATGTTTGTCAACGAATTGGTTACTTTGATACGAAGAATGGTGTATTTTTAGAACACGATGGCACAACTGCATATATTGTAAAGAGAAGTTTCAAAACCGGTTCTGTTGTTGAGGAACGAGTTCCACAATCAGAATGGTCTGAAGATAAATTCGATGGCACAGGTTACAGTAAAGTTACTCTTGATTTCTCAAAGACACAAATTCTTTGGACTGATATTGAATGGCTCGGTGCAGGTACAATGCGTATAGGCTTTGTTGTCGATGGCCGAATTTTAACTGCACATAAGTTTCATCATGCAAATAAGATTACTTCTGTTTACATGTCAACTGCATCTTTGCCATTGCGCTACGAAATTACAAACACAGGAACGACTGCAAGCAATACCACATTAGAACAAATATGTAATACGGTTATTTCAGAGGGTGGTCATAGTCCAAGAGTTGTTACAAGGTCTGTATCAACTGCACTTACTGGTGTTGAGTTATCAAATGCGGACTCAAGACCAATGATTGCAATTCGTTTGAAATCAGATAGAGTTGGGGGTGTTGTAGTTCCAGTCGCATCAGATTTGTATGGATTGCAATCAACTCCATTTAGTTATAGAATATTGCAGAATGCTACAGTTACTGGCGGCACATGGGTAAGTACAGGTGTCGAAAGTCATGTTGAATATAACATTACTGCAACTGAGGTTTCTGGTGGTAACAATTTACTACAAGGTATGTTTATGGGTGGTGCTGGTGTAAATCAAACAAATATAGATTTCAAAAAATACAATTCAAGTTATCAATTAAGAACAAGAATAGATGGAGCGATGGAAACTTTTGTTATAGCAGCCATCGCAACAACAAACAACGATGATGCCGTGGCGTCATTGACTTGGGAAGAATACAACTAAGGAGATTCAAATGCAATTCGACAACCAAAAAACTCGCAATGTTGCAGATGTAGCTGCCAGAATTATGGCTGGCGAATCTGCCGTTGAAAAAGAACCAAAGATGCTTGAAGAAGCACTCAAAGGCAATCAACATAAGATTGATGCTAACAAGAACAACAAAGTAGATGCTGAAGACTTCAAGATTCTTCGTGGTGAAAAGAAGATGAAAGAAGAAACTGAACTCACCGAATCACACTTCAAAGTCGGTGATGAGGTTGTCTGTAAGAAATCTGGTATGGAAGGCGAAGTGGTCAAAGTTGATGAACCACAAGTTGGTAAGTATTACACCGTCAAACAAGAAAACGGCAAGATGGTAAAATATGCACCAAACGAACTCAAAAAAGAAGAAGAAGAAGATGATGAAGATGAAAACAAAATGAAATCAGAAGAAGTTCATAATAAGAAAAAAGATGATACTCCGTCAACTTCAAATTCAGTAAAAAAACCTGTTAGAAATTCAGATGGCACAATTCAAAGTCCAATAAGTCGTGCTCGTGAACTTGCTCAACAAGGCTTGAAAAAAGCAATGAGTAAGGAAGAAACAGAGATTGATGAAGCAATGTTTCCTGGCACCAAAGAGTATGAAAAGAAGTTTGGTCAGTCACCACAACAAAAACTAAAGAAGAAAGGTGATACAGTACCTACTTCTCAAGGTGATATGACAAAGACCGATAAAGGTATTGCTCATCGCCGTAGATTCACCGAGATGCTTGAATCTTATACAGAAGGTGGTCTCAAGTATATTGCATCACTTGTCAAAGAAGAACCAGACAACGAACAATACACAAAAGAAATGCAAGACCAGAAAGCCAAGATGGATGGTAAGAAAAAAGGTGGCGATGTTGCAAAGGCATCTGTTCAGGCAGTAAAAAATGAAGAAACAGAGATTCAAGTCATCAATGCGGATATTGCAAATGGTGTTGAACAGATTGATGAACTCTCTAAAGGTACTCTTGCAGATTACGCCAAGAAAGCAACGCACTCTGCTCGTATAAAGCAAAAAATTGCTAAAGATTTTGAAGCTGGTGCTCAAAGGGCAAGAAAACCAGATATGAAAGCGGCAGGCGAAGAACTTAGTAAAAAATATCAAAGAAAAGCACAGAAACGTGAAGAAGGTGTTGGTAAAGCAGTTGACCGTCTTGCAAAAGAAGAAGTTGAACAGATTGATGAACTCAAAAAATCTACATTGGCGTCATATGCTAAAAAGGCTGTGAAAAACGTTGCTGGTCGTGAAAGATGGCAAGGCGATGAAGAAGGAAGATACGATGGTTACGATGAAGTTGAGCACAAAAAAGAAGATGATAAGCTCTCTAACCGTAAAAAAAATATAGATCGTGCCATTGACCGTCTTGCAAAAGAAGAAGTAGAACTTGATGAAGGGCAAGCGGGTGCAGAAAAATTCAGCGCAGAAATTTATAACAAAGCAGTAAAGTCAAAAAAACATATAGAAATTGCTTCAAATGTTCATTTTGCAAAAAGTAAAAGTATATACGATCCACACGAAACTTCTTTTAGAACACCTTCTGGTCAACATGGCTATGCAACACATGAATCTGAAGGAGGTTCTCCTACCCTAAAAAATGTGCATCATGATTTAGTAAAAAATAATCCTCACATCAAAGATTCAAAAGAACTTAGGGCTGTTGCTTCTGCCGTCCATGCTCACATCAAGAAAAACAAACTCAATGAAGAAGTAGAAGAACTTGATGAACGTGAGATGACTGACGCAGAAATGAACAAACGTGAGAAAATTGTCAAGTCAATGAAAAAAGGTCTCTCAGGTTTCAAACAACGATATGGTGACCGTGCGAAAGAAGTAATGTATGCCACAGCAACCAAGCAAGCAATGAAGGACTAACCATGAAAAAGTTTAGAGAACTATCCGAACAACATCGTGAGAAAGGTAGGTTCAAGCCTACTGTTCCTCATAATGTTTCAAACACATCAGGTGGCACACCAAGAGAAACAAGTGATAGTGCCAATGTGAAGTTGCGTGAAGCAATCAAAGACAAAGTTGGTGCATCTAAAAAACAAGAAACAACATTTCATAAGAAGTTAGATACTCTTGTTCATAAAACTTTTGGTAAACGAAAAGAAGAAATGAAAGAAGCCAAAGAAACTGGTTTTCAGAAAACTTTTCGTAAGAACACAGGCGAAACATATGACCAGTATGCCAATCGTAGAGCCAAAGAAGAAGATGAACGCCAAGAGCAGATGAAAAAACAAAAAGAAGATTACATCAAGCAAGGTATCATCAAGGCAGAATCAGTTGAACTTGATGAAGCAACGGATCATTCTCAAATGGCTGCTATGCATTCTGCAAAAGCACAAGATCATGGAAAAATGGCTGCTTCATATCATAGCGACACAGATTCTTCTGACTTAGCTGACCGCCACATGGAACTTTCTCGTGAACATGCTAAAGCTGCAACACTCCATACGAAAGCAGCAAAATCTGGTAATCCAGACCATTCCCATGAAGCACATGAAGCCTCAGCTGATGTAAAATATTTGGCAAAACAATACAATGAATCAGTTGAACTTGATGAGGCCATGAGACATGAGATAGCAGGTCAAGTGGCTCGATTCATTGGCAACAAGATTGATCCAGTTCATGGTGACATTATGCACGCTCATGGAAAAGAAGCATACAGACAAGCGGCTTATCATATCAGAGGAACGATCCATCATGTATCGAAGGCTATATCTGACTTACATGACAAACTTCATCGTCATTTGAGAACAGGAAATCCTATCAGAATTGGTGAAGATACAGGTCAAGCAGATGCCCGTAAAACTACACCATCAAGCAAAGAAGAGCAACAAAAAGTTTTTGATAAACACAAAGAGCGCATGAAACAATTGGCAAAAGAAGAAGTAGAACTTGATGAAAGTAACAAACTTACTTTAGACAACATTCTATCTAAAGGTGAACAAATCAATGACAGAATTCAAAAGCACATGGATGCGGCTGACTTTCATAGGAATCAAGCAAGAAAAATTGATGCAAAAGATCCTAATGATATTGAAGGATACAACAGACATGCAAGTTTAACAGATTTACATGCCAAAGCATTTTGGTCTTTGAGACACCATAAGAAATCTCCTAATGGCAATCATCTAAACGATTACACCGCCACTCACAAAAAAATTCAAAGTCGTTATAAGAAAGAACCTCAACTAACAAAAGAAGAAGTCGAACTTGATGAAGGAAAATATGGTGCATTCAGAGTTGGTCCGAAACGACCAAAATACCCTTATGTTCCTCAAGGTAATTCAGACCCAAGAACTGGTTTGCCTCTTGGCTTTTCTAATCCACCAAAATCTGAAAAGCCCGAAGACAAAAAGATGAAAAAAGAAGAAGTTGAACTTGATGAGGTCAGCGCAGATGTAGCTAAACGTGTTGCCCAGGCAAGAGACATAAGTGCAGTAGTAAACAGATTGACACCTACTCAATCAAGAAGATTGAAAATGAAAGATAGTGGTGGAGAGCCATTTATGAATGCCGCCAAGGCACTCAAATCAGCAATGAAGCGTGGTGCTAAGAATGTCTATGGTGAGGAAGTTGAACTTCTTGATGAAA
>Ga0222714_10004411_pt1 | contig 13790 bp, 11 predicted proteins | sample C33_3DmetaG_FD_165048 | JGI IMG/M metagenome (GOLD analysis project Ga0222714, IMG submission 165048) | Estuarine water microbial communities from San Francisco Bay, California, United States - C33_3D | ecosystem: Environmental > Aquatic > Marine > Unclassified | place: USA: California... | reverse complement strand
AAAAACATGCATCATCAAATTTTTTTGATGTCGTGGCTTTGACCTCGATGATTCTAATATGATCATCATCCTCTTGATAAATATCTAAGAAACTAAAGAGGGAATCGTGTTCTAAGGTGTATTCAAAACGTTTTTGTTTAAACGTGTCTTCAGAAAAAATGATCTCACCACCAAACATATGTTTGATTTTTCTAGCAGCAAGCATTTCTATTTTTTTAAAGTCTTCCATCATGAGTGGTAATTCTTTGTTATGGAAACGTTCAAAAACATCTTCACGATCATTATCGTGCATATCAGTAAGTAAATCTTCAAGTTTCTGATTTGTTTCAAACGTCATGAGGTCTTCTAGACTTGCTTCTTTAGTGAATGCAACAACTGCATTACCCTCTTCTTTAGCAACTTCTGCAAGTCCAGCATATCTACCACACCTATTGAGTGCTTTAAATGTTGTTTTTGAAATATTCATAAGATACCCCTTATTTCTATTGTATCAATAAACTATAAAAAAAATAAGGTTTCCCTTATTTTATAATGTTTAACTGATGCATCAAACAAGAGGATTCAAGCATTGAGTCTGGATGATAACAAATACCCTCATCGACATAAAGAAGGACAGGTAGATCATAATACGAATCTGCATATGCTTTAGAATGCGTGATCGTTTCATTTGAAAATCGTTTTTGAATGGCTTCTACTTTTTTCTCTTTGATGATAATTTCAACTTGGGATGAAGTAAGTCTTTCTTGATTTTTTTGTGAATGTGTACCAATGACTTCATCAAACCCTTCGTTCAAAAATGGTGTTAGCATTACATCAAAGCTTCCAGATAATAAAATACAATAGAACCCATCTTTTTTATCTTTTTGAAGTTGTTTTTTTAGATCTTGTTGAATACTTGGTTTTAAAGACTCATAAAATACGTGCATAAATGATTGAAGTGTCTCCTCATCTAAACAATGTAATAAATCAATCGTTTTTGCCATTGCATGTTTACGAAAGGTTTCTTTATCCCACCTTAATTTGAGTTTGTGTAAGATATACCACAATTTAATAGTGTTCCAGTATTTTTTATGAACTTTAGCATTATATCCTTTTTCTTTAAAAAGTTTAAAAAGATGCGGAACAGTCTGAACGTTCACATACGTTCCATCAAAATCATAAATGGCGAGTTTCATGCATCCTCTTTTCGAGTCAATAAATATAAGATGCATACAAGTATCAAGATAAGACCATATAAATAAAGTGTTTCATTTAAAAAATCAAGAATCACAGAAGAAAAAAGCGTACCAAGTATTGCTGATATACCGTACCCTAAAAAAACTTTACCATATAAAGATGCATACATATCTTTACCATGTTTTTTCTTAATGTAATTTGGCATAATGGACAACCATGCACCTAAATTAAACCAATATAACCCGTAACCGATACTAAATAATAGAAATGATGATCCTTGGTTTAAAAAGTTAATAATTGATGCGAAAATAATGAGCCCAATCGAAATTAATGCTGTTTTTCTAAATCCTTCATGATCGAGTAAGTACCCAAAAATAGGTCTAGATATGGCATTTAGTAATGCAAAGGCACTCATGATTAAAGCAACATCAACAGGTCTAAAAAGATAATAATTGACACCTACCGTATTGGTAAGTCCGATCATCATGAGTCCGATCATTGTTGCAGTTGTAAATATTAGTAACAAACGTGCATATGGAATTGTTTTGGACGTGATTTCATGAAAATCATGGTGATCATAAGGGTAGATGATAAGCAGTGGTAACGCAACAACACCACTAAAAATGGCATAAGATATAAACAATGTTTGCGTTGAATACAAATCAATCACAAGTCTAGCAATCGGTGATAATATCACTGAAGATAATCCAAATGCAAGTAACATCATTCCGATAAAAAAACCTGGATGATAATTCGCGTACCTTTGAACAAATTGTAAAGCAACGCCGTATAAAATCCCAACTGAAATCCCCATGAATACCCCATAAAACAATGTAAACATGAACATTGACTCGCTATAGGCGACCCCTAACCAAGAAATAACTAAAAGAATGACACCTATTAAAATTAATATTTTTATGGCAATTTTACGAATCAATTTACCAGTGACAAGCATCGATAAGGCGTAAAATCCAAGTGAAAACATATACGGTAAACCAGAAACCGTAATCGTTGTATTAAACTTAATTTCGATATAAGGGCGATAAATCGAATATGTATACACTGACCCTAACATCATCATTGTTAAGAAAAAGAAAACATAAATGGTGACATATAACTTTTTATTCATAAAGGTATTATAACATGATGGAAAAAGACATTCATCTAAAAAGAAAACACCCTTTAATTTAGGTGTTAACATACTTTTTAAAAATGCTTCAAATAGGGGCCTTGGTTTCAGTGGTCGAGACAAAAATTCTGGATGATATTGAACACCCACAAAAAAAGGATGATTTGTAATTTCTACTGCTTCAACTAGTGTTCTCGTTTCATCAAATGCAGAAAAAACCATATCAGAGTTTTTAAACGCTTCATGATAATTCGGATTGACTTCATAGCGATGACGATGTCTTTCTTCGATCATTTCTTCTTGATAAATATGATACATTTTACTATATTTTTGAATATATGACTTTGAGGCACCTAAGCGTAGTGTTCCTCCTAAAGATTCATCTTCTTCGCGTCCACGTTGTATGTCAATGACTGGATGAATCGTATTAGGATCAAGTTCAGTTGAATGTGCACCTTCTAATTTTAAGACATGTCTTGCATATTCTACAACAGCGAGTTGCATTCCAAAACAAATTCCTAAAAAAGGAATGTTGTTTTCTCTTGCATACTTGATGGCTTTAATTTTGCCTTCTGTTGCACGTACACCAAACCCACCAGGAATTAAAATACCATCTACATCTTTGAGTTGCGTTTCAATGTGGTCTAAATCTTCTGCATCAATCCAAGTAATTTCAACGTGTGTATGGTGATGATATCCTGCGTGTTCTAATGCTTCAATAATTGAAAAATATGCATCGTGGAGACCCACATATTTACCAACCATGGCAATATTTAAAGATTGATTTGTGTTGCGCATGTTTGTAATAAGTTGTTGCCAATCAGAGACATCAACACTTCTTGAATCAAGTTCAAAATGTTTTAGAATATGGTCGGTGATCCCTTGTTTTTCGTAATTTAAAATCACTTCATACAAAATATCGACGTCGTATGATGTAAAGACTGCATCTTTATTCATATCTCCAAGTAACGCAACCTTATCTTTAATAGAGGATTCAAGTGGCGCATCACTTCTTAGTAAAACACCATCTGCATGAATACCAAGTGATCTTAATTCTTTTAAAGAGTGTTGCGTTGGTTTAGTTTTATATTCACCTGAAGCTTTAATATATGGAATAAGTGTTGTATGTAAATAATAAGTGTTATGGTAACCAATATCGCGTCTGAATTGACGAATGGCTTCAATAAAAGGTAAAGATTCAATATCTCCAACCGTTCCACCGACTTCAGTAATAACAATATCTGCGTGTGTATGTTTTGCGATTTTATGTAGTTTTTCTTTAATCATATCCGTAATATGAGGGATCACTTGAACGGTGTGTCCTAAATAATCACCACGACGTTCTTTGTTGATGACTTGATCATAAATTTGACCGGATGTTACTGATGAATCTTTTGTTAAGTACTCGTCAATAAAGCGTTCATAATGACCTAAATCAAGATCTGTTTCTTTACCATCATGGGTGGAGTCTTAGTCTTACTATTTGGTCTCATTGCGGGTAATGGACTTAAGGTCATGATTGAAGCAAAAGTTGATTTAACAAATATGAAAAACTTAATTATTGTTGCATCCATGCTAGTCATTGGTTTAGGACAAGCAGAAATCGTGATTAATGATGCGTCAAGTTTAACCGTGATATCACTTGCAGTACTTGTAGGAATCATCCTTAATGCTGTCCTACATGTGATTCCTTGGAAATCTTTAAAAAAATAATATCATTATATAAATAAAAAAAAGACGCTTTCATATTTAGCGTCTTTTTTTATCGATATTGTTTTGTTAGTATATTGTTCTCATAAATTTCATAATGATACCCGTTTGAAGTGATATGACTCATGATTTTATATTCAGTATCTTGCATCAAATAAAATTTATGCTTCCTATTTTGATATTCAATATAAAACTTTTTACTGATTTTTTCTTGACCTTTTCTTGTATCTAAATAAAATTTAAATACTGTATATTTTGTTTCATATGTTGATGTTTTTTTAAGGCTTCTATTGAGCCTTACAATATCTATTTTCTCTTTATCAAGTAATAACATCATGGCCACTTCTGAGTTGTTTTTATTATTTGAAGTGAGTCTTGCAATAGGTACTTTTGTTTTTTCGGTTTGATACTCATTAAATAATTTTATTTCAATGATTTCTTTTTGACCCGAAATAATTTTGTTTCCTTGTTGTAAGGATACAAGACCAATTAAAACAAACACTAATGCAAATGTTAGTAACCAATAAATCGTTACTTGAGCTTCACCGCTTAAGAAAAAAGCGATCACTAAAAATTCTATTGCAATAAACGCCCCTACCCCAAACAAAATATATGCAAGTACTTTGTATGTTCTTATTTTCCATTTCTTTAATACTTCTGTAGCATCATAACTTGAAAACAAATCATACATATGTATCTCCTTAACTTCATTATAACAAAAAGCGCCTCATTATGAGACGCTTTCATGTTTTAATGAATTATACTAAGAACACAAAGTAAATCAGTAAGTGTAATAAGAAGAATGCACCTAGGGCATAAACCATCCAATGGACGTCTTTACGTCTTGGTGATAATGCCATTAGTAATGAATAAGTAATAAAACCAAATGCAATCCCTTCAGAAATCTTAAATGTTAAAATCATCATAATGACAGTCATAAAGCTACTTGCTAAGATGATTGGATCGTCAAAATTGATTTCTTTTAATGGTTTCATCATTAAAATACCAACAAAAACAAGAGCGAGTGAGGTTGCAGGTGAATATGCAACACCATCTATAAATACAGCATCTACAAATCCAAAGAGTGGATATAAAAGAATAGCTAGTAAAAACAACACACCAGTAACAACAGCACTTAAACCAGTTTTTGCACCTGCTTGAATCCCTGTATTTGATTCAATATATGAGGTCACTGTAGACGTACCAACAATGGCACCAAAAATCGTACCTACTGAATCCACAAGTAATGCTTGATCATTTCCGATGAGTTGACCTTCTTCATCAAGTAATCCTGCTTGATGTCCTACTGAAACAAGCGTTCCTGCGGTATCAAAAAAGTCAATAAATAACAATGTAATGATGACAGGATAAGCAAGAGGATTAGAAAGTAATGTTCCTATTGCACCAAATGCTTGTCCAAATAAATTACCTGCTTCTGAAATTGCACCTAAATTAGAGGTTGTTAAGTTTGGCATAAATGGTTCTAAACCAGGAAAAATAAGTCCTAGTAATGCGCCACCAATTCCAACTACTAACATCGAGATGATGATTGCAAATCTAGATAATTTACCACCAGCAGTAAATAAAATGAGTACTAAGAAAATACCAACTAGACCAAGTAATACTACAGGATTTGCTAAATTCCCTAATTCGACAAATGTTGCTGGGCTAGAAACGATGATTCCTGCATTTTTTAAACCAATAAATGCAATGAAAAATCCAATTCCTGCACCCATAGCAAGTTTTAAATCTCTTGGAATCGCATTAATAATGAGTTTTCTAAGTCCTGTTAAACTCACCACTAAAAATAAGACCCCTGAAACGAGTACAGCAGCAAGTGCTTCTTGCCACGTGAAACCTAGACCCAATACAACAGTATACGTAAAAAATGCATTAATACCCATACCTGATGCTAAAGCAATTGGGACTTTCCCTAAAAATCCCATTAAAATCGTTGCAAACCCTGCAGCAAGTGCCGTTGCAACAAACACACCTGGCTGACTCATTCCTGCGTCAGCTAACATGAAACTGTTGACTGGTAAAATGTAAACCATCGCTAAGAAGGTCACAATACCACCAATCACTTCAGCACCGATACTTGATCCGCGTGCCTCAATTTGGAAATACTTTTTCAAGAATTCCATACCTTTTTTTCTCCTTTTTTATTTTTTGTCTTCAATAATCAATAAAAAACCACACAAAAAATTGTGTGGTCGATTGAAAACGAAAAAAAGGATTTCAATCGTAGTCATATCATTCACGGTGATATGGTAGAAACTTGACCGCCACATTCGGTCGATTATACGATATATTGAAGACATGTTTAGAGTATCAAATTAAATAATAAAAAACAATAAAAGTAAAACGTTTTCAAATTTCTTTACATTTATTTAGAAAAAGAAAGACTTTTGTATAAATTGATCACAAAAGTCTATATCTAAGAATTTTTGCCTTTTACAACCTTGATATTATTCTTGTAATTCACATTGATGGTATGTTTTCGAACTAAGTATTCTGTGATCATCTCTGATACGTCTATCGGAAATTCTCTTACAATTTCTAGTTCCTTTTGCCAAGTTTGATAGCCACCTCCCATAAATCGATATGAATTCATCGTAATTAGGAATGTCATATCTTCGTCTATAGGTTTTCCCTTAAAAGTTAAGTCCACTACTTCGTTATTTTGAGTGCTATGAACAATGATTTTATATTCAATTCCCTCATAAAAATCATATTGAAAATACATCTTTTTAGGAATTTCAAATTGTTTATTGACGACAATATCTTGACCGTTAAAAGTAAAAAATTGTGCATTTTCAATTAATGCTTCTTTTAATATGTGACCGCTAATTTTACAAAGAAATAATGTGTTTGAAAAAACATATGTTTCCAATACTTCTCTAATTGTGATTTCATCACTTAAACCTAAAATGTCGTTAGGAAAAGAGCATATACTAATGTCAGCTTTTGTAAGTTCCATTTGGATTTCATTAAATAATTGAGCAATTGCCGGTTTCACAATTCGATCTGTTACTGGATCTTTAAATTCTAATGTTGGTCCACTATTTTTAGCAATTACTTGATTTAAAAACATTTCTTTAGCTATTTTAAATTCATCAAGATTTAAGAAGTCTCTGCTAAGATTAAAGTCTTTAAGGTTAATGATCTTGGCCTCTATTTGTTTGTAATTGTCATTAAATTCAACATCAAACTGAATTAAATGTTCCCCTTTATATCCAGGTTGTGAAATCCACTGATTGTTATATTTTTTTACAAATAATCTATGCTCGTGTGAAGTTAGTAAAATATCCACATCAGGAGTTAATAACTCACATCCTACATTTTCTTTAGATCCGTTTTTTATAATTTGATAATCATTGTCGCAGTTGAATCCTCCGTGATATGCAACAATAACTAAATCCGGCTTGTATCGTTCTTTTAAATTTGAAATATATAAATTATAGTCTTGAGACGGATTTATAAATGACAAATTTTGAATTGTTTCTTTCTTTTCCCAATACGGTACATAATGGTTGGTGAATCCAATGGTCAAAATTTGTCTTCCTTCTATATTTTTTAAATCATGACTTAAATCAAAATATAAGGATTTACCTTGAATCACATTAAGACAAATCGTTTTTGCATGAATATTATTGGTAAAATTACGAAGGTATTTCAAACCATAGTTAAAATCATGATTTCCTGGAACAAAATAATCGTAACCTATTTGATTAAATGTATTGATGATTGGATTATCAAAACGTTTTTGATTATTTTTATAAAAAATCATTTCTGGACTGCCTTGAATTGCGTCACCAGAATCAATTTTCATAACATTTCCTTCTAATTTAGAAACATAATTGAAAATATTTTGATATCCATTTATGGATCCATGTACATCAGAGGTATGTATGATTGTGAGTTTCATTTTTTCACCTATTAAATTTTACACTTTATTTACATTAATTTTTTATTAAAACAAATAAATATCTTTTTAATTATGATACAATAATTTTATAAATTTAGGAAAAAGGAGAATTAAAATGTTAAAAAAAGTTGTATTACTGTTTATTGTTTTAATTGGTACAGTAAGTTTAGCATCATGTGAAGCAGCTCCAGAAAAAACAAATCTAAGTGTGTTCTTTGTTCCTTCAAGAGACAATGCAACACTTGTTCAAGGTATCTCTTATTTACCTACTTATCTTAAAGCAGAGCTTTCAGAATTAGGTTTTGACTTTGAAACGGTTAGTGTTTATGTTGGTACTTCATATGAAGCAGTCGGTGAAGCTCTAGATGCTGGAACCGCAGATATTGGTTTCATACCAGGAGGAACTTATGCAGTTTATGCGGATGGTTCTAACATGGATGTTGCATTAACAGCAACCCGCGGAGGATTATCAAAAGATTCTGCTAATCCAAAAGATTGGAACGATGGTTTAGCAACTGAGTCTGATCCAGAGTATCAAGTTACTTATTACCGTTCTTTAGGTATCGCTGGTGTAACAGACAAAGCACGTGCATTAGCAGCAAAAGTTAATGCCGGTACTGCTTTAACTTGGGAAGATTTACAAGATGTTAAAATTGGGGTTCAATCTCCTACTTCTTCAGCTGGTAGAGTTTATCCTTCACTATTATTAAAAGAGTTATTTGGTTACACTCTAGCTGATTTACCTGCTGAAAATGTCATTCAAGTTCCTGGTTATGGTGGTGCTGCAGCTGCTCTAGCTTCAGGACAAGTAGATGTTGCATTTGGTTATGCTGATTTCCGTAGAGATTATGCTGATGAGTGGAATTCTACAGGTGAAGGTGGCTACGGAAGAAATGCAACTATTTGGTCAGAAACAGATGTTTTATTTGTTACTGATGGAATTTATAACGACACTATTACTGTCTCTAAAGCAACCGTTAGCGATGCTTTACAAGAAGCAATTGAACAAGCATTTATAAATCTAGTGACTGACCAAACTGCTTTACCTAGTCCAGCAGGAATGTTTAATGTCGTAGCTGATATTTTCAAAGTATATAGTCATGAAGGTTACACAAGAGCACAAGACTCAGATTATGACGGAGCACGTGCTGCAAATGATTTTATTAATGGCTAATTAGTTACTAATTTAGTTAATAATATGATAAAGTAGACTTAGACAACTAAGTCTACTTTTTTTAAGGAGATAGCATGATAATATTTGAACATGTAAGCAAAACTTATAATAATGGTGTTAGAGCATTAAATGATGTATCACTTAAAATTAATCAAGGAGAATTTGTAGCCATTATTGGATTATCTGGCGCTGGTAAATCGACTTTGATTAAATTGGTTAACAAAATGATTGAACTTACCGAAGGAACTTTAATTGTAAACGATAAAAAAGTAAAAGATTTAAAAGGTAAAACCTTAAGAAATTTTCGAAGAGAAATCGGAATGGTTTTTCAGTCATTTAATTTAATTAATCGAACTTCTGTCATTAATAATGTTTTATCAGCTAGAGCAGCGGATATGGGCTTTTTTAGAACTCTATTAGGGCTCTATTCTAAAGAGGATAAATTAAAAGCTTTAGAGTCATTACATAAAGTTGGTATCCTTGAAAAAGCTTTTATTCGTGCTGATCAACTTAGTGGTGGACAACAGCAACGCGTTGCGTTGGCTAGAACGTTATCTCAAAACCCAAGTATCATTTTAGCTGATGAACCTGTTGCTTCGTTAGACCCAATCACTGCAAATCAAATCATGAAAGATTTTCAAAAAATTAATTCTGATGAAAATATCACGATTTTAGTTAACATGCATCATGTTGACTTAGCTTTAAAATATGCTCATCGAGTCATTGGTATAAATAATGGTGTGATTATATATGATGGACCATCAAATAAGATCTCTGAAGATTTACTAAAGAAAATTTATGGGAGAGAATTGACTGATGAAGATATTATGTTCAAAGATAATTAATATAATTAATACTCTCAAAACTAAATCTATTCAAAATAGAACGCTCGTTTTATCTGATGGTACACTTGTAACTAAACCAAAAAGTTATACACTTCTTTACACTTTGATACTATTATTTATATTTTTGTATTTTTGGAATCTCATCGTATCAGCTTTTTTTCAACGTTTTGGATTTCAATTTTTTATTAGTAGAATACCTAATTTTTTTACAATACTAAATTTAATGGTCTCAGATATTAATTTTTCTTATTTTGAACGCGTAATTGATCCGCTAATAATAACAATACAAATTTCATTATTAGGAACATTTATTGGAACTTTATTAGCACTTCCGATAGCGTTTTTAGCTTCCCAAAATTTAATAAAAAACTCAAAAATTCCAATTGTAATTAAATTCATTTTATCAATTATTAGAACATTTCCAACTCTTGTATATGCTCTTATATTTTCCTTCATCTTTGGTTTTGGAACTTTTATAGGTTTATTGGCAACCATTATATTCACTTTTGGAATAATTACTAAAATGATGTATGAAGTCATTGAAACTGTAGATTTAGGACCTTTTGTAGCGATAGAGTCGACTGGTGCAAATAAGTTCACTTCGTTTAGAACTTCTATCATACCGCAAGTAAGTGGTCGATTCTATTCAATTATTTTATATAACTTTGAAATCAATTTACGTGCAAGTGCAATACTAGGCTTTGTTGGTGCAGGTGGTATAGGACTTATTCTTAATGATCAAATGTCTTTAAAAGAGTATGGTAACGTCTCGATGATTGTATTATCACTTTTATTAGTTGTCATAATTGTAGAGAATATTTCAAGATATGTGAGAGGTAAATTAACATGAAAACTTTACCTCAAAATCTCATTTTAGATGTTTATCAATCTAGACCAAAAACAACACTTAGAAATATTTTCATTGTTACAACGATTATTATTTTAATTCTTTGGTCACTAAGTGTTATCAATTATCCTGGTATTACAGAAAGTAGTATTCAAATTTCTAGAAATATATTAAAAGCTTTTGTTAATCCGAGTTGGGATTTGATATTCTCACTTGAAGTAGATAGCATTCCTTTTTTAATGTTTGAAACACTCGGAATTGCTTTTTTAGGAACTTTATTAGGGTCTATCTTATCTTTACCTTTTGCATTTTTATCTTCAAAAAATATTGTAGGTAAATTTGCATATTTAGGTACGATTGTTATAACAATTATAAGATCGTTTCCATTTTTCTTACTTGCTCTTATGTTTGTAAGAGTATCAGGTCCTGGACCACTTACCGGAGTATTGACGATTGGCGTGTTATCTATAGGTATGATTTCAAAAATGTATGTTGAAGTAATAGAGGATATTGATCCTGGTATACTGCAAGCTTTAGATGCTTCTGGTGCATCATTATTTCAGAAAATAAGGTTTGGCATTATTCCACAACTTACTGCAAATTTTATATCGGTTATGATTTATCGATTTGAAATCAATGTCAAAAATGCAACCGTGTTGGGAATAGTTGGTGCAGGAGGTATCGGGTTCACTTTATTGACAGCCATGAGTGCATTCAGATGGCAAGATGCCGCTGCCGCATTATGGGGTATAGTTGTCGTAGTAATATTCGTTGAGTTTTTCTCTACTAAAATTAGAAAAAAATTAATTACAGGTGAATAAAGAGACTATGTCTCTTTATTTATTTAAAAAAGGAGTTCTAATGAAAAAATTATTAACAACATTTTTATTACTCATTTTACTTGCAGGTTGCGTTGAACAAGTTCCAGAAATTGATCTCATTTTACCTTGTGAAGATCCAAATAGTTACTTATGTTACTTAGAACAACCTTGTGATATTTATGATGGTACATGTGATGAGTTTGCTCAAGAATTACTTGATACATTAACCCTAGAAGAAAAAGTAGGTCAAATGATTCAAACAGAACGTGGTTCTATCTCGTTAGATGAAGTGAAATCTTATAACATTGGTTCTATTTTATCGGGTGGAGGAAGCCATCCTAATGATATGTATGATGATTATCAAGCCTGGTATAACATGGTTGTAGATTTTCAAGAAGCAGCATTATCTTCTTCTTCAGGTGTACCACTTCTATATGGTGTGGATGCGGTTCATGGTCATAATAATGTCTATGAAATGACTATTTTTCCGCATCAAATTAATATGGGCATAATTAACGATCCTAATTTAACCTATGCATTATCAAAAGCAACCGCTGAACAACTTTTAACAACCGGAATTACTTGGAATTTTGCACCAAGTTTATCTGTGAATCAACATATCGGATGGGGACGTTCTTATGAGAGTTACGGAGAACATCCAGAAATCTTTCAAAACTTAACACAATCAGCTTTACAAGGTTATATCGATTATGGTATTGTGCCGACTGCAAAACATTTTTTGGCAGATGGTGGCACCATGGGTATTGACCAAGGAAATGCAACCATTAATGCTACAAATTTAGATGTGCATCTCGCACCTTATTTAGAAGCAATTGAAACAAAAGTTCCAACGGTGATGGCATCATATAGTAGTATCAATGGTATTAAAATGCATGGTAGTCGAATCTATCTTCAAGAACTTCTTAAAGATGAGTTAGGTTTTAAAGGTTTTATCATTAGTGACTGGAACGCAATTCATCAACTTGAAGGTAGTTTTTATCAACAAATCGTAACTTCTGTTAATGCGGGTGTTGATATGCTGATGGAACCTTATGATTGGAAATCAGCGTATCATGAAATGATTTTAGCGGTTAATAATAATGATATTACCCTTGAAAGAATCAATGATGCAGTCTTTAGAATATTACGCGTGAAGTTTCAATCGAATCTTATGACTCAACCAACTTTTCAACTTCCTTATACAGAGGATATGAAACTTGATCATGTGTTACTCGCTCGTGAACTAGCAACCAAAAGTGCCGTCTTACTTAAACATGAAACAACATTACCCCTGAATGAAAATCATAAAGTTCATTTAGCAGGTCCCGCAGGAGACCATATTGGTTTTATGTCTGGTGGCTGGACAACCAACTGGCAAGGAAATCTTGACAATACATTTAATATAGGCACATCTTTAAAAGATGGATTAAGTCAAAAAACAACGCTTGTAAATTATGATCAAAGTGATGTTGTTGTAATCGCTTTAACAGAAACACCTTATGCTGAAGGTTTTGGAGATCAAGGCTATCCTTCTCTCACAAGTGGAAATGCACATCCAGAAAATGTTCAAGCGTTAGAACTTGCAGCGAAAGCAAAATCAGATGGTAAAACTGTTATTGGTATTTTATTTAGTGGAAGACCTTTGTTTCTAGACAACCATTTAAATACTTTTGATACTTTTATTGCAGCATTTTTACCTGGAAGTGAAGGTGGTTATGGTCTTGCTCAGCTTCTATATGGGGAAGCGGATTTCACTGGAAAACTGAGTTATTCATGGCCAAAAGATACGTCTTCTTGGGGTATGACATCATGGCAAGATACCTATGATCCTAATAAGTTTTTATTTCCTTATCAATTTGGATTGAATTATATGTCATAATCTTATATAATCATATGGCACGTAAGGAGCACATATGAATATAGTGGTATTAAAAAATAAATGGTTTTATGTAAGAATCATGATGTATATTTTAGGCATGTTTATTGCTGGTGGTGGTGTGAATCTTATCTTTAGATCAACAATTGGTGCAGGTTCCTGGGATGCTGTTAATGATCACTCACGAATTCTTTTTGGGATTACGTTAGGAACAGCCTCACTTATTACAAACTTCACCATATTAACATTTATATTAATTTATCGTAAAAATCTAAAGTATTTAA
>Ga0222714_10004409_pt1 | contig 13792 bp, 8 predicted proteins | sample C33_3DmetaG_FD_165048 | JGI IMG/M metagenome (GOLD analysis project Ga0222714, IMG submission 165048) | Estuarine water microbial communities from San Francisco Bay, California, United States - C33_3D | ecosystem: Environmental > Aquatic > Marine > Unclassified | place: USA: California... | reverse complement strand
TGATTACTTTGATGCTCATCTACAATCTTGCAAAAATCAAAACCCAAATATAAATTTTTTCATTTTTACTGATCAATTTTTAAATGTATCTTCCCCCAATATAAAAATATACAATATAAGTAAAGAAACGTACAAGAATATAGTATATAATAAAACAAACATTGTGGCCGACATATCAAAAAATAGAAAATTATGTGATTATAAACTCCTGGCCGCCCACCTATTCGAAGGATACCTGTCAGAATATGATTATGTAGGATTTTATGATATTGATTGCATGTTTGGTGATATGTATGATATCTTATTACCTTATCTAGATAAAGATATATTATCTATTGGAGACGACACTTATTATTCTGGAATTCGTGGACCATTTACTATATGGAAGAATGTATCATTTTTTAATCGTTTTTACGAAAACATTCCAGACTATATATCTTTATTACAAGATCCTGAATATAAAGGTATAGACGAACATCATATAAATACCGAATTATCGAAACGCGATATACAAATAACAAGTTTCTCTGAACTTTGTAATACCCGCCGAGACGGGCGGTATATCGGAGAAGCAATATACAAAGACAAAAAACTATACATACAAAATCGCGAATCTTTGTTGTCTCATTTCTATTATAAGAATGATTTGGGCATACAGGATAACCTTTTCTACAATAAAAAGTTATTATTAGAAGATTTTTATTGGGTAGTTTACTTTGATAAGAAATACGAACACGTTGCAAAAGAAATGCTTCGTACAATAAGTATGTTCTCTAATCGAAAATGTATTATTTACAGTCTTAATTACAATTTAGACGTAACAACAGATTTAGAACTTAATAAAGAACAGTTTATATCTGTACCATTTTATATATTTAAAGACGATGAACAAGATATTAATTTATTACGCAACATCAAACCTTTTTGTTTGAAAGATAGCTGCGAAAGATATCCTAATAGTAATTTTGTATACATTGATACTGATTGTTTTTTAACTGTTACCGCCGATCATGTCGCCAATCATGTTTCTAAGCTACAAAATCATCCTTTAATCAATCTAAATCTTTACGATACTATATTTCATACAAATTTCTTTGGTGACGGCCAGCCTTTGCATGGTTTGCAGGTATTATCTGACGCTTTAAATATACCTATTACAATTTATCCAAGAAGAAAAGCAAATGTTATAGTTTATAATTCTAGTCATCACAATTTCTTTTCTGAAGCTGTAGAAATGTATCAAACTCACAAAAATACACGACCGGGAATCTTTGCTTTGCACGACGAAGACGCTTTTAACATACTTCTTTCTAAGTATAATTATACAGAATCATTACCAACCGTTGACATCGAAGAAACAAATAAATTATATGTCGAAAAATATAATGAATACGGCGCATCACATTGTTTTTCTTCTCAAAGAAGACTTCCTGCTCATATAAATGATATATATTGTTTTCATAGAGTAAAATCTATACAAGAATTCAATGATATAAAAGATAATTATTTACATACTGTTTTCGCGCACGATGAATTATACTTGACGTTAAACAGTGATAACGATTTAGTTTTGAGTCGTAAAAACTTTATGCCCGAAAAGAAGTTTGCCGAACATGTTGATATTGATGTGTACAGCAAAACTGGTGATTTATTATTTAATTTTAGTAGGGCCGAAATATTTAAATACTTTCATTTTTGTGTTGGAAAACTCGTTGGTAACTATGATTATGTTTACGTTAGAATTACTGAATCTGATTCCAAAAATATTATTTTTAGTAAATTTATAAATATTATCAAATGAAAATCTTAGGTCACGCAAGTTACGTTGGAAATACTGGTTACAATGCTCACTCAAAAGGTTTTTTTCGCGCACTTAGTAAAAAGACAGAAACAAAAATTAGAAATTTCACAATTGGACCTAATTGGAGCGGATATATTGATAAATATAATGATCCTCATAATGCAGATGTTACTGAATTAGATAGAAACCTGCTTATTTCTCAAAGCTTATTCAATGCTGACAGAAATCTAGAAGATTTTCCATTGTATAATTATAAGAATAATTATGTTGCAGATATTAATATTATTCTAAACAGCGTAAATCATTATTATTTTTATCAAAACTATAAAGGACCAAAGATTGGTTATGTTGTTTGGGAAAATACATTGTATCCAGAAGATTTTTTCGCCAAGCTGCTAGAATGCGATCAAGTTTGGGTTCCTACAGAATGGCAAGCAAAGGTAACGATAGACCAAGGAATACCACAAAATAAAGTAAAAATTGTAAGAGAAGCAGTCAATCCTGAAGTTTATGAAACAACGGTTTCTTCTTCGCAAGATGATATTTTTACTTTCGTTATGTTTGGTGCTTGGGGAGATAGAAAGAGTACAAAAGAAGTTATTCAAAGTTTTATAAATGTTTTTGGCAACAACAATAAAGTTCAACTCATTCTTTCTGTCGCGAATTCATTTAATGGAGACGGTTTTAAGAGTACTCAAGAAAGATTAAACAAACATAATCTATATGCCCCGAACATAAAGGTTGTTGATTTCGTTCCAAAGCAAGATTATATAAAATATATGCAAACAGCGCATGTATTTCTTTCTTGTGCGCGTGGAGAAGGTTGGAACATACCTCTTATCGAAGCGATGGCTTGCGGCACTCCATCTATTTACTCTGAATGCAGTGGTCAGTTAGAATTCGCAAAAAATCTTGGCGTACCAGTTAGAATAAAAGGTTTAGTATTGGCACAAAATTTCGAAGACAATAAAAATCAGAATTCTCCCGGTTATTGGTATGAGCCGGATTTTCAAGATTTAGAAAAGAAGATGGTTGATGTTTATAACAATTATTCTTTTTATAAACAAAAGGCTATAAAAGAGTCAAAATATATCCGCGAAACATTCACATGGGAAAATGCTGCCGATGCAGCAATGAATCATTTGAAAGAATTATTCCGTAATCAAGTAAAACTAGAAGTTAGTTGTAGTTTTGTTGGTACTGGCGGTTTAAATTCTTTTTGTCAAGAATTGTTGCCGCAATTAAATAATTCATGCAATGTCAAAGTAAGAAATTTCACGATAGGTAAAAATTGGAATGGTTATAATCAAACTCCTCATGATTTAGACATTAAAGAAAATCATAAAACCATTCTACATAAACAAACTTTGTTTAATAATGATGGTTCACGATCTGACTATCCTATTTATAATCATAAAAATGATTTTACGCCAAACATTAATCTGATAATGGATGGTGTAAATCATTATTATTTTTATGAAAATTACATTGGTCCAAAAATTGCATATACAATGTATGAAACGACTAAGTTTCCAGAAGATTTCTTAAATCAATTAAGAACTTTTGATCAATTATGGGTTCCGTCTACATGGCAAAAACAAAATTTAGTAAAGCAAAACTTTCCTGAACAAAAATTAAAAGTTGTTCCATTGGGAGTCGATGGAAATACATTTTTTCCTGTATCAGAAAAGTTTCAGAAGTTTACTTTTGTACTAGTTGGTAGATGGGACGCCAGAAAAAGCACAATGGAGATAATTAGATCTTTCAAAGAGTGTTTTGAAAATAATAAAAATGTCGAACTGTTATTGTTGGTTGATAATCCATTTGATATTGATGGTTTGGGTTCTACAAAAAATAGATTAAAGCATTATGATCTCGAAAGCGAAAATATAAAATCATTATCTTTCACAACAAGAGAAGAATACGTTTCTCTATTGCAGCGTTCTCATGTATTTTTATCTTGTTCTCGCGCAGAAGGATGGAATTTACCGTTGATAGAAGCAATGGCTTGCGGCACAGTTTCAATATACTCCGATTGTAGCGCACAATTAGAATTCGCTAAAACTTTTGGAATTCCAGTAAACGTTCTTGGCGAAGAACCAGCATCTATTTATAGTGATAGACAGTTTGATAAAGGAATATCTGGAAATTACTATATTCCAGATTTTAAAGATTTGTCTTGTAAGATGATTGATGTTTATAATAATTTCTCTTATTACAATAATATAGCTATTAAAGAATCTGCCGTTGTAAGAGAAAAATTTTCTTGGAAAAGAGCTTCTGAAATAGCAAATAAATGTATTCGCAGTCTGCTTCTTGATATTAATAAAGTTGAGTTTGTGAAATTCATAAACAAAAATAAAGGAGTCGAATATAAGAATACAACTAATAAAACAATAAATGTAAAAATTAAAATTTTTGATACAAAAAAGAATGATTACGTCTATGAAGCTGATTTAAATTTAGATCCTAATGTAATTTACTTTTCTACGCTTGGAGATGGTTATGTAGTCGAGGATAAATTGAAATTTGAAATATATGACATGTCAAATAATCTACTTTTATCTGTAGAAAAAGATTTTTTATCTTTTGATATCGTAAATGAATCAGGATCTCTTGGAGACGCAATAGCTTGGATGGGCATTGTTGATAATTTTCAGAAAGAAAAAAATGCACAAGTAAATTTTTATACTCCTCATAAAGATTTATTTCAATCTTCGTATCCAAATATAAACTTTTATAATTATTGGGAAAAGCCAGACGCTTCTTGTAAATATCATTCAATTGGATGCTTTGATATTGATGGCGTAAAGTGGAATCAATTAAACTTACAAGAAATAGCTTCTAAGATACTAAAGATAGATCATAAAGAATGCAGAACAAAGGTATCATTACCATCTAATCTTAAAAATAATTTCAAGAGAAAGTATGTATGCATTGGATCTCTTTCCACTTCTCAGGCAAAATTCTGGAATAATCCTTCTGGATGGACTCGCGTTATAGATTATTTAAATTCTTTAGGATATGATGTGGTATCTATAGATAAGAATAATAATATCGGATGCGGCGAGCATGTTAATTATATTCCTGTGAATTCTATAGACAAAACTGGAGACTTGCCATTCTCAGAAAGAATAAATGATTTGTATTTCTGTGATTTCTTTATTGGTCTTGGTTCAGGACTATCTTGGTTAGCTTGGGCTGTAGGAAAACCAGTGGTTTTAATTTCTGGATTTTCTGATCCTATTTCAGAATTCTATACTCCATATAGAGTTATAAATAAAAGCGTTTGCAATAGTTGTTGGAACGATCCTTCTTTACCTTTTGAAAAAGGTAATTGGGCTTGGTGTCCAAGAAATAAAGATTTTGAATGCTCTAAAGAAATTACCTTTGATATGGTAAAAGAAAAAATAGATCAATGCATTAAAGACTTGAATAAATATTCATAATAATCACATTGCTGCTTTATAGTAAATCTTGAAGCAGCGTTTTTGTAACAATTTTCGTTATTAATTATTTTATCTATATTTTGTATAGCGTAAATCATATCGTTTACGCTAGAGCATCTCAATCCAGTTTCTCCTTGTAATATGGTTTCTGTAAATCCGCCAAAATCTGTTGTAATAGGTGGCGTTCCTGAAAATTGAGATTCTATAACAACCCAATTACAAGGTTCCATAAATAATGAAGGTGCGAATAAAAATTTCGCATCACTTAATAATTTTTTTCTTTCGATGGGATCTACAAATCCTGCGAATTTACAATATTTAGTATCTTTAAGATTTAATATGTTTGGCCCAGCAAAAATTATATCTTGTCCTATGTGATTGCAAATATCATAAGCTAATTTGGCCCCTTTGTCTTCAATAATTCTGCCGAGAAATAATCCAGCATTAGATTTCTCTTTATTATATATAAAGTCATCAGGATCAAAACCTGGATAAACAACATATTCAGATCCAAAATCAATATAAGTTTTTGCCGATCCATGCATTTTATGCATTTGGCTATATGTTTCAAACATTTTGATTGGCGCAAACATACTATCGTAACCAATGCTTGGTTCTATTATAATAGCTTTATCATAAAAATGTTTTACGCAAGGTTCATGTGCATAACCAAACCAACACAAAATAAATTCGTTATTAGATTTAATTCTTTTATTCAGTTCGTTAATGCAGTTATTATTAAATATTTCGACTGCTTTTGTATTAACGCTTTGGTCAAATCCTTTCGTCTTCCAATCATTTAAGTTGTCATAACTGTTTTTTAATATATCATTATTAGTAACATTAATGTGTTCTGTGCAATTTACAATAGATTCATCATGTCCATAATGATAAACAATATGTCCTCTTTTTGTCATTTCGTCACAAAATTTATAAACCTTTTGTACGAAAGCGCACAACGATACATTTTTTTGCGTAGGTGAATACGGAACACTTAAACAGTGAAAAACCATATAACATAGTGTAACTTCCTTTATAACATGTCAACCAAAAAGAAGAAAAATATAAAAGATAGAGATGATTTTAAGGAAATTATTGCAGATAATCATTTTCGATCTGTAAGATTGAATATTAAAGATTTTAAGCTTACCGATAAACAAAAAAGTTTCGCTCAAATAGCTTTTGATAAGAATACCAAAATCATTTTTATTAACGGTCCAGCAGGTAGTTCAAAAACATTTTTAGCTGTATACTGCGCTCTTCATATGTTAAATATGAATCCTAAGTCTGAGCTTAAATATATAAGAACAATAGCTGAATCAGGAGAAAGAGCATTAGGTTCTCTTCCTGGAACTGTTGATGAGAAGTTTAATCCATTTATGATGCCTTTGTATGATAAATTAGATGAGTTATTGCCAATGGCTCAATCTAAATATTTAGAAACAAATGGTTTTATTGAAGCTTTACCAATTAATTTCTTAAGAGGTGCAACTTGGAATGATAAGGTTATCATTGCCGATGAATCTCAAAATTATAGCACAAAAGAACTAGTTACTCTTTTGACTCGTATTGGCGAAAATACAAAGATGTTTATTTGTGGCGATGCAATGCAATCAGATATTGGTAATAAATCAGGTTTCGTAAAAGTATATGATCTTTTTAATAATAAAGAAAGCGAAGAACGTGGTATTTATTGTTTTCAGTTTGATGAAGAAGATATAATGAGAAGTGAGATATTAAAGTATATAGTCAGCGTGTTCAAAAAATTAGATAAAGTTAATGTATAGTCATATAATATTAGTGTATGTACTGTAGCGAATGTGGTTCTAAAAATGGAGTAGGAGCGAAGTTCTGTTCTAGTTGTGGTAATCCTTTAGCGTCGTTGATTCAAAAAAATCAACCTAAAAAACTCGTTCCTACTCCATCAAGGGCAGATGTAGATGATGATGGTTTGCCAACATCAGTCGTAAAACCAAAAAGATTAGAGTACGAAATCGAAAAATCAGAAAAAAATAAATTTTCTGTAAAAGATATAGTTAACTCTCCACCATCTTCCGAAAGGTTCTCTAGGCCAGTTGGTAAAATAGAAAAGCTTACTAAAGAGCAGTATCTTTCTCAATCATTAAAAGAATGTGCTTCTAGTAAGAATTTCAACGAGATAAATGAAGCATAAAAATAAAAAAACTTTTGAAGAGATGTATGAAATTATAGATCAAGTCATAAAAAAAAGAAAAGCGAAGTGGAAGTTAAAGGCAATTGTTTGGTTCGATTTTGAAGACATTGAGCAGATAATAAAAATTCATATACATAAGAAATGGCACCTCTGGGATCAGAAGCGCCCCATAGAGCCTTGGGTCAATAGAATCGTATCGAATCAAATAAAAAATATTATTAGAAATTCATATAGTTGTTTTGTGAAACCATGTGTTAATTGCTCATTTAACACAAATAAAGGAGCTTCATTAGGAAACGAAGAGAATTCTTGCGGTTTCACGCGAAGCCAAAAACAATGCAATGAATGTCCATTGTATGCTAAATGGGAAAAAACAAAGAAGAATGCTTATGATTTAAAAATGACTGTAAGTTTACAAAATCATCAAAATTATTTTGTATCTATACCAGAAAGTGAAAGCGTAAATTTTTCTTCAGCAGAAAAAAAACTTCATTTATTAATGAAGAATAATTTAACCGATAAACAATTTTTTGCATATAAAATGTTTTTTATTGATTGTCTCACAGACGATGAGGTTGCTCAGTTTTTAAAATTTAAGACGAGTGAGAAAGGTCGAAAAGCTGGATATAAGCAGATTAAAAATTTAAAAAAAATGCTTTATTTAAAAGCGAAAGCTTTAATGAAGGATAACGATATTTTTAACAATGAATAATTTATCTGAAGAACAAAAAATTTTTATAAACAAGAAAATAGAAGAAGGTTTGACAGATTATGTTGTTATCGCGAATCTATTATATAATAGAGAAGATCTTCAAGGCAGATCGAAAGAAGCTAAAGCGGTTAGAGATTACATGATTTCTTCTGGATCGTTAAGTAAGAAAGAGAAGGCGAAACCAAAGCCAGATTCAGAATCTTTGACTACTTCTCATATAGAATTCATAGATCAAAATATTAAAACTGGTATAACACCAAAGCAAATTACGGAGTTATTGTTCGCTAAAGAGTTGGCTGGAGTTTCTAATCTTAATGTTTTTATTACTCCTCAATATAGAGCAGTTCATAAATATATAAAAGAAAAATATCCAGAATATTTAGTCGATAGTGAATCAGCGGTAAATGAAAAATATGTTGTTCCAAGAAGTTTGGGTACGGTTATTAAGAAAGTAAACAAATGGGCAGGTCAAGATCTTTCGGAAGAAAAACTAACATTGCAGCATAGAAAATATTTAGAGAAACTATTAAGTTATCTTAACAGTCCTCGTTTTGTTCAAAATTATGATTCTTATCGTAGCGCAAATGATAAAGATCTTTTTGAAGCTGAGTTTGTTCGTTCTGTTTGGGATAAGCCAGATCTTACTATTGATGAAATAAATTTATATATCAATGTGTGCATGGATTATATAAATCTTAAACAGATTGACATGAAAAAGAATAAAGTCAATGAAATGTTTAATGATACTCAAGAACAAAAAGATTTTACAATGCGTCTTACTGAGGTTCTAAAAACTATCAGTGAAGAATATAATCAATGCGCTCAACGTATTGATAAATCGCTTCAGAAACTTAATGGTGAACGTGCAAAACGCATAGAATCGCATCAACAAAAGAATGCTTCTATTCTTAGTCTCGTAGAATTATTCCAAGATGAAAACGAAAGAAAGATGATGATTCAGATTGCGGAAATGCAAAAGAAAGTTGTTAAAGAAGAAGCGGATAGATTGGAAACGATGTCTGCTTGGAAAGCTAGAATATTAGGCATTACAAAGGAAGATGCCATATGATAGAATGTAAAATATGTAAAGAACAATTTGTTAACGATAAATCATTTCACGCTCATTTAAAAAAACATGGAATGTATCAAGGAGAATATTATTGTAAATATTATCCTCGTCTTTCTCTGTATTATAAAAAACCTATTCCTTTTGTAAATAAAATTAAATATTTTAATACAGAATTTATTAATTTTGATGAATTTCTTGAATGGGATAAAAATGAGAATCAAGAGATAGTAAAACAAAAGTATATTGAGATATTACAGAAAAGAATGAAAGCAAAAGATTATGTTTTCGCGCCGTTTTATAACGAACTAAAATCTTTGAATTTACCAACTATTGATTTATTTAAAAAGCATTTTGGTTCTTATAATTCTGTATGTAAAATATTAGATAAAGAACCACTTTTTAATAAGCCATTGCCAAAAGATTTTAGCAAAGTTTATTTAAAAAACGAAACGATATTGGTTGACACTCGCGAACAAGATCCTTTGGAATTTCCAAATACTAAGATTGAAAAATTATTTGTTGGAGATTATTTGATGAATGCTCAAGAGTATAATTATACTTTTATTGACAGAAAAAGCGAAAACGATTTTTTAGGAACGTTAGCTTCTGGCGTAGATCGCTTTGAAAGAGAAGTGCAACGTACAGTTGAGCTTGAAGGATATTTATTTGTGGTTATAGAAACAACAATTGATTCTATAATAAATAATCATAAAAAATTTAAACGAAAAACAAATTTAGAATATGTATTTCATAATTTAAGGAATTTGACGCATAAATATCCTAGACATTTGCAATTTATTTTTACAGGCAGTAGAAAAAAGTCCATAGATCTTATTCCGAGATTATTATATTTTGGTAAAGATTTATGGCAGGTAGATTTACAATACTTTTTAGATCATGAGTTGGGAAACAGGTAATCAAAAAATAAGAAAAAGCCCATTCATCTCAAACGAGGAACTTTCTCAAAAAGAAGGTTTCTTGGAAGAGCGTGAAGCAAAGCTTTTATTTTATCAATTCTTAAGAAACAATATTACTTTTACTACTGATTTAATTACAGGAGTAAAATTATTTCCATTTCAACACATGGCTGTGAAGTCTATGTTAGAAAGTGATTATTTTTTAGGAGTTTGGTCGCGTGGTATGAGTAAAAGCTATACTACTGGTATTTTTGCTGTATTAGATGCTATACTAAATCAAGGAATTGAGATTGGTATTATGTCTCGTTCGTTTCGTCAGTCGAAAATGATATTTAAAAAGATCGAAGATATTGCGGCGAAGCCTGAAGCATATCTTTTAAAACAATGTATTACTCATGTTTCTAAAAACAACGACGAATGGTTAATGGAGATAGGTAAAAGCCGTATTCGCGCATTACCTTTGGGCGATGGTGAAAAGCTTCGTGGTTTTCGCTTTCATCGTATTATTATTGACGAGTTTCTTTTGATGCCTGAACGTATTTACAACGAAGTAATTGTACCATTCTTATCTGTAGTTCAAAATCCTACTCAACGCGAAGAATTGTATAATCTAGAAACACAGTTAATTGAGCGCGGAGAAATGAAAGAAGAAGATAGATATGTTTGGCCTAACAATAAATTAATCGCGCTATCTTCTGCATCTTTCAAATTCGAATATTTATATAAACTATATGAACAATACGATAACTTAATACATAATCCTAAACCAAATGATTCGTCTAAGAGATGTGTTATGCAGTTTTCTTATGATTGCGCTCCAGTTCAGTTATACGATCAAAATCTAATCAATCAAGCGAAAGCAACAATGAGTGAGTCGCAGTTCCAAAGAGAGTTTGGCGCTCAATTTACAGATGATAGTTCTGGATATTTTAAAATATCTAAAATGGCACTATGTACCGTTCCTGATGGAGAGATGCCATCTGTAGAAGTCGTTGGCAATCCTGAAGACGAATACATTGTGGCAGTCGATCCATCTTGGTCAGAAACAGAAGCTTCTGACGATTTTGCAATTCAAGTTATAAAAGTTAATTATGAAAAACAAATGGGTACTTTAGTACATTCTTACGCTTTAGCTGGAGCTTCATTAAAAGAACATATTAAATATTTTTTATATGTATTAAAAAACTTTAATGTCACTGCGATATGCATGGACTATAACGGCGGTGTTCAATTCATGAATTCATGTAATGAAAGTGAATTATTTAAAGATGAAAAGATTGAATTAAAATCTATTACTACAGAGTTTGAAAGACCAGAGGAATATCAAACTAATCTTTATTCCGCTAAAACGGAATATAATAAGTCAGATTATAAAATGGTTTTCTTAAGAAAGCCAACTTCAGCTTGGATACGTCAAGCTAACGAATTATTGCAAGCTAATTTTGATCATCGTCGTATTTATTTTGCTAGTAGAGCTATGGATGATCATTACAAATCTCAAATAAATAAAAGAATAGGAATAGAAAATCTTAAATTCTCTAATGTTTCAGATTTGGATAAAGCGGATGTTGGCGCAAGAATGATTGATTTTGTTGAACATTTGTCAGATATGATACTTTTAACAAAAACAGAATGCGCTCTTATACAGATAACAACTTCTGCTCAAGGCATGCAAAATTTTGACCTGCCAGCTAATCTTAAGCGTAAATCTGGACCAGATAAACCGAGAAAAGATAGTTATTCTGCATTAGTATTAGGAAATTGGCTCACAAAGATTATAATTGATATGAGAAGTGTTACTGTAGAAGACAATGCAGAAACATTTACTCCAATGTTTATAGCTTAAAAGTCACTTTGAAAGTCACTTTTAAAGTTATAAGTGTAAAATAAAGAAATATGAGTCGCTCTTATAATAAAAAATCTTCTTATTGGAATAGATTTTCTAAAGGTGCTAAAGAAAATGAAAATTCTAATCTAGAAGACTTAATCAATAATAATACTGAATCATCTCCATCTTTTTTTGGCGACTCTTTTTATGAAAGCGCCGCTAGTTATGAAAGAACTAACATGTCCAGTTCTGGAGACGGTAATACCTCTTTGCGTAGAAATTTAGCTTATGTAGGACCAAAGATTTATAAGTATGCGAATATTCGTGAAGGATTGTTGCCTTTCGAAATGTCTGTTAATGGCTATAATATCCGTGACGCAATTGAGTTGTGTCAAAAAGCATATGCTAATGTAGCTATTTTTAGGAATGCAGTTGATATAATGTCAGAATTTGCTAACGCTGAAATATATTTAGAAGGTGGAAGTCAAAAAGCTCGCGACTTTTTTACCAAATGGATGAAGTACACAAAGATGTGGAACGTAAAAGATCAGTATTTTCGCGAGTATTATAGAAGTGGAAATGTTTTCTTTTACAAAGTAAATGCTAAATTTACAATAGATGATTTTCAAAGTATATTAGAAACATACGCTAATTATGATGGCGGATCTTATGAAACTAATGTTCAAATTCATAAATATCCTACATCATATGATGTTAAGAATTTAATTCCTGTACAATATATTTTGATGAATCCTTTTTATGTAACAGTGAATAGAACAAGTTCTTGGAGAAAAGTTGTTTATCAAAAAATCCTTTCTGAATATGAGTTAGAAAGATTGCAGAATCCAAAAAATGACAGAGATGTAGAAGTTTTAAATAGTTTAGATAAAGAAACGCAAACAAAGATTAAAAATGGTCAATGGGCGCAAGACGGTTTGAAGATTCAGCTTAATCCCACTGATGTTATTTATTCTTTTTATAAGAAGCAGGATTATGAACCTTTCGCCATACCTTTTGGATTTGCTGTTTTGGACGATATCAATTTTAAACTCGAAATGAAAAAGATTGATCAAGCTATTTGCCGTACAATTGAAAATGTTATTCTATTAATAACAATGGGTACAGAACCTAGCAAAGGAGGAATTAATCATAAAAATATAAAAGCCATGCAAGGCTTATTGAACAACGAATCTGTTGGTCGCGTTCTTGTTGCTGATTATACAACAAAAGCTGAGTTTATTATCCCTGATATGAACAAAGTATTGGGTTATGAAAAATATAAAATTGTAAACGAAGATATTAAAGAAGGTCTGCAAAATATTTTAATTGGATCTGAAAAATTCGCTAATACAACAGTAAAAGCTCAAGTATTCTTTGAACGCTTGAAAGAAGCTAGAAACGCTTTCTTGAATGACTTTTTACGCCCAGAAATGGAATTAATATTTAAGAATTTAGGCTTTAAAGGTAAATGTCCTACAGCTAAATTCGAAGAAGTTTCAATTAAAGACGAAACACAATTTAATCGCGTAGTCACGCGCATGATGGAACTTGGAATTCTTCCTCCAGAAGAAGGTATAAAAGTTATTGAGACTGGTATATATCCAACTCAAGAAGAATTAGCTGCTGCTCAAACAAAGTTTGTAGAGGAACGCAAAAAAGGTTTTTACAATCCAATCGTTGGTGGCGTTCCAGTTATTCCTCCTGCTATGCCAGATGTTGCTGCTCCAGCAGCTAAACCACCAATTAAGAAAACAACTACTCCAACAGAAAAAGGTCGTCCTCTTGGATCAAAAGCTTCTGTTTTCGCTAAAGACGCGATAGCAAAAACAATGGAAAAAACAAA
>Ga0222714_10004408_pt1 | contig 13794 bp, 15 predicted proteins | sample C33_3DmetaG_FD_165048 | JGI IMG/M metagenome (GOLD analysis project Ga0222714, IMG submission 165048) | Estuarine water microbial communities from San Francisco Bay, California, United States - C33_3D | ecosystem: Environmental > Aquatic > Marine > Unclassified | place: USA: California... | reverse complement strand
TTCCTCCTCCTTGAGAGAAATAATTCTTAACTGCAAGTGAAGTTAAAAACTCATAGTTTGAAGAACCTGATGTAAAAGTCTCACCAAACTTTCTTGTAAAGTCGTTATAAGAGGTAACAATAGTAGGTTGATTATTTGGTCCTTTAACTGTTGGTCCAATGAATGCTGCCCCTGCTGCTATCGGTGCTGGTGTTATGAAAGAGATATCATTCTCTCTTGTCAACACTCCTGGAGAAATAATTGATTCTGCCATGTTTTATTTAATTTGTTTTAATTTATAATAAATATCTAGGAATTTTCATAAACCTCTTTTTCTAAGCAGGGTTTACTTTTTTTAAATAAATAGGAAAGGAGAGTCTAAACCCTCCTTTACTTTTACCCTTTACATATTCCTGAATATTTTTGATCAAAAGATTTTCCTGTCCAGTATCTAATATTTGTTCCGTCAGTTACGTAGTATGCACCTTCTATAATTGTTTGCATATCTTCTGTCTCGGATAATATGGTTGCTGATGCTAGATCTTCTGTATCCAAGTAGTATGCACGTGCTTCACCGTTACTATACCCTTCACATGCTTTACCTGGGTCGTTGCTTAGTGCAAGCCTTATTCCACTAATTACGGATATGTCAGTTCTCTCTCTTTTAAGTATATTGGTTGCTTCTCTTGAATCTGCTATAACTGCTGCTCTATCGGCACCTGTTACTACTATTTTACTTCGTGAAAGAATTGCATAGGGAAGTGTTACGTAGTCCTGTATTCTTAAATCAAATGCCGGCGTTGTTCCGTTTGGGTCTCTTAGGTCGTAGTAAATTACTGCTTTATCTCCTGTGGTAAAACGGCTTTGTACTTCTACTTTAGACTCTGTAGCAGTTCCTTTACCTGGTATTTCAAATGCTTGTATTTTTTGTATCATATGTTTACTGTGTTAGCAGGTGGTAAGTGCTAGTCCGTCGTCTGTGAATGTTGTAGATGTGCCGTCAATAGTCCACCTATTGTATACATTAGCAGCGAACCATGGGTCATAGTATAGGAATTCATACCAGGTAGTTCCTGGGCTGTAGTAATACATTAACGTATATCCACCGCTATCTACATAGTATCTACCGTCACTTCCAAATACTATGTCAAGTAAATTGTAGTAGCAAGGATCGTCTAAATACCAGCTAGCATAGTAGGTAAACGTTAGGGCATCATATCCATAAAACTCACTTATACCATCGGGAGTGGTAAAACCTGCATTTAAGCTTAATTGCCTCAGACTGAATGTTGAGCTAAAGCCTCCATAGTTAAGTTGCTCATCCCTTATCTCTCCTATACTCAACGGTCCGCTGCCTGGTAATGCCATTTTACTTTATTTTTAATTTCTTAATTTATACAGATGCCCAAGGTAGTCTAGGTTGCTTTATATTCTTAGCATCAATTTGTTTTTGGATTTGCTCGTTAACATGTTCTCCGTAGCTTCCTACAACAGCAGCTTGAATCCATCCTAAAACAATTTCTTCTGTCAATTGTGCATAAGGTATAAAGTTCTCTGGATTAATTGAGGATTGCGAGAATGGTGTTGCTCCCGAGAATGTTCCTTGATTTCCGTTTTCATCAGTTCCTGTTTTTTCCCAGTATGTCTGTATAACTACGTCTGTTACACTGTCCGTATCTACTGTTTTAACTCCTGTTATTTTCCAAGTATAAGTCATAATTTATTATATTTAATTTTTTTATTTTTTTACAATATAAAAACCTGTAGATGGATCAATCGCTCCCGCTCCATATCTTTCAGCTAGTAATTCTGTAAACTGAATGTCTCTTGTATTTAATTCAATTAAATTAAAATAAGTCTCTTCAGTAAGTTTTTCATTAGTAATTTCAGCAAGTTTTATTTCACCTAACTTAATTAAATATTCAATTCTTTTTTTATAAAGATTATTGTTTATTTCTACTTCTTCTTCTGATAACCTAATTTGTTGATTCATGGTTTTGTGTTTAAAAATTTTTTTAAATTTCTACTATTTAATACTGGTATCTTTATTATAATGTTTTTTACCGGATCATGATAATATGTTACATAATTATGTTTGTCTTTTATAAAGTTATACATTTCTCTTAATACAGCATACTTCATAGAATCTCCTTCAAGTTTTTTATAATTTTTAAAATGACTATATTCAATACATGTCTCTACTATACCTCTCTTTACGACTTCTATATTACTATAATTATATAAATTACTTGGTATCTCTTTATAAATTTCTGTATGGTATACAATTATTACTTTATCGTACTGTTTACTTAATATTTCGTAGTTTAAATACTTACTATAATGTGTAACTAAGTAACTATACTCACCCGTTGCATTTTTTACATTATTCAAATACTCTAATGTAAGTCCTACTGGTTTTCCTGATTGATCTAAATGCTCTGCTACTACTGATGGAACTATGGATACTATTTTACCCAATCTTCTAATTCGTCTACATATTATAAAATCAGGAGGTGCTATATCATCTCCTTGTTCATGCCATTCAGATAGCGGTAGTATTTGTTTTACATCATTACCGGCTACTACCATACATCCGTTTCCTACAAACCCTACATCTTTATAATTCTCAATTGCTAGATCGTCAATAGAACATCCTTGCCATGTCTCTTTCTTAAAGCTTCCTACTATTCTTCTAGATGCTTCTACTTTACTTACTGAAATTGTAGGTTTAACCCAAGTCTTATTAAAATAAATACCACTTGCTAAACCGCAATTATTAATACTCTGATAGGATTTTAATAAATCTTTTAAAGCATTAACCGGCGGTATTGTATCATCATCTACAAAATGAACGTATGTTTCTTCTTTTGCAGCATCTAATCCTATTTCAATATTCTCTAATGCTGCTCTATGTTTCTCTTCCGGGTCTTGTTGCCTGGCAACTTTTTCCCATTCTTCCCAATCCAGGTTAGATTTACATTTTAAATTACCTGGTACAAAATGTATTTTTAAATACTTTTTATTTAACTCTAATTCCTTAATTTTACTTTTTAGTAATGTTTCAAAATCTGAATCACATCCTAAAACAATGTATAAACTAGTATCAATATCTTTAGGTATTTCTACATTTTTAAAATAACTTAGTAGAGGTGTTAATGAAAATTCTCTACCTATAATAACCGTTGCTATCCCGCAAGATGCATTACTCATAACATTTATTTTTTATTTTTTTAATTCTTTAATTTGTTTTTGTAATTCTTTTATAGCTTCAATTAATAAAGGTATAATTTTATCATATTGAACAGCTTTCATTCCGCTTTCTCTTGTTTGAACAGCTTCTGGAAGTACCAGTTCAATTTCTTGAGCAATAACTCCTATATCATGTCCTTTATTACCATGTACTGGTTCGTCTTCGATCCAATCAAATTCAACTCCATTGATTTGAGATACTTTCTCTAATGGAAAATCTATATTTTTAATACTAGTTTTCCATCTCTTATCTGAAGTTGAGTAAGCTACTATATCATTTGATGCTTCAAATCTACCTGCAGTGTTGGTAGGTGTCACACCTAATCCCATAGCACCGCCAGCTGTTATTCTCATTCTTTCAGCTCCGGCTGTAGCAAATCCTAATGTATCGGTTGTGATCCAGAACATACCGGTATTAGTATCGTTTACAAAAGAATAAGCTGGAGAACCACCAGCTCCATTTCCTGTATTTACTATAGCTAGTTTAGAAGTACCTGCTGGATCTGCATAATAAGCTGTATCGTTAGTATCATAGTATATTGGAGCTGTTACTGATGTACCAGCAGTTAGTGTAGTTACTACATTTAATGTATGCAATCTGGATGTACTTGCTGGATCTGTATAATATGCTGTGCTATTTTGATCATAAAAGATAGGAGCACGCATATCCCCGCCTGTTATTAACGAAGTTCCGTCAAAGGTAAGGTTTGATTCACCATTAACACTTGAACCTCCAGTGGCTGTCAATACATAATTGTTTGTATTGTTCGTAACAGCTAAAGTAGCTCCTGTTGCTCCTGTCGGTCCAGTTAGTCCTGTAGCTCCAGTAGCTCCTATTCCTCCGTTTGATCCGGCTGTACCAGTTGCTCCTTGAATTCCTTGAACTCCTGTTGCACCTGTAGCTCCTACTCCTCCATTAGAACCTGCAGCTCCTGTAGCCCCTTGAATTCCTTGAACTCCTGTAGCTCCTGTTGCTCCTACTCCTCCATTTGATCCGGCTGTACCTGTAGCACCTTGCAATCCTTGTATACCTTGAGTACCTGTAGCACCTTGAATACCCTGGATACCTTGTGTTCCGGTTGCACCTTGAATACCTTGTATACCTTGAGTACCGGTTGCCCCTATTCCTCCGGTTACACCGGTTGCACCTTGAATACCTTGTATACCTTGAGTACCGGTTGCCCCTATTCCTCCGGTTACACCGGTTGCCCCTTGAATACCTTGAATACCTTGAGTACCTGTAGCTCCTTGTACACCTTGAACTCCTGTAGCTCCAGTTGCACCAGTAGCTCCGGTTGACCCAGTTGCTCCTCTAAGTCCTGTTGCCCCCTGTACTCCTTGTATACCTTGAGTTCCAGTTGCTCCCTGCAATCCTTGAATACCAGTTGCTCCAGTTGCTCCTGTTGCCCCTATTCCTCCAGTTACTCCAGTAGCTCCTTGTATACCTTGTATACCTTGTGTTCCAGTTGCTCCTTGTAATCCCTGTACACCGGTAGCTCCTGTAGCACCTGTTTGACCAGTTAATCCGGTTGCTCCTTGAATACCTTGAATACCTTGAGTACCTGTAGCTCCTTGAATTCCTTGTATACCCTGGGTACCTGTAGCACCTTGTAATCCTTGGATACCTTGAGCCCCGGTTGCACCTTGTAGTCCTTGAATACCTGTAGCTCCAGTAGCTCCAATATTACCTGTTTGCCCTGTTGCCCCTTGTAGTCCTTGAATACCAGTTGCCCCTGTAGCTCCAGTTGATCCGTTTGTACCTGCAGTACCTGTCGCACCTTGAATACCTTGAATACCAGTTGCTCCGGTAGCTCCTATCTGACCTGTTACCCCTGTTGCTCCTTGAGCTCCAGTAGCTCCTTGAAGTCCTTGTATACCAGTTGCTCCTGTTGCTCCTGTTTGACCAGTTAAACCTGTAGCACCTGTAGCTCCTGTTTGACCAGTAACTCCTGTTGCTCCTTGAATACCTTGTACTCCTGTTGCCCCGGTTGCACCTGTTTGCCCTGTTATACCTGTAGCTCCAGTAGCCCCTGTTTGTCCTTTATCCCCTGTTGTTACAAATGAGAGAGTAACATCCTCTAAATTTGTAAAAGGTGATGTTGCTGAAGAAGCTTGGTTAGTTATGTTTATTGTCCACCATCCGGTAAGGTTTGTAAGATCTGATATCTGAAATAATAGATACTGTGTTGCATCTGTTCTGTTTGCTATTCTTACGTGTCCTTTAATTGTTGAAGTAACAGAATCAATAGTTTGTAGGAATGAATCAATAATAGTTCCGTTATCATCTGATTTATCTAGATACATTTCTGTAGCTGCATTCTCAGTAGAACTGTTTAAACGAACTTTTCCTTGTCCAGGATCTGATGCAGTCAGTGTTGTATCGTATGTATAGTCAAAAGTGGCTCCTCCAAAAGATCCATCAGCACCTGTTGCTCCTGTAAGACCGGTAGCCCCGGTTGCTCCTGTTTGACCTGTAACTCCTGTTGCTCCGGTTGCTCCTGTTTGACCAGTTAATCCGGTTGCACCTTGAATACCTTGAACACCTGTTGCTCCTGTAGCACCTGCATTACCTGTTACTCCGGTAGCTCCTGTAGCACCAATTTGACCTGTTACCCCTGTTGCTCCTTGAAGTCCTGTCGCTCCTTGAATACCCTGTACTCCGGTAGCTCCTGTAGCCCCTATCTGTCCTGTTAATCCTGTTGCACCTGTAGCCCCTGTTTGACCTGTTAGTCCAGTAGCTCCTTGAAGTCCTGTTGCCCCGGTTGCTCCTGTTTGACCAGTAACTCCTGTTGCTCCTTGAAGACCTTGTATACCTTGAGCCCCGGTTGCACCTTGAATACCTTGTACTCCGGTAGCACCTGTAGCCCCTGTTTGGCCTGTTAGTCCAGTAGCTCCTTGTAATCCTTGAACTCCTGTAGCTCCTGTTGCACCAGTTGCTCCTGTTTGTCCAGTTAAACCTGTTGCCCCTTGAATACCTTGGATACCAGTCGCACCAGTGGCTCCTGTTTGCCCTGTTACACCTGTAGCTCCTGTCTGTCCAGTTAATCCGGTTGCTCCTGTAGCTCCAGTTTGCCCGGTTATACCTGTAGCTCCAGTAGCACCTGTTTGTCCTGTTACTCCAGTTGCTCCTTGTACTCCTGCTATTCCAGAAACTGTAATTAGTTTTCCACCTGAATCGGTTGCTAAATATGCTGCTGCAGTTCCTGGGAATGATGATGTACTGGTATAGGCTGGTAAGGACATTTGCAGGTTATGCATATCCCAGTTAGCAACTTCTCCAGTACTAGTAGCATTTGTACCTTTTAGTATTCTTAATTTATTTTGATAAAGATCAATAAAAGATGCTGAGGTATAAGTACCTCCTGAGGCATTAAATCCTAATTGGCCTCCTTCACCTCCGTTATCTCTAGCTCCTAAAGTTAAACTATTTTCATTTGGTCCTAAAGAGCTTGAACCTATTACTGCAGAACCGGTTATAATTGCATTACCGCTTACATTTAGTAAACTTCCATTAAACGTTAAATTTACTTCTCCGTTTAATGTTCCATTTCCGTTAGCTGTTAGTATTCTAATATCACCATCGTTTGATATAGCTGGTGTTAGATTTGAAGCTGTTAAAGCATTTGTTGCCCATGAAGCTGTTCCGAATAATGAACCTGTAAATGAAGTTGCCTGTAAAGATCCTGTTATTCCATAAGATCCTGTTAATTGTCTAGAATTAATCCAAACACTTCCACTTTTTACCAGTAGGTCTCCGTATGATGAAGCTGTCGTATTATCTACAATATCGTGTAACTCTCCTAATTCATATCCATTATCGACTCTAACATAAATTGCTCCATTATTTGAAGGAGAATCTCTTACTACTTGTCCAATTCTTACTGAATGTAGTGGTGCTACTGGTGCTGTTCCTACAATAGAACCTGCATTTCCTAAATAGATTAATTGTCCTGATACAAGACCTGTTACATCTATTCCTGTCAATACACCTTCTGTTGTTATATATCCTGTACTATTGGTTGTTATTGATTGAGCAGCTACTCCTAAAGTGTTTGCTGATAGTTGATCACTTTGATAAGATGCAGTTATTACATAAGGAGTATCACTGGAGTTATTTGATCCAGTTAAGTGTACTACCATTCCTTTAGATATAGTAGCTCCTGATTTGTTTATAACTAGAATTCTATTTTCACTAGTTGCTGTCGAGAATGAAGAAGTAAGGGCGTATTGCGCCCATGAAGCAGTTCCGTATAAAGAACCTGTTATTCCGTTTGTAACGGTAAGAGAGTTTAAAGCAGCATCAGAGCCGCTAATTATGACTTTTTTCCAACTTGGCATATTAAGTAGTATTACGATAGGTTACAGATTCGTGTCTGCCCACTTCCCTTACGGGTCTATAATATATAATATAAATATCTTAAGAATTCGCTTTAGTAGCTTTTTCTATCTTTGCAATGCCAGCTTGCTTTTTTTGCTCTTCTTCTAAAAGAAGTAGCTTTATCTGATTAATTTCGTTATCTAACTTATTTTGAAGATTGGCAATAAATTGAGCAGAAGATCCTTTGATCTCGATAACGTTCAATGCTTGTCTTAAGACTGCTATTTCGTCTAGTGAAAGATTTTCTATTGTAAATAAATCCATATATGTTTTTCTTTTTAAGTTATGAATTTTTTTTTAAAGGTTCAACTAACAAAAAAGAGCCCGAAGGCTCTTGTTTATTTTTCTAGATTTTCTAATTCTTTTGAAATCTTTACCCATATATTATAGAACGTTTCAAATTCATGTCCTGTATATGTTGCTGCTCTTAGTTTTAAGAGTAAGAATTTTAATTCTTCTGCTGTTAAACCTTCAACTTCTTCTTGTTTTTGTTGAGGTCTAATCTTATCAATTAATCCCATTATAACTTTTTTAATTTAATAACTATTAAGAATATATCCAAATACTTTCGTCACCACTTGATACATAAATATTTCCTCCTTTATTATATCTTGCTGCTGGTCCTGTTGTGTTTGGGTTAGTACTTGAAAGAGTTGTAGCTGCTGCCATGAATGCATCTGGAATAAAAGATGAATCGTTTGCTGAGAAGCTTCCTGTTAGTGCCCATCTTAGTGTATCGTTATCCCATCCGAATAATTCACCTATACCCTGTGTTGATTGTTGAATTACAATACCCCCTTCTCCTGCTCCTGTTGAACCTGAAGCTAATAGTATGAATTTATCTTCTACGTAAAGATTCTGTGTATTAATAAATGTTGTAGTTCCATTAACAGTAAGGTCGTTCGATACTGTTAAATTGTTTGCAATTGTAACATCATTTGGTAATCCAATAGTAACCTTAACATCATTTCCGACTTTACTTACTGCAGTTTCTATTTCATTTAGAGTCCCAATAACTTGTAAATCGTCGTTAAGTAAGTTTACATTCTCAGTACCTGTATCGCCATCTACTGTTAGTGTAGTTGGAAGTCCTGTCAATCCTGAACCGTCTCCTGTAAAAGATCCTGTAAAAGATCCTGTTAAGCTTGAACTAGCTCCTGATAATTGAATTGATGTGGTACCTGTGATTGCAGTACCACTATCTGTTAATGAAGAGTTTGCAAATTTATTTGCAGTATTGTCCCATTTTGTAATAGCATTAGCACTTAAGTCTGCTGCTCCAGATACTGCTACAGTAGCTGCATTTGTTCCGTTATATGAAAATGCTGAGATTCCTTCTCCTGTTGCGTTTGTAAGAGAAAAAGCACTTGACGCTACTACCCCTGTTAACTGTGATCCATCTCCTGTAAATGATCCTGTAAATGATCCTGAGAATCCTGCTGCCTGTACTTGAGCAGATCCTAAGTTTAGTACCGATCCATTATAGGTAAGTCCGCTGCTTTCTAATGCACCTCCTGTACCTGCTATTACTAAGTTATCATTTGTTAGATTAGATGCAGTTACGTTTAGTAAATGTGCTGCCGAACCGCTAACAATGACCTTTTTCCAATTTGCCATGTTTTATTATGTTTTTGTTTATTAATAAATATAGTTAACTATTGAAACCTAAAAAGAAAGCATCACTTGAACTATAGAAAATTCCACCCTCTACCGGAGTTGGTGTGATACTTTGTGATACTAGTTGTAATGTTCCTTGTGTATTTACTTTTATCTTCTCTTGACCTCCTTTAGAAATTGCAAAATAATCATCAACTCCATCTAGTGCTAGTTGAAAAGATCCTGTTATTCCTATATTTCTCGTAGTATTCCAGTACGACCCTGTCTGTTTAAATATACTTTGATCAATAGATAAATCAATACCATTCAGTACAATAGACCCTAGTATATCGAGTGATCCGGTAAGTGCAGGTGCTTCGTTTAAGCTACCTGTTATCTGTTTCCATTGTATTAATGCCATTTCTTTTAATTAAATTTTCCTACCATTACCACTTCATCTGCTCCTGAAAGAGTATACTTAATACTATCGGTATCAAACACTACTACTATATTTCCACTTACTTCAGAAACTGTTCTTTGACTGTTTGGAATATATGTACTGTTTATATAAATACTAAAGGATTCCTGGCTTATAGTAAACCCTGCTGGTGGTGTTGCAAATGTTCTACCTGTAAAGACAGCTGTAGTCTGGTTTGTAATATCCGGACCTGTTGCTATTGCTGTATTGTTTAGTGATATGTATGCTATTTGTTCTGTTGTCATACCTGTGTCGCCTATGTTTATTACTGTTGTTACTGGTAGCTGATCGTAGAACCTAACTCCTGCTGTAGATGCTGCCGGTACCGGTGCTCTACGCTCTCCCAGTGTTGATAATCCTTCTGTAGTTTCTAGTCCAAATTTTAATGCTGCTTTAGAGTAAAATTTATTAGGATTAGCAACAGATGTGTTTATTGCATCCGATACAATATACCCCCCAATTTTAATTGTAAAGGTTGTCTTTACTGTTCTATCTCCTCCTTGTACAAGTTCTGTAGTTGTAGTATAATTGTCAATTGATGCTCTAAATTTGAATCTTTCTGGATCTCCCCAGTATGAATCAGAAGCAAAATTGATAGATTCAACTATCTTATTCATCTGCTCTACATACTCTGTAAAAATTGTACAAGAGTAAACAAGGTTTACATAATCAGGAATAATAACTCCGTATAATTCTCTTACCGGTATTCTATTTGTTAATAAAGAAAACTGGTCGTAAATATTTTTCTTTGAATACTTCTTTTCAAATACTCCAAAATGTAATGGATTATTTGCATCCATTTTGTTTCCTAAACCTCTATCCTTTGTTACAGAATCTCTCTTAAACATGATAAGAGGAGTTTGTATTTTTCCGTTCTTATCTCTGTAAAATCCATCTTTCTGAACTGATGCCCATCTTTCTGGTGATCCGTATATGATTGGAACGTTTACTTTTACTCCGTTCTGAACTACCGAAGGTCTAATTATGTTATCAAAATAGTAAACAATTGCTGCATCTACATCTCTTAATCCTACCTGAAATTGTTTTACTTCGTCGTTCTTTAAAGTCTTTTGATTCTCTCTTCTTTTATTTGCAGGTACAGGAGCCTTACCGGTGTTTAAGTACGGTGTAATAGTCTCTTGTGATAGTTCAACTTGAGATTTAGGAATTGGTTTTCTTGTCTTAGTCATTTACTAAATTCTTACTCTTGTTATGCCCACTTTGTCTGCTCTTGTTAAGTGTGCTTGACATATAATAGAAACAGATGCTCCGAAGTTTGAACCATACTGTGTAAGGTTGTAGCTATCGTCTTTTCCTACGAATAACTGGTTCTCTGTAGTGTTATCTACTTCGTAGTAATTCTCATGCCACATTATAATATCCCCTACCTCAGGTACGACATTTACTAATACTAGATCTTCTCTTAAAAATGCAAAAGAAGATTCTCTTGTTAGGTCTGATCCGAAATCATCTACATTACTTGTTTGATCTCCTCTTGTTATTAAACAGTTTAGTTTTACTGGCTCCCAGTATACTTTCTCCATTCCCTCTCCGTAGATATTTACTTCAGTTTGCTCTAAAGAGAATTTGTAATAAAGAATTTCTTGCTCTATTACATCTGATAATAACTCTCTGTTTATCCCTACGAATAAACTAAAATCTCTCTGACTTCCGAATATCATCGACTAACTTTTTCTATAGATTTAACTGAAAGATCTACTTTTTTAATGTTCGGTACTAATCTAAATGTATCTTTTTTTAATTTTTCAAATACTTGAAGAGCTTGTTTTGCTGTAAGAATTTTTACTTTCAGTATAACTATGTTTACATCTTCATTTGAGTCTACAGCAGTAACTCTGGTTACTCCTGGCATAGCTCTAACGAAATCTGCAACCTGTGATGCTGTAATTTCTTCTGTATGCCCAACTCGTACCAGTGCTTGGTATAGTGAAAACTCTTTCTCTTCTTTTAGTATATCTTTTAACTTCATTATCCTACGAATATTACCATTGGAACCTGTTTTAATGTATCTTGTAAGAAATTACTCTCCCCTGCTTTTCTTTCCAATTGAGCTAACTTTGAAGTATTTTCCAATATTGCTCTTAAATTCTCTACTAAAGCAGCTTTCTCTGTTCTAGCATCTGCCAGTAAATCTTGCTGATTTAACGTAGCTTCTGATCCTGGAATAGGAACTGTTGTGTATTTTCCTCTAACATAAGCTAGTAATTCTTTTGCTAAAGCCAAAGCATACTTATAAACCCACTGTTTACCAATTGAATTTATATTTCCGTAAGTAGGATTATCGTAAGGTACATTTGATATATTTGAAATAGATCCTCCTAACCCTCCTGGTGTATTAGCTGAATTATCTAGAGATTGTTTTTCTTTTACTTTGTAATATTCAAACCATATCTTTCCTGTATTTTTAGGTACTGGGAATAATTTTAAATGGTTGTTAACTACTTCAAAAGAATATCCCGATCTTCTGATTTGATCATTAAACTCAATTGCTTGTACTTTTAGTATATCGTAAGAAGCAGGCATTAATAAGAAGTTTACCCCTGGAGAGTATGATCCAAAATCGAATGCATCCATAAGTGATTGAATACCTGTACCTGTCCCTGCATACGGGTCGAAATATCTAAGAATTGCAGGTGGTGCTTCGTAAAATACTTTTGTAATCTCTATTCTACCTTGAATACCTTCATTGGTTGCCCAAGCATTTAAGTCATATGTTTGCTGGTTTGGATATACATCTACAGACCCGCTATAACGTGTTACTACTCCTCCTACCCCTGCTTCAGTTCCGTATCCTGCTGCAATTGTAATTACGTTCTGTAAAGAAGGTGTTATTACTGCATCATTCAAAGTAGTAGTATTATCTCCTCCTTCTAATGCGATATAATTCTGTACTGCTTGTGCTTGGTATACTTCATTTCCATAAGTGGTAATAGCTTCTTCAAAACAAGCATAAAAAGATCCTGATTGAAGTTCTACATCCATTAAAGGATATCCCAATCTTATGGCACAGAATTTTGCTACCTTATCAGCTTCTGCTTGAAATTCTGGGTCACTGTCGTAGAATCCAAATGGTGTTTGTCCTGCTGCAAAGGTAGAACTGCCGTTCCATATAGAAATATTGGCCATACTTTGTTTTTGTTATAAATAGCGATAAATTTTAGAAGTACTTCTTAGTAGCTAAGTGCTTCTTTAATTCGGAATGTATAATTACTTACAACAGTTTGTAGATCACTGGCGCTTATTGGCAAACTTGGCCCTGATGGTGTACTTCCTGATCTACTTAGAAGGGTTGTTACTGCTAGTAGGTTAGATGTAGAACCTGTTGCGTACAAAGCTCCTCCTTGTCCTCCTCTATCCAGACTTGCAGACCATATAACTGTTCCAAAATTTGAATTCCAGTTTGGATGTCCAAGTAACATATAGACATCACATATGTTTGGATCTGCTCCTTGTCCGTATGTCTGCCTAAAGTATGCATAGGTTGTAAATCCATTTATAACTGATCCTGTATATAGAGATCCTGTCAGTATGCTTCCCTGTCCGTCTGCTCCAATATTACCTGCTTTTTGCCATCCTACAGGTCCTGAACCGCTTCTTGCTCCAAACATTGTCAGTGGATGATATATTGAACTCTGAGCTGCTGGAAATGTTCCTGCAGATTGTGTATAGCCAAAAGAATTATATCCGAAATTGGCATCTGTTAAAGCACGGGATTGGCTTGCATAAGACAAAGCAGGTGGTGTCGGTATTAAAGTAGAGCCTGGATTAGTATAGTTTGTTCCTGCTCTTAGCCATGGTGCTGTTCCATTTCCACCGTCAAACATGTCATTTCCTCCATCGGTAATTTGAAATTGAGTACCGTCTAATCTATATACAAAGAATTGAGGGTTTCTCAATTCAGTTACGTAATTTCTTAAGTGAGAAGTTATTGTGTTTAACTGCTCATACGGAGTGGAAATAGAAGCCGTAGGTGTTACTACTTGTACCGGTGCTTGGTATATAAAACTGATTGGAATAATATTCATACTATATCAGATTTTTTACTGCCACTACGTATATCGTACTTGAATCTATAGAAGCAAGTGTTAGAATG
>Ga0222714_10004407_pt1 | contig 13797 bp, 6 predicted proteins | sample C33_3DmetaG_FD_165048 | JGI IMG/M metagenome (GOLD analysis project Ga0222714, IMG submission 165048) | Estuarine water microbial communities from San Francisco Bay, California, United States - C33_3D | ecosystem: Environmental > Aquatic > Marine > Unclassified | place: USA: California... | reverse complement strand
AGTGAACGCCCCTAGACACAGTAGGTCTGCGCTACGCAGTGCCCCTTCGAGTGGCGCTGCGACGCCGCTTATGGCCATTGAACCGAATGATTCCATTGAAACAGCATCGGCGACTCGAGGCGCGATTGCAAAGCCTGCCGTCGCCGTGTCGACTACAAACCATGACGTCGCGTCTTGTCGTTTCTCTGGGCCCTCTACTCGAGGTTTGACTAGAAAATGTCCCCCCTCACCCCGCATAGCTTCGAGTGGAACACCGTCGGGGTTGTTTTTCAGCAGCCACGATTTTTCTCGAACCCATTCTACTGCGCCGGCGGGCTTTCTGAACATGGCTTCTGCATCCGAGCGACGCGTAGTGGTTTCCGCTGAAAACACAGTGACTTGTCCTTCGGCATGTATGCGATGCGCAATTCGTGGCACTGAAGCTTGCGCGCCACCGCCAATGTCTACAGTTTCCCACTTATCAAAAGACCACTGCTCGACGCCGCGTTGATGATAAAACTCAGCACGCCAGGCCAAGCCAGTCGCCTCGTCTACAAAGACGCGTCCACCCACTTTACCGCCATCGACGATGGACACAGCAAATACACTTGTCGGGCAGGATGGGATTTTCGGCGCTGAAGCCGTTCGTCGATCGAAACTCCTGCTTCTCGCATTTCCCCGGGATTTGCTTGTTGATTTCTTTGCTGTTTCGCCCCGCGGTTTCGGCGCCTCCACGCCGTAAAGCGCCTTGGCGCGTTTGGCATCCACGCCGCGCGCAAGTTGCTTTGTTCTCACCAGCCTTCGCGAGCCCGCATTTTCGATATCGCCCCATGGCATGCCAGTTCGCGCCCACGTCATGAGCATTGATAAATGCGCGCCATCTAGCGCCTCATCCGTCGCGTCGCCGTACCAATTGACGTCCCAGCACTTTTCGCCGTCAAAGCCACTCATCGCGCGAAGCGTCCCGTCACGCAACGACACTTCTTCTACGAACGACTGCGACGACGTCGAACACGGTGGATCAAACGAGAGCGTGAACGTGCCATCGAGACCGTGCGCGCGCACGCGCCCGACCGTCTCAGCGTACGCGCCTTGGTCGTTCGGGGTGGCCGCTGACGACGCACGCACCACCCGTGTGGGCTTGCGGCCTCGACGATGCACGGCGCGCACTGCGTCACCCGCGACGACGCGTGGAAACGCGTGCGTTGCCATCGCGCGCACAACTCCAATGCGTGCGCGCGCGCGTGCGTGCGTGCGTGCGTGCGTGTGCGGTCGTCGTGACGTGATGGATGAACCACAACAACGCCGTATGTCCGAGAGTCCAGGTTGCGGTTGACAGATGATGGTTTTTGAAAATCACGACGCCTGTCGCGACGACGACGACGACGACGACGTCAGAGCGTGACGCAGGCGAGGTACGACACGATGCGGTCGAGACCGAGACGTTCGTACCGCGAACTCGACGACGACGACGACGACGACGACGGTGGTAACCGAGACGCGCATGGACAACAAGGCGTGCAGTATGGTCGAGTTGACGTCAAGCGAGAAACGACGCGACGCAGAAGCGCGCGAGCGGAAGGGAAACCGAGGAAGAGATATACGGAAGCAGGCGAGAGTGGCGGTGGTGACGACGATGACGACGATGCTTCGTTAGATGACGATGGGGAAGACGACGACGACGATGATTCGGAAGATTTTGACGAAGAAGAAAGCGATGACGAACCAGTGCGACGAAGCTCTCGAGCGCGCGCGACGGTTACGCGTCTGTCTCCGCAGTGGCCGACGAAAGATTCGGATGACGAACCGCCGTTGGACGACGATGACGAAGAGACGGATGAAGACGACGTTGAGGCGCTTCCGAAATCTTACCCTCGTCGGTCACGTGGCCCACCTCCGGCTCGATATTCGCCGCCCAAGGAGCAACAACAGAACGACAAGGCGAATGAAGCGAAGGGTCGTGGTTTGTTTGAGCGAGGCAATCGGAACATTTGGGCGGCAAATGATCGTAAAAATACGTCGCGCGGTAAATCGTCATCTCGTTCTAGGCGTCAATCGTCTGGACGATGGATTGATGACTCTGAAGACTCTGACGACGGCGACTTCAATTTGGGTGCCGGCGCGTTGGACGCCGCATTCAAGGCGCCTCCGCCGTATCCACTTGCAGGTGGTGCAGGCGGTGCAGGGCCTTCCGCAGCACCAAATGGCGGCGGTGATGTTAATGCAGAAATCACCCCGATTGCTGTAGACCCGACACTATCATTTGACGCGGTCGGTGGGTTGGACAAGTACGTAGATTCACTCAAAGAGATGGTGTTTTTACCGCTTTTATATCCCGAAGTTTTCGCCCGTTTCAAAATGTCTCCACCAAGAGGCGTGCTATTATATGGCGCACCAGGCACTGGTAAGACGCTCATCGCGAGAGCGCTAGCCGCATCGTGTTCGCGAGCGGGTTCCGAGGTGGCGTTTTTCATGCGCAAGGGAGCCGACGTTTTGTCAAAGTGGGTCGGCGAGTCTGAGCGCCAATTACGATTACTTTTTGAAGAAGCTCAAAAGCGGCAACCAGCGATTATTTTCTTTGACGAACTCGACGGCTTGGCTCCAGTTCGCTCGAGTAAAACGGATCAAATTCACAATTCTCTCGTAGCCACGCTGTTGGCTTTGATGGATGGCTTGGACAATCGCGGGCGAGTCGTCGTGCTCGGAGCAACGAACCGGGTTGACTCTATTGACGGCGCACTTCGACGCCCGGGAAGATTTGATCGAGAACTTGCATTTCCGCTTCCAGGTATTCGAGCTCGAGGAGAAATCTTGCGTATTCACACGAGAGCCTGGGAGCAACAACCGTCTGCGGCGCTCATAGATGACCTCGCGGCGAAATGCGTTGGATATTGCGGCGCAGATTTAAAAGCCCTTTGTACTGAGGCCGCTGTACACGCCCTTCGTAGGCGTTATCCGCAGATTTATGAAAGTGACGAACGTTTAGCGATTGATCCAAAACAAGTCACGCCAAACCGTATTGACTTTAGAGCGGCGCTCGCAGCAATAGTCCCGGCGTCGCATCGGGCTGCAAGAACGCACGCTAGACCGCTCACTGCTCTCCAAAAGCCTCTTCTCGAGCACGTTTTGGAAGAGTGTTTAGAGAAAATTCGGCAAACTTTCCCTCCAGCTGCGTTCATTACTCTTGAAGGTGATGGCGAAGCGGTTGGTGTCAACTCTGGTGCTCGTCAACTCGAAGACGAAGAAGAGGAGAATGATGATGATTTTATTTTGGCACAAGCTACCGTCGCAGATCAAGGCGATGGCGTTGATATCGATGCAAAATTGCCACGGGAATCGGCAGCTACTGCAGCGCTCGAGTTCATGCGTAGACCGCCTTGTCAAAGAACTGCACTGTGCATTCACGGTGAAGAAGGAAGCGGCTACACTCAAATGACGTCGGCGTTGCTGCACTGCTTGGAACAATTTCCTGTGCACGCAATCGGAATGCCTTCTCTTCTCGGTGATTCTGGCCGCTCGCCAGAAGAAGCTTTGGTGACGGCGGTGACTGAAGCACGGCGTGCGGCGCCATCCATTTTGTTTCTTCCGGAAATACGTCTTTGGTGGGAGAGTTCGACACCGACGTTGCGCGCGGCGCTCACGACATTGCTGCGTGATATTCCTACCGATTTACCGGTGATGCTTATTACAACGGCTGACGTCGCGAACGTCGACGAGCTTGAAGACAGCTTACGTGCCTCTTTTGCTTCTGTACGCTGGCGTCCGGTATCGATGCCGGTTGAATTCAAGAAGAGCACGTTGCAAACGTTTTTTCATCCGTTGTGTGAAGCGGCGTTCAACATTGCACACCGTAGAGATGTCGTTGCCGAGCGCGGAGAAGCACCGAACGCGGGTAACTCGGGTAAGCGAGAGCGAGAAGTCTTGGCGCGAGCTGCAGGAGCTCATGCCAGCGCCAAGCAAACTCGCGTCGTAGCAAAAGTTTCAGAGGCTACGATTGCCGCTGAAAACCACGCGCTTCGGCAACAACGCATGTTCTTACGGGATGTCGTCACAAGGCTCCTCTATAAAAAGACATGGACGCTGCTCGCAGCACCAATCACCGATGAGGATCTGGCGCAATATAGCGAGCGCGTGTCGAAACCAATGGATCTTTCGACGTTATTGTGGAAGGTTGATGGCGAATGGTATACGACGATTGATGCGTTTTTAAGCGACGTTCATCTCATCACAAAGGGCGCACACGAGTACTGGGGAGATACCACTGATGATCCTGATGGTCGTCAGATGCTCTCCAAGGCGCACGCTCTTGAAGATACCATCGCGCAAATGGTGTCTGCGTTGGACCCGCATCTCGTCATGCGTTGCAAGGAAATTCAAAAAGCGCGCGAAGAACGCTCAGCAATGGCGCCGTCAGCGTCCATTCGCGAACGCGACGCGCAGACTGCCACGCAGAAAGCGACGGCATCGGTCAACAGTGGTGACGACTCTAGTGGCGGCGAAAAGCGCATTTCACCTAAAGGCGCTCCAGTCTGGCAAAACCCAAATTTTGTTCCTGATCCAGAAAAGATGGCGCGAGAACTCAAACGCAAGCTCCGCGAAGAACAACAAGAGCACGCGCCCGCAAAGGAATCCGTCCCCATGGAGGAGGATGTCGTGGAACCGCAAGCCGCTGTGGAGCAAATGAGTAACGCGTCACCGGTGCCTAATGCGCCACGTGGGCCGCCAGCGAAGAGTGCAGAGGAAGTGAATAAGATGGTCATCGCTATTAAAGATAAACTGTGCAAGGACGCTGCGGCGTTGGATTTTAGTAGACTAGAGAGCATTTCAAGTGAAATTGCGCGAATCGCAAAGCGCGTCGCGACGACGGCACAAAGTGATGCAACGAAAAGCAAGGTTCAATTACGCGTGGATGCGCTGTACCACGCCTTGATGTCTGATTTGTAATTGAAAAGTGAAACTCATCGTGTGAGAGACGCAACCAAACCAACTAACCAGTGGTGAAAGACCGATGGTGGATGAATGATGACAACCCCAAAGTCACGCGCGCGCGAGGGCGCATCGAGGCGTGTCAATGACGTGCGCGCATGTCAATCACTCGACGTGCATGCGTGTCATTGACGCCTACGCGAGGGCGAGTGGCGCCGCACGCGACGACGGTGACAGCGACACACGCGCGAATGAGGATGACGGCCAAAAGCGTTGGTTGTGCGCGACGCCCGCGTGTGGGATGTCGTTCACTAGTGCGCGAGACGTAGCGTCGCATAGCAAACGTTCGAAGGGTGCTCATCTTGTCTACGTCAAATCTAGTCGACGAAAGCCGTTCACTGTAGTGTGTGAGGCGTGCGCAATTGAAGATGAGCGCGTAGGCGTGGACGCCGTCGCCTACGCAAGAGCTGGGGCTGAAACAGATGCATGCGACGAAGATGCTGCCCTCGATTTAGATTTAGAAAAGCGACTTGCTGATCGCGAACGCTATTTACAGCCATTGCCTCGGGCGAGCTCTTATCGAGCCGTGAAAAGGGCGAAAAGAGCGAAAAGCACTGTTTCGCCGCGAGGATTAAAAGGAAACGTCAACATGGGCAACACGTGCTTTATGGCGGGCGTGTTACAAGCTTTGTTGGCGACACCAAGCGTTGCGAATTACTTTCTAGCTGAAAAACATCGTGAGATGAATTGCCATGTGCGAGATTGCGTGGCGTGTGCATTCGACCATTACGTTGAGCGAGCGTTCTCACAAGATGATGACGACGACGGCGATGGCGACAACGAGTTTGCCACTCCACTCGTTCCTGCAGATTTGCTGCATACTTGGTGGAAGAATGATTTGTCGTTTGCAAAGCACGCGCAACAGGACGCACACGAGTTTTTTCTTTTGTTCCTTGAGCTTATACATGCAAATGTAAAAGGTCGATCTTCGAAGGCGATGCCGCCGATGTCGGCCCTGGGCGCCGACGAAGCGAAAAGACGCGGCTTACTGCAAATTCTTTCGCTGGCGAAGGTTTCATCGACGACGCGCGCAGAGCGTTCTGACATGGCGAGTGATGATATTGATAGAAATGACGAGGACGACGACGACGACGGTGACATCTCAAAATGTCAATGCGTCGTTCACAGTGCTTTCGCGGGAGTCACGCAGTCCGATTTGATTTGCACAGGATGCGGCGCAGTGACGTCTGAAACGTGCGAAGACACAATTGGTCTTTCTCTAGATGTTCCTTTTGCTAGGACAACGCCGGCGGTTGAATTGCTTGATTGCCTGAATGCTTTTACGCGCGTCGAAACCATGGACAATTCTGCTTTTTCGCTTAGGATATGCCCCAAGTGCTCTTCCGCCCAAGGCATGCAGAAGCAAATGTCGCTGAAACGCACACCGCGTATGTTAGTTTTACATCTCAAACGTTTCGCCGCGCGCGGAAATCATGGCTCTAGACAAAAAGACTCAAGCGACATCGCTGAAGATGCAAATGTTGATAGCGACACGTCCGATGAAGACAGGACGCATGCCACCGGGTTCAAATCACTCGTGAAAACAAACGTGCACGTCGATTTTCCTCTAGTCCTCGACGTTTCGCCGTTTTGCGCCTCCAACGTCAAGGCGAGACGCATATTTGGAGATGATGACGTTGCGATGAAAGCACAGCGCGCGCATGATGTCAAGTACAACTACTCGTTGTACGCCGTGATTGTACACTCGGGCGTGCTACATGGCGGTCACTACACGTGTTATGTAAAACGCAGCGACGGCGAATGGTATTTTTGTGACGACGCATCTATACGTCGCGTCGAAATCGATGAAGTGCTTCAGGCGCAAGCTTACATGCTCTTTTACGGGTAGGCGTGCTGAATTACGAGTAGAGGAGAATAGATGTAGCACATGTTATTGTAGATTTAGAATTGACTGTTTTTATTCAAAACAACTGTACCTGTAGTAAAGGTATATACACTATTTTATACTCGATCGAGGCTCATCAAACGTTCGGATAATACGAAGCGGGTTGCGCCGACGCCGACGGTTTGCTCTGCTTTGGCGGAGGCGCAGTGTACACGTATGTCGGTCCAACGGGTTGTTGTTGCGGCACATATCGCGGCTCTGGCTGTCCATAGATCATCTGCGGAGCTACGGGCGCAGCCATGACTTGTGCGTGTTGTTGACGGCGTTGAATAGCGCCGACGTCGCGTTGTAAAATTTGCACGTTTTGCTGCGTAAGCATGCACGCGCAAACGCTGCAGTACACTGCATCCGCCAAGCAATCCACTAAATCGGCGAGTTGTTCAATGTCTGGATTTTGCGTAATCATCGCCACGCATCGCAAACACATCGCAATCTGCTGCGTGATCAACATGAAACCTATCAAACAGTTGTCGCACTGCGAGTTCATGACTCTCTGCTCGTCTTGAATCATAAACCGCGTCGTGACCATTGCACTAGGAAAGCAGCAAAACACCTCGCAGCACAAGCACATTTCTGGGTTTGATCGCTCGCCACAACGTCCCGAGACGCAACTGCCGCCGTTGCAGCACGTGTACTGCGCGGGCCACGCCGGCCCCATCTGTAACTTTCGCTGCGAATACGCCGCGCACTGGGCACAAAACATGGCGTAGCAGCAAAACGCCGGATCGGCGCACGGCGCGTTGAACATGCCTACTTTCCATTCATTGTTATACGCCTGACGCGCATTCGCCTGATCACGACGCTGTGTTTGGTGGCGCACAAACGAACGCGTACGTCTCGTTCGTCAGTCGTTGGAAAACCATCCACGCGTTCTGTTTGAGATTGACGACGACGACGCGACGACGACGACGACGACGACGACGTACCTTTTGACTCGCCGAGCGCTCGACGAACTGTGGGCGAGGCGCCGCATACGCGCCTTGATGCCCGTACATGGCGTCGCGCGTGGGCACGCCCCGACGTGCGAGTGACGCGGCACGCTCGAGTGTGCCGTCCAACGTCCGTCGGCTGGGCAGTTTTTTCACCGCACTCACGTGATGATGACCTACGGGCCTGTACAGGGTCTCAGAGAGGGCGCGAGCGAACGCATGGGGACGTCACGACGCACGACGCACAGAAAGCTAGGGACGCGCGACGAAAAAGAGTACAGATACGCATGCGCGTTCAAACGGGCGCCATCGCATGAATAGACTGGAACGGTTTAAAATGCTCTCGCAAGCGTTTACATGTGAGTTCAAGAATCGGGTGAGCTAATTCGTCTTCGCGCGCATATGTGCACACGAAATGCCTAGTTGTTAAAGTTGCGTCGTCCGCCACTGCGCTGGCCTTGCGGGTTCAACGCCGCCGCTTCCTTGTCCGCGATCGCTTGCGCCGCAGTGCGGGGCTTGCCTCCCTTCTTGTTGCGCGGCGTGGACTGCTTGCGCTTCAAGATGTCTTGCTTGTTCTCAAAGTAACGTCTACGGCGAGTCTGCGTAGGATGCGGAAAAACATCGCGCGAACGCAAGTAACGAATGTCAGTCATGTGTTCGGTACGCGTATTCGCACATGCGGCGTGCGTGCGCGTGCGCACGAGCCGCGCGACGTCTCGCGACCCGCCGCCGCGGCGTAACCCTATTTGTGCACACTATCCACCCCCATCGAACGCATCATCCATCGAGCGGGCGCGCGCATGCGACGTGACGTACCTCTTGGATGTGACCCGAGGACATCACAGCCTTTCTGAATCGACGAATCGCGCTCTCCGCGTTTTCGTTCTCCCCCAAAACAACCTACATACCGCACACGAAACACATCACATCGTCGCCGTCAGTACGCGCACGCGCAGACCCTCAAACACGCATCGTCGCCTTTGCCTACGCCGTCGCCCGTCGTCGTCGTCGCCCGTCGTCGTCACCTACCTCAGCTTGGAACGCGCCCTTGAATGCGAATAAGTGGCTGAAACCACCGAGAATGAACGCCATGTCGTGTGTTCGCCGCGTCCACAGAATGACGCCGCGCACACCCGTCGTCGTCGCCCTCGCTCGTCGTCGCGGGGCCCACCCAGGGCGTCGGTCGTCGTCGATCGTCGATCGTCGATCGTCGATCGTCGCTCGTCGATGGGGGCGTGCACATCACACGGGTCACAACTCCATGGAATACGAACAACGCATCGGGGTGTATCATGGTGATATATAAATCCCATGCGATGTACCTATACTATGGGTATACAAACTACTAGTAACACACACACCACTTTACGCGTACACCACTCCGATCGCCGCATGTCCGATCACCCACCCTCGCGCCAAAACGCAGATGAGATCGAGATATTTTTCCAGTCGTGGGGGCCAGATGCGTGTATTCTCGGACGTGTGTGGGGCTATTCCACCAATCACAACCCCACACAATACCTAGGGAGTACACACCAACACACACACACGCACACACGCACACCGGTTCACGTCGTCCGACCGACGACCGATGACGACCGACGTGTTGACGTGTTGGACGTGTTGACGACGACACACCGCGACGTCGCACAACGACAACACGCATCACGCGTCACGCGTCACGCGTCGCGTAATTGCCTCGTCGTCGTCGTCCTCGTCGTGCGTGATTGATTGATTGATTGATTGACTTCAACTTCATTCATTAATCGCGGCGTATCGTCGGCACGTGTGGATTGGTGTTCGTGGTACAACACGTCGTACGCGTGTCGAGATGACGGCAAGCATGGCGGCATCACTGTGTGTGAACGCACGTCAAATGTGGAACGCGACGCGCGTACCATCGACGTCGTCGTCGGCGTCGTCGGCGTCGGCGCGAGGCGGCGCGTCGGCGTCGTCGCCGTTGAGGGCGCGCGCGCGAGGCGGAGCGTGCGTCGTTCGAGATGCGAATAACGAAGCCGCATCGTCGTCGTCGTCATCGGGAGCGGGATCTGGGAACGATGCGCGAGGTATGAATGCAGATGGCGCCGAGGCGGGACAACAACAATCGATGTATGATTTCGACATGTACGTGGGGGACGAACGCGCAGCCTCCGCGGGGGCGCCTGGGAAAAAATCAACCTTTGCGACGACGCCCGAGCTCTCGCTTGATGAGGAGTTTAAGACGCTCATACGCGCACGCAAAGTGGTGATGGAGGCGGAGACGCGGAAAAGATGGAACGAAGGCGCGGCCACACCCAAGGTGGCTTTCGATTTGGGACGAGACTATATTCGAAGAGTCGCCGTCGCGTATCCATACGCCGTCGTCGGCTCGGCTCGAGGCGACGTCGCCGTGTGCGATGTTTCTAAATCTGCCGCGCTCGCGATTTCACCAGTCGCTCATCGACGTGACTGGAGTGAAGTTGAATCGCGTCCACTCGGTGAACGCGTGCTTTTAGGACAATACGACGGTGGTGCCGTCACCGCTGTGGGAATCACGCTCGTGCAAAACGGGAGTAAATTTGATTTTGCGCGCGTCGCGTCGGGCGGTCGCGACGGTGTGGTTCACTTGTACAAGGCAGCGACGAACTCTGCGGCGTTAGTGGAGCAAGGTCAAGCGCAACACGCTGGTGTGGTGACAGGTATTACGTTCACGCGCGGCTCGTTGTGGAGTACAGCACTTGATGGTCGATTATGTCGTTGGTCGTTGATACCGCCGCCAGTCGCCGTGGCGTCGACTGAACACGAAAGATGGAAGACGGAGGACGCTTCGGCGTACGCCAAAGTTCCCCCACCTATGTTGGCCAAACAAGGTGAATGGTCTACTGGTCAGCCATCGTTGTCCTTGTCGTCGTGCGATAAAAGTGGAATCATCGCCGTTGGTAACGCGGATGGCACGGCGGCGATTTTGAGCGCCGAAGCGAGCTCGTTTGATTCGTCTCGCGCGTCGAACATGCTCACCTGGAAAGCTCACGAGGGGTCGACCGTGCGCTCGATCGCGCAGTGTCCTGGTAATGGTATCGTCACTGGAGGCGGTGATGGCATCATTCGCGTCTGGAGACTCAGTTCAAAGCCATCCAGCCCAGCGTTTGACTCACACCCGGGGACGAAATTCTTCATCTCCGCCGAGTCGACAAAGCCAGAGCTCGTCGCCGAGCTTCGCGGGCACACCGGTGCAGTGGTATCGTTGTCGTGTGGATGCGATGGACGGCTAGTTTCTGGAGCGCACGATGGAACGATCCGTGTTTGGGACTTAGATCTCACAAAGAACAAGCCAGGAGAGAAAATCAAAACAATCCGCCGCGACGCGCGATACGCCGTCTTGGGACATACGGTGTGGTTGGGAAGCACTTATGCCGACGCCGAACGCATAATATGCGACGGTGCAAACAATGTGTTACTCGAATACGACTTTACCGCTCAAGCTGATGATGCTGACATGTGAACTTTTCCGTAAATTAATTGTTGTTGTTGTTTTTTGTTTGTGTACTGTACTTACTACCACGCTACACGCTTGTAACGCTTACGCCACTCTATGAAAAAACTGAAACGCCACACTTCACCACGCGCACATTGTGCATCGCTGCATCGTACATTTGAATAAAAACTCGCATCCACAGTATCATGCGTGTCGGATTCATTGGTTACGGCAACATGGCTGACGCCTTGGCGAGTGGTTTCGTCAACGCTGGAATTGTGTCTTGGGGTGACCTGACCATGTGCAACAAATCAAACGTTGAACGCCGCGAGAGCTTCACCTCGCGCGGTGGTTCCGTGGTTCTGTCCGCTGCAGATGTTGTAAAGTCATCTGAGATTGTGTTCTTAGCCGTGAAGCCGCCGTACATCAAGTCTGTTCTCGAGGAAGTGTACGCAAACTGTAAAGAAGAAGCCAAGGACACGCTCTTCGTGAGCGTCGCCGCCGGCGTGACTTTGAAAACCATGGAGAGTGTTTGGACCGAAGCTGGCGATCAATCGCCGGCCATGATCCGTGTGATGCCAAATACACCTTGTCTCGTCGGCGCAGCAGCGAGTGGGTTATGTGAAGGCTCGACGTGCACGGAGGCGCATCGCAACTCTGCGCTCGCGTTGATGTCCTCCGTGGGCATCTGCAAGGTCATCTTAGAGAATCAAATGAGTGCATTGACAGGGGTGAGTGGATCTGGTCCGGCGTATGTCTTCATTCTCATCGAAGGAATGAGCGATGGGGGTGTGCGTGCGGGTTTGCCCCGCGACGTCGCCACGCAACTCGCGGCGCAGACGTTTTACGGAGCGGCGAAGATGGTTTTAGAGACTGGTAAGCACCCAGGTGTGCTCAAGGACAGCGTGTGTTCACCGGGAGGTACCACAATCGCCGCAGTACATGCGCTTGAGCAGGCTGGCGTGCGGCAAGCGATGATGAACGCCGTCGTCGCCGCCGCAGAGCGCGGCGACGAGCTCGCCAAAGCCGCCGCCGGCAAGTAAAACACAGTCTTCGCAGCGCGCAAGAAGTTTTGATGTAATAAGCACTTAATCAACGTATTGTCTTCGTTTCTTATTGTATAAAATTATATATATATGTGTTATCTACGAGATGTTGTTGTCACGCGCGCTGTGTGACTTGCAGTCAAAAAAGCACTGAGTACTCGTACACTCTCGCCGACGGTTTTGAAAGTAACCGCGCGAGAAAAGAATGAATGGTTGGTCTTCGGGAAAGGCCCGTCGAAGCTTTTCGCATCCGACGTATGGCTGCCGCTAAATATTGATACCAGATTGTCTTGTCGTTGTGTCTTGTTCAGGGGGTATGACGAATATTGTCAAAACTCTTGTCTTTGAGAAAGTCTCACGCGAGAAGGCGCGTCGGCCGCGTGGGCGACGGCGCAAACATCGCCTTGGGCTTTATGAAAGACTCAGTGTTGATTTCCGCCAACGATAAATCTTCACATGGGGGACTCTTGCGCGTGCCCAAGTTATCCAACATCCTGGCGTACCAGCCGTTGGATTGCATCGAGGACATCGCCTGCAAGCTGAGCGGAGCCGACGCGGGGCGAGAAATCATTTCACCCAAGCTCGCCAGCGAGTCCGTGCGTCTGATTCCAGTCGTCGGAACAGGGGTGTGCGCGCGCCAGTCGTACAAGTCCGACGGCACTGGCACTGAAAAGCCACCACGCTTCGGCTTGGGCGCGAGTAAGGATGGCACGACGCCATCTTCATCCATTGATCTCGTCGGCTCTGGCGTACTGGCGTCGCGCGCCGCACCGTACGGCATGGCACCCCACTCGTGAATCTCACCCTTGATGCTCTTCAATCGCTTGAGCTCGAGCAAAGATGCTTCAATTAGATTTTCCAAGCCCTGCCGATCGTTCGCACCCGAGGAAGCCTTGCGCGGGGAGTCTGCGGCTCGCGAACGCGGCGTCGTCTTATCGACAACCTTGCCGCGCGAGCGCTTGGGTGACCCTTGGCCACCATCTACACTCATAGCCTCCCCCGGGCTCGACGATCGTTCACGCTTTGAACGCGACGGTGATGAAGCGTTCGAAGCGTTTGAACCAGAGTCACGCTCAGCGGCGAGTCGAGATTGCGGCCGGGATGGCGCGCGCGGCCGCGGCGACGTCGGCGCCACGACTCCGCTCGACCCATCCTTCTTTTGTGACGCAATCAACCGCCTCAACGTGGAGTTGAATCTATTCTTCACCTGATTATCAGTGCGACCAGGCATAGACCTCGAAATAACCGCCCACTTGTTCCCATGAATCGCATGTTGCGCCAAAATTGTGTCATCTTCATCCGCGGTGAACGGCCCTCGCTTGACGTTTGGGTTCAACTGGTTGCACCAACGCAATCGGCACGACTTGGACGATCGCCCATCGAGCGCTTGCGCGATCGCGGTCCAGTTCCCAGGTCCACCGAGCTTTTCAATTTGCTTACGAAGCAATTCATCCTCCTACGTGCGCGATGATGATACGTCACATATAACAGTCTGCT
>Ga0222714_10004405_pt1 | contig 13804 bp, 21 predicted proteins | sample C33_3DmetaG_FD_165048 | JGI IMG/M metagenome (GOLD analysis project Ga0222714, IMG submission 165048) | Estuarine water microbial communities from San Francisco Bay, California, United States - C33_3D | ecosystem: Environmental > Aquatic > Marine > Unclassified | place: USA: California... | reverse complement strand
ACACTTGGAAGCTTTTGTGCTTTGATATCATAGTGTCGTTTACCATTGATAATTTCTCGTTGTGATTTAGGGTAGATAAATTTTTTATTGTGTTTCATATTTTCTCTCTCTCTTTTCTTTTTCTCTTATAAATTGAGGGTCAAATTGTTTCCAATTGGTTAAGGACCCACCTACTTTGTTCCAATAATCATTTAATTTTATTTTAGATATATCTTTATCATTCTTCATATATTCACAAATAAAATTTAAACTTCTATTTTTCATTACATCAATCCAAACTTTAGATTTATTATATTCTTTTGCAATTTCTTTAATGGTTTTGTTATTAAAATAATATTCTAAAATCACAATTTCATATAACAAAGGTAATTTATTTATTAATAAATATAATCTTTCTATATTTTGTTTCTCTATCATACAATGATCTAAATTATCCCACCTCATATTTTCTCTCTCTCTTTTCTTTTTCTCTTATAAATTGAGGGTCAAATTGTTTCCAATTGGTTAAGGACCCACCTACTTTGTTCCAATAATCATTTAATTTTATTTTAGATATATCTTTATCATTCTTCATATATTCACAAATAAAATTTAAACTTCTATTTTTCATTACATCAATCCAAACTTTAGATTTATTATATTCTTTTGCAATTTCTTTAATGGTTTTGTTATTAAAATAATATTCTAAAATCACAATTTCATATAACAAAGGTAATTTATTTATTAATAAATATAATCTTTCTATATTTTGTTTCTCTATCATACAATGATCTAAATTATCCCACCTCATATTTTTTTTTACTGTTTTCTGATGGAGTGGCCCATCGTAGGTTGGTTGGGTGATAATTAAAAATATCTTTGTTATTAATATGGTCTACAAGAGTTTTTAATGCTGGATTGTCATTTTCTAAAAAACAAAGACCGACTAAGACATGTACATATAATTTAAAAGTTTTTTTATTATATTTCAAACTATATACGGGATAACTACTTTGGTATTTACTTCCACCATGCATAGTTAATACTTTACCTCTACTATCTGTTTTAAAACTTTTTAAATAAGGATAAATAGGTCGGTTATCTTTTTTAAAAGGATTGTGATAGCCTGTTTTATAAAAAATATAAGTGTTTTTAGGAAGTAAAGAAAAAGAATTTTTTCTCCATTCTGAATCTTCTAAGGTAGAAATATCTACGTAGTCAATATCTTTAACAGAACAAGTAGACTCTAGTTCAGGAAATAATATTAATTGATCTGGATTCATGATTGTTTTTCTTTTTTCTTAGGTTTTTCTCGTTTACCAAAAATGTCTTCCCAATTTTTTCTATAAGTATCATTTGGTATTCTAGACACACCATCCCATTTTTTTCCTTTTTCTCTATTACTCATATTGTTTTCTATAAGCTGCTTGTTGTTCTTTTGCTTCTCGCATCATTCGTTGTACTTCTTTTTTATATCGTTTATCTTCAATGCGCTTTGCCTTATTAAATTTATTTAAGTGCTTTGCGACTGGGTTTGTAGTCACGATACATTTTCCTCCAACTTAAATTACATAAATAACAACCAAGACTACTTACTTGATTCCAAAACCATTTGTGTATTACCATTTTCATCTTGATAAATAACATAGTGATCCTTTCCATCCCAATAGTAACCAACAATCTCTTTCATTGTTGCCTCATATAAAATTCACAATCCGCGACGCTCGGTTCTTGTATTACTATCTCTCCTTGACTTTTACATTGTGGGCATTGTTTTGTTTCACTATAAGGAACCACATAGACAAAACCATTACCTTTACAATTGTCACAAATAATTTTATGCGCCCTTACCGTTCTTATATCCATGTTTTTTTGCCTCTTTAGTTGACATTAATTCAATTGATTTGCTGATAGTAAGATCAGCGTTTGTAAGCTTATTTTTTGATAAAAAAACAAGTATTTTATATGTTTTCATCGATACGGATACCGATTTAAACTTAGTTGTGTCTGCCATTATTAGTCCTTTCTTATTATTATAAATGAAATATTCATATGGGAATCTATAACATAAAAACAAGTACTTGCAAATATATTTTTTTTAGGGTATATAGAAATTCTCTTCTCACACCTTTTGTTTGCTCGTCCTGATTTCTTCGGGGCGGGCAACATTTGTTTTATTGTGGATAACCTTGGCCTCGTTCAGATTTCTTTGGGCCTTTGTGTTTTTTGGAATGACGACCTGGTCTTTTTATTTTTCTTCTTATAAGAAATGCGGTGTCTTTACTTTTTTTCGCCATTGAATTTTAGATCTGTTAGTTTTATATCCAGAGGTAAATATTTAATAGAACCATTAATATATTGTTCCGTATCTTCTCCACATGTTCCACAACGATAGTAATTTTTTACAATAGATATTAAGACAGTATGTTCTTTACAATAAGGACAGATACCTTTAGCAACATCTACTTCAAATCCAAAACCATGTTCTTTTTTTTTATTTTTCTTTTTATTTTTCATCTACATTATAGAACATAGCATCACTATCCTCTGTTATCCAACCTTTGTTTTCGACGTTCCAGGTTGTAGTTTGGACTTTATAATCTGGAAAGGTGTTATCAGTAGTATAACTAGGAATGTTCCACAAAATACGATTATTAGGCTGAGCTGCATAATTACCGTTATCAAGAGCCAAAATGTGTGCGCACTTATGCTCTTGAGGTATTTCGCTATGATCTGTATCCAAGATATTAGTTTCAGGCGATGCCCAATCAACAGTAAAGAGATATTCAACTTGATAAAACTTTTTACTTTTCCCCAAGAATTTTCCACGTTGTCCTCCTAAAAAATCAAAATAATGAACAGAAGGATAATAACTAAAACAGTTCCACAATTGTAATGAGTCAATTGACATATCGGGCACTTCGGATCTAGAAAAACGTTTTTGGAAAAACGCCGAGATAGGCAACCGATAATAAACCGCACCATTCGGGAGTAGTATATGAAATAATAAAGCACGGCCCGTAATGCTCGCGATCCCAAAGATAACACACTCTTCACTTTCACCATGATGTTGTTTAAAGTCATATAAATATTCCTTCCTTATGTTGCAGTAGATAGGAGGTATGTTTGCATTGAGATAAGACATTTATTTAATGTCTCCCCAATTGTCTCCTTTTTCGTAATCTACTTTATTGGGTACTTTTAATGTCACAGCAGATTCCATAATTTCTATGATCTGTTCTGCCTGTTTATCAGAAGATACAGAAATGTCCACCTCATCATGTATCTGTATATGAGGAATAATTCCATTTTCATATAAAGCTACCATAGATTTTTTAGTCATATCAGCAGCTGATCCTTGAATTAATTTGTTTAATGCTTTGTAAGTAAATGCTCTTTTTAAAGGCTCATCATAATGTTTTCTTGCTTCTTCTAAAGGTAAAGGTTTAAATACACCATATTGAGTTGGTTGCCATAAATCAAAATGACACGCTCTTCCACCTAAAGTTCTAATCTTTCCATAGTTTTCTGCTTTTCTAGTTACATTATCCATAAGTTTTTTAACAAAAGGTGCTTTGATATGATATTGTTTAATTAATTTTTCTGCGGATTCTTTCATCAATCCTAATTCTGACATTAATTTATTTTTACCCATTCCATACATTAAACCTAAATTAATAGTTTTGGCTTGTTTACGTTCAATCCCAGCCATATCAGCAACCACTTGATGGAAGTCTGCATCTCCTGCATTGTATGCATCTACAATTTCATCTACTCCTTCTAAATTTTGTAACTTTGCATAATGTACTAAAATTCTTGGCTCTTGTTGTGAGTAGTCAAAAGATCCCCACTTACAATTTTCTTCTGGAATAAAAATAGATCGTATCATAGGACCCAATTCAGGATGTCTTGCAGGAATTTGTTGTAGGTTTGGATTACTCATAGAAAATCTACCCGTAACTGTTCCTCCTTGATCAGATCTAATTTGATTAATATCTGCATGTATTCTTCCATGGACTGCATGTTTGGTAATAGAATCTATAAAAGTAGTATGAGCTTTATTAATTTCTCTTGCGTCTGCAATAGATCGCGCTAACTCATGAGGATGATTTTGTAAAAAGTTTTTAGTAAAACTTGGTTCATCTGATTTTTCAGTTCTATCATAAGGTAATTTTAATTTATCAAATGCCTTTGCAATAGATCTTGCTGCATGTATTTCTACTTCAATTCCTGTTAACTCTTTGATTCTATTGACTATTTTAGTCTCCTGAATCATTAGATTTTTTTTAATATTATTTGCTTTTTCTAAATCAACTCTTACTCCTTTGAATCTCATGTCTACTAAACATGGAAATAATTTTGTTTCTAAATTAAATACATCCATTAATTCTTGATTGTGAAGTTCGGTATCTAATCGTTGCCAAAGTTTTAATGTAGCTTCCGCGTCGCGTTCCGCGTACTGTCCAACAAAAAGAGCTGGTAATCTCCACATATCTTTTTTAGGATCAAGTCCATAATCTTTTGCTGCTTCTTGTAATATTTTTTCATCTTTACCTAAACCCACATAAAATTTTGCTAATGTATCTAAACGATAAGACATTCTATTTTCATCAATCAAAGATGCTGCAATCATAGTATCTACAATTTTACCTTTGATAGACAAACCCATGGATCGCAACCAACACACATCGTACATTGCATTGTGAAATACAAATGTAGTGTCTTGTTGATTAAATAAATCTTGAAGCCAATTTAATACTAATTTTTTATCTAGATTTCCTCCCTGTTCATGGCCAATGGGATAATAACCAGACCAACCCTCTACAGCCACAGCGATTCCTGCAACATGACCACGTCCAACCACGTTCCCCGATCCAAGAGTCGTTAACTCCGGATCATTGGTTTCTAAGTCAATAGCAATTTCTTTATGGCCGCGAAGATCTTTTAATTCTTCTGGCATAACCCATTCTGTATCGGGAGTAAATAAAGGAATTTGTGCACTTCTCATGAGTAATATAAAATTAAAATTAATATAGTTACTAAAAAAGCAAATGCATATTCTTTAGGAATATTATTCATTATTTTCTCCACCTTTTTTTATCTCTTCAATCTCTAGTTCACAGTAATGAATGATCTTTTTTAAATCTTCAATACCATTTTTATCTTTGTAACGAATCACATATTTTATAACATTTCCTTGAAAAAAAGACAAGTTATTGGCCGTGATAAATGTATAGGGTTGAATTTTATGTTTATTGTAATGGGTCCCGCCTTCCTGTCTTTCTGATGGTTTTATTATTTTATCAAACATTGATTTATCGGTCATATTAAATAAGCACGGTTAAAGTTTTTTGGATCTACAATGTGTAATTCACGCTTCGCTCTTGTTGCACCTGTGTAAAACAGACGATGTAATTCGTCTGGATCGTGTGCAAATGTTTCAAGTGCTGCATTAGTTAAATCTTGTAACAACAAAACTTTATCCGCTTCTCCTCCTTTAGCTCCATGTATAGTGGACATTATGATACGAGGATTTTTATTTATCATTTCTCCATTCGCCCTCATATTACGAATGTAGTTTTCCGTGAGAGTGTCTAAACCCTCAAAGGATTCATACCAAACCTTATCAGTTAATAAACCATATTGTTCCATACATTCTTTTAAAGTATATTTTGTCTCTGCATGAAATGTTTTACCTTTTCTAAATCCTTCTAATACATTTGCTCCTAAATATTCATAAATATTTTTTATCTCCAAATTATTTAAATAACAATTTTTTCTCCATGCTTCCCAATTATTTAATGCTAATAATAATTTTAAACTAATAGAGTTTTGTCCTTTGTATTGGTAATACCAACCTCTTAATTCACATAATTCTTTTACATCATCTAAAAAATAATTTGCTGAAGATAACACTAACCAATTTCCTTCACTCATATCTACTTGAGTTATGTCGGAATATCTTTTTAAAATACCTACTTCTTGTCTTGGCTTATATTGTTTATCAAATCTATTTTGTACCTTACTAATTATTTTTTGTGAAAGTTCATGAATAGGACCACCTGGAATACGATAAGATTGCTCTAGTGTTTTAATATCATCAACCTCTTCTTTTAATGCAATAAAATGATCTACATCTGCACCGGCCCATTTAAAAATAGCTTGGTCGTCGTCTCCTGCAATGTAAGTTTTTTTAGAATTACTCCACAATGCTCTAACCATTTCCCATTGTATCAAAGACAGGTCTTGTGCTTCATCAATAAACAACACCTCAAAACTAGGTTTAATTTCTTTAATTATAAAATCTTCTAATAAGTCATTGAAATCTTTGAGTTCTTTTTCTTTTTTAAATCTCTTGAGTTCTTCTGAAAGTAGGAATAAAGTATTCCGTTCTATATCTAACAAGTTCTGTCTAGAATCATAATACTCTAATAAATCCATTCTTTTAACAGCTGCTGTATTAATAATAGTAAGATATTCATTATCAGAATTAAAGGTGCCATCTTCTGCAGAATAATTTGCTGTTCTTATAGGTATGCCACATTTCTGACCAAATTCCTTATAGTCTTCTGTCTTCATCATTTTTTCTTTACTCATACCTAACATTCTAAATGCGTAAGAATGAAGTGTTCTAAAGTTAGCTAAATCTGTTTCTACATCTAATCCAAATTTTTCAGACGCACGATTAGCTGCTTCTCTTGCAGCCTTCTTGGTAAAAGAAAAATAACCTATTTGTTTAGGTCTAATCCCTTGTTGGATAAACTCGTCCACTAGATTCAATAGTGTTGTCGTTTTCCCCGTTCCCGGTGGTCCTAGTATTATTGTTTTCATGTTTGTTCCAGTAATTAACCATTTGTCTTGATATTTCGTATTTAATTAACCTTCTCTTCATTTTTTGATTTTCATCATAAAGTTTACTACATCGTCTGGATAACTTATCCATTTTTTCTTTGTAAAATTCTTTCCAATTTACTGAAACCTTATTCATTAAAAATCATCCTGATGATATTTTACTTTAGATACAGAAGCTTCTATCTTTTTCATGGTTCTAATTTTAATTACTCTTGGTTGTTGATTTTTTATATTAGGTCTAAACTCTTCTACAAAACAATCTAATTGAGTAAGATAATTTCCTGTTTTAATTTTATCATGTTCCCAATTATTCTTTTTACAAAAACTATAAAAGTCTTCTCTTCTAAAATAAGTAAATTCCCTATTATCATCTGTATAAGGAAGTTTATTTAAAATATCATCCATAGTTCTAGCTGACTGTCTGTTTGTGGTCCAATCTTGTAATAAAGAAGTTATTTCATTAATTGGATCTAAAGATTCCAATGGTTCAATTTCTTGTAAGTTATTCATCATTGGTTTTAAAAAATGTTGTTTCCAATCTTTTGGTTTTGGAATAGGTATAACTAGATTAGCTTGATCTAAACACGCTAATGCAAATAATCCAGGCATGTATAATTGTTCTGTTTTTAATTCAATTCTATGTTCACCTACGTCTAAAAACCATTGTGGTGGTTTAGATGCATACTTTGTTAAATTACCTAATATTGGCATTTCTTCTTCTCCAAAACCTATTCCAAATTTTTTCATCCTACATAAACCTGATTGACAAACAGAATTAATAGGAGAATCTTTACATCTATACTTATCGTATCCTTTTTTATTAACTGATTTAATTAATTGTTGAACCTCGTTATTACTTAAAGGAGGATTCATATATTCCATATTTGCTTTTACTATTTCATCTTCCCATGTATCCGGACTAGATTGTTTAAAATAAACTGCAATATTAAATAAAGCATTGTTTCTAGATCCTTCGCCGAAACCAATAGAAGCTAATTTATTTAAACAAGGGGGTCCTTCTTTAAATGCTTCTTCACTTTTCTTTTCTTCAATTTTAATTTCTTTGAGATCTTCTGTTTTGCAAGCATATACATCATAGAGCTTATAAAATTCCTCAAGTGTACAACCAGAGCCATCATCATTAATCGCATAACGTAATCCTTTCATTTCATTGTGGTAAGGTAAGTTTAAAAAATTACCAGTGTCACCACGTTCCACTAATATTTCTGTTTGTTTAGGAAAGATTTCACATCCTTCATATCCCAATATCTTTGCTATTTTCTTTAATGTTCCTTGCATTAAAGACGCTGGTATAAATTCTTTAGTAAATAAAAATACATGTGCTCCTCCTGATTTAGAGCGACATATAATTAAAGGAAGTTTTAATTTACGTATGTTAGTAATAAGTACAAGGTGATTAAAATTATATTCATCAATATCAATGCAACCCCACTTACAAGTATTATTTTCGGTAATTGGAATAATTCCCAAAGCAGGGCCTTCACCTTTAAGATGGTTTTCCCAAAGATCGTCTGTAATATTACCCCTGACAATAAAAGCCTTACCGCCTTGCTTACCATTTTCACCACGTTCCCCTTTTTGGTATTGACCATAAGCTATCTTTAGTCCTTCAAATATTTCTTTAAACTTATCTTTCATTGATCCTTCTTTCTATTTGTTTATAGGGGCCTATCACTAGGCCCCTTTTACTAAATACAATGCTTAAAAAGGAGCATTGTCTTTAGCTATCTCTTCCACATCTGCTCTTGTTTGCACGTTGCCTTTGGAAACATTACCATTAAAATCTTTACACATAATATATAAAGACTTATCGTTTGCTCCCATAATCCTATCCATGTTTACAACCCAACCATACCAAGAACCTTTATCGTTCTTTTGTAATGTTGATGCTAGATTATAAACTACCCCATGCATTGGTGGTATTGCAAAACCACCCTTACCATCAGGAATTTGTATAGTCTTCATCATTGAATTCCATTTTTTACTGACGTTAAGTTGTGTTGATTTCATTGTAATCAACGCAGGTGTATATCCACCTGTTTTTGTTTCAGCCATAACATAATAAGAAGCTGTTTCTTCTAAATAGTTACCATTAGGTAATCTAATCTTAGATCCATCCCTCTTACCTGTTTGAATTACCGGACTGTTAGGTAGGTGGATAGCAACTGGTGCTCCAGGTCCATCTCCTCTATCTGACCATTCAGGAAAATCCTTTTTAAAGTAACAAGGAATAACCTTGATACCTTTTTTACCATCGTATAATTCGCTGGTAACAGTATTATAAATCATGCCTGGCTTTGCATTACTTACATACTTTGCATCACCTTCAGTTACCTGTGGTGATAATTGTCCTAAGATTCTAAGAAAAGGTAATGCAAGATCTTCTTGCGTCATATTCTCAAAACCTTTTGCTGTATCATTACCAAATAAGGCAAGTGATCCAGTTTCTTTTTTAGCCATTACTTCATTACTCATTATTGTTTCTCCATTATTTCCGAGTTATTTTAGTTTTGTCTTTAATCCAAGTACTAAAGACATCAGAAGGCATGTCGAGCCCGGACTCGACACGCTCCTGAAATATAGCTGTCAATGTATTCCACGCCACATCAGCTTTCTGCTGTGGTTGAAATCCATTAGACGCTGCAAGTTCCAACAATTGTTGGGCCTTGTCATCTTCTCCACGACCAAAAGTCACTGACACATTATTTTTAATAATATCTCCCAAACCTTGATCACGAAGCCATTTATGGGCTGCCTGTTTCCTATCTTCTTCTTTAGGAACAGTGCACCTATATTCTCTTTTAACCTCAACAGACGAACCATCTTTTAGTTTAATTGAACTTAAACCTTGTTCAGCCAATAGTTCTGGAATAACCCTAGAACCTATATCATCTGCCATTGTTTTTAAATTTTTTAACAACTCTTCTGTTTTCTGAATTTCATCTTCAATGTTTTTTAATTTCTGACACTCTTCAGATATTGTAGTTATTTCAATATTGTCTAGAAGATCTTTAGAATCTTCTAACATCATATTATTTACTTCATTACTCATATTATTATCCTTTCTGATAAAGATCGAAATTTATTGGGTAATATTTAGCCTCTCGTCGATCCCATTTCAAGAGGTTAAATTGACCATTAGTCTGGTCACTTACTATTGCTGCAGAAATTCCAATTACAGCAGGATCTCCTGTTAACAATAAGTAATCTTGTGGTCTAAAGTCTCTTAAGTTTTTTTTCATTTTAAAAACAAAAGGACTTGATGAAAAAATAATTTGTGAGTCTGGTCCATAATTAGGAAGACATATAACTAAATATCCAAAATCAGAAGCACCTAAAATATTTATATTTGCAGGTGGATGTTGTAATACATAAACAAAATTTTCTTTAGGATTCTCTTTATAGAATTCTAAAAATTCTGCTAATGACTTCGGTTTATATAACTCAAAAATTTTATTCTTCATTCTATTATTCTACTGTTGACATCTATATAATCATTCATATATATCTGTCAAGTAGAAAGAAGAAAATAATTATGAACTATAAATTTAAGACTAAACCATATGCACATCAAATTACTGCATTGGAAAAATCATGGGATAAAGTTTCTTATGGTTATTTTATGGAAATGGGTACAGGTAAATCTAAGGTATTAGTAGACAATATTGCCATGCTTTATGATAAAGGTAAAATAAATGCGGCACTTATTATAGCACCAAAAGGTGTTTATAGAAACTGGTATTCTTCTGAAATACCTACACATTTAGCTAGTCACATACAACACAAAATGGTACTTTGGACTGCTTCAACATCTAAAGCAAAGGATAAAGAGTATCAACAATTGTTCAAATCTGACTATGACCTTCACATCCTTGTAATGAATGTTGAGGCGTTTAGTACTAAAAAAGGTTTAGATTTTGCTGCTAAGTTTTTAAGAACACATAAAACTATTATGGCGGTAGATGAATCTACTACTATTAAAACACCAACAGCAAAAAGAACTAAAGCTATTGTTGATTTGGGAAAGTTAGCTCATTATAGACGTATCCTTACAGGGTCCCCTGTGACAAAAAGTCCACTTGATTTATATACTCAATGTGCATTTCTACATGAAGATTTACTTGGATATTCTTCTTTTTATGCATTTAGAAATAGATACGCACATATGATTGATAGAAATTTTGGTGGAAGAAGAGTTCAAATTGTAGGTAGTTATCAAAGATTAGACGAACTATCTGGTATTTTAAATAAATTTTCTTATCGTGTATTAAAAGAAGATTGTCTTGATTTGCCTGATAAGATTTATATTAAACGTGAAGTAGAATTAACTGAAGAACAAGAAAAAGCATACGCTACTATGAAATCCGCGGCCCTCGCTACGATAAAAGGTAAGCTCGCTACTGCTCCTCATGTTCTTACACAAATGATGCGTTTACATCAAATCACTTGTGGTCATTTAAAAACAGATGAAGGTGATATTACAGAATTAAAATCAAATCGTTTAGATGAATTAATGGATGTGTTAGATGAAATGGAAGGAAAAGCCATTATCTGGGCCAATTACATTTATGACATAGAACATATTGTTTCCGCACTTAAAAAAAAATATGGAGATGATTCTGTGGTTCAATATTATGGAGCCATACCTTCAGATCAAAGACAAAAAAATATAGAAAAGTTTCAAGATGCAAAATCTACTTATAGATTCTTTGTAGGTAATCCACAGACCGGTGGTTATGGAATTACTTTAACTTGTGCAAGTAATGTAATTTATTATTCTAATGGTTATGATTTAGAAAAAAGATTACAATCAGAAGATAGAGCACATAGAATAGGTCAAAAGAAATCAGTTACTTACGTAGATTTAATTGCTGCTAAAACAGTAGATGAAAAAATTGTAAAAGCATTACGATCTAAAATCAATATCGCCTCTACTATATTAGGTGAAGAATTAAGAGATTGGATTTAAGGTATTTGAGAATAAGGTGTAAAGGAGCGGGAAATAAATTCCCACTCCTCTTCGTTATATGGTAACATTATTTGATATTTACTTTTTGAGAATTTTTCTCAACTTCTTTAATACCAAATTGAATTTTTAACATTCCATCTTCCATTGTAGCTTCATCTACTACAGCATCATTTGGTAATGAAAATTGTTTGAAAAAAGATTTAGTTGATAAACCTTTTTGTACATAGTCAACTGCTGCGTCATCTACTTTTCCTTCTATAGATAAAACTCCATCATTAACTTCTACAAGAACATTTTCTTTCTTGAAGCCAGCTAATCCTAGTTCTAAACCATATTTACCTTTAGAATATTTCACAACATTCCAAAAAGGAAAACCAGTTACTTTTGACCAAGAATCAAAAACGCCATCAAAGACATCTAATCCTTTATCAAAAAATTGTTTATGTACTGAATTTATTAAATCAAAACTTGTCATATACTACTCCTTTGTTAAATTAAGCAAGTTAGTTGGCCAACCCAATTGTTGCACCAATATGCAATATATGGGGGGTACCTAGGTATTGTCAAGGGGTGATTTCGTTAATCTGTGTGCTTCTGTGTAAGACTTTTTACAGAGAATATCTAAAAGGATTGCAATCGTCTATGTTTTTGTTCATGTTTTTTTTACATTTACAATCATTTAATAAAAGACAAAAACCCATATAAACTCTGTAAATACAATACTTCATGTAGAAGAACCTTCTTTTACACAAGTAGCATATATCTGTGTGACTGTTATATTATTGTAAATAGCAACTGTTTTCATATCTTCCATTTTTTCAACACTAGCATTCATACATTCTTTTTTAGAATTGTAATAAATTTGTGGATTAGGAGTCATAGGAATACATCCTTCTTGGCCTGTAAAATCTAGGTGGCATAACATTACAATCATTATAAAAGTTTCCATATTTATTTTTTTGAATTAATATAATTATAAACTCTACCAAACTGGTCATTAATAATAAACAATTCTCCTTTAATAGTTGCTGTAGTTTCTTTTAGTTCAACAACCGAAACTAATACCCAAGTACTTAAACCTATTAGTATGGTACCTAATGCACCAACTAACAATTTAACATCTATTTTCATTATATATTTTTAGTAGGTATCTGTATGTGTGCTAAAGTTTTACCTGCATTTACACCACTTTTAATAGTATATCCGGATCCGTTTTTGTTAATATCTACTTCTTTTCTACTTTGTAATAAAAGTTTTTCTTTTAATTCTTTTTCTTTTTGTTCATGATTTTTTGCAACTAAATCTTTTAATCTATCTTTATATACATGATAGCCACCCGATACATCTTTTAAACCATGCTCTCTATCTAGAAATTTATATTCTATTTTTGACACTTCAAAACTTTTTTGTATGTGTTTACAAATTGTTTCAGGGTCAAACTCACCACAACTATATACATCAAATTGCATTAATGCTGGAGATGGTTCATCCCAAACATGCATTACAATATGTGAAGTTTCTATAATAGCTGCACCTGTGATTCCTCTATTACCTGGCACATCATGATAAACAACATAAGGACCCATTAATACTTTCATATTAATTGAATCAATAAAATTATGTAACCAATCAGTTAGAAACTGAACTTCCATGGGAGGTTTAACAGCTTCTGCTCTGACAATAAGATGTTTATGTACTAATACTTCATTGCTCATACTATATTACCAAGGTTTGTAAACAACTTTATCATGTTCATTACGAATTGCACGTAAAGTTTGATTACGATTATCTTCCCCGCTCCACGATACGTGAACCCAACCACTGTTTGGTTCTCCGTCTTTATAGAATTCTAAAATTAACTGATCAAAATTTAAATTATTTTTAATCCACATTGCTAATTCCATATTGTCTATTCCTGGTATTTCCAGGTCTGCTGCTTTTCCCTCGGCGTGCTGGGACGTTGGTTTAGAGCCAATAGCAATA
>Ga0222714_10004404_pt1 | contig 13805 bp, 9 predicted proteins | sample C33_3DmetaG_FD_165048 | JGI IMG/M metagenome (GOLD analysis project Ga0222714, IMG submission 165048) | Estuarine water microbial communities from San Francisco Bay, California, United States - C33_3D | ecosystem: Environmental > Aquatic > Marine > Unclassified | place: USA: California... | reverse complement strand
ACCCATGAATTTGGCATGACCACGGTCATCAACACCCACGACATGAATTCGGTCTTAGAAATCGGAGACCACGTGATATTGATGGAAAACGGGATAAAGGCCTGGGAAGGGACCATGGAAGAGGTTCTCGATTCCGATGACTCGGCCGTCGTGGATTATGTCTTCCGAAGCAACCTCTTTAAGAAGTTGCGCGCTGCCTTAAAAAAGGCTTAGGCACGCGTTGCCTCCAGAAGGCGCCGCATTTCAGCCATCACTTCTTCGCTTTCCCAGTTTTCGGCAATGTTTGGCCGGGCCAAAATCTGCGCCATCAGGGCGTCTTGCCGCTTTCCTGCGGCCAATGCTTGGGCATAGGGTATGTGGGAGAAGGTGACTTGGGAATAGAGTGGCATCCACTGTCCGGGATGAAGAGCACTGAAGCGAGCCTCAATTTTTTTCTGGAGCAAAAATTCCGGCTGGGCGGTCAAATCGCGCATTTCGACAAAGTTGCGCATGGCCAACTCGGCGATCGCATCCGCATCAGGTTTGCGCTTCCGGGCGAATTCGGCAAAGGCGCGGTCCAAATCATCTCCGCAGTCATCTAGCACGGCGTCAAAGACTCGGCAGTCTTCAAACCCTGAGTTCATGCCTTGGCCATAGAAGGGAACAATGGCATGGGAGGCGTCGCCAAAGAGGACGGTCTTTCCGCCCACATTCCAGGGGGAGCAGCGAATAATCACCAAGCTCGCGACGGGGTTGGCGGCCCATTGGGCTTCAAAATCCGGCATGAGGTCCAAGGCATCGCGGAACTGGGCGGCAAAAAAAGCGCGGGCGGCCTCGACCGTTTGCAAGGCCTCAAAGCTCTCCGCCCCCTCCATGGGAAAGAAGAGGGTGCAGGTAAAGCTGCCGTCCGGATTGGGCAGGGCGATGAGCATGTGCTGGCCCCGAGGCCAAATGTGCAGGGCTTCCCGCTCGAGTTGGTGACTTCCATCGGCAGCGGGAGGAATGTGCAATTCTTTGTAGCCGTGGTCGATGTACTCCTGCTCGTAGTTGAACCGATCGCGGCGTTGCATTTTGGCGCGGACCTGGGAGAAGGCCCCATCGGTAGCAAAAAGGGCTTCGCCGTTCGAGTCCCGGGTTCCGTCCGCGGATTCAAAGGTGGCCCGGCCCTGTTCGACGTCCGCGTCGACGCAGCGGTGGCCAAAATGCACCGTCACCTGGGGATGGGCTTCGGCCGCCTCCACAAGCAGACGGTTCAGTCCTCCCCGCGACACGGAGTAAATGGCTTGGTTTTCCTTTCCGTAGGGTTGGAAGCTGAGGGCACCGTCCACCGCGTGCATGACCCGGCGGTACATGGGGATGGCACTTTGACGCACCGCATCAGCCATGCCCACTTTTTCCAACGCGGCCCAACCGCGATCGCTCAAGGCTAAGTTGATGGACCGGCCTTCGGCGATCCCGGTTTTTCTTGGGTCCGCACGCCGTTCAAAAACCTCTACATGGTAGCCGCGCTGGGCGAGATAGATGGACCAGAGAGAGCCGACGAGGCCCGCTCCGACGACGGTGACGTGTTTCATGCGGATAAGGTTTGGCGAAGAACCTGCTCCAGGCGGGCCAGATCTTCGTAGCTAGAGTAGAAGGGAATGAAGGCCATGCGAATGGTGCCTGGCTCGCGCCAATCGGCGACCACCCCGCGTTCCACAAGCTGGTCAAAGAAACGGCGGTCGCGGGCGCTGAACTGCACGGACACTTGGCATCCCCGCGAAGCGTCTTCCCGGGGAGTGAGCAAGCGAATGGGTTCCTGTAGTTCTGAGGCCAGGGCTTCGAGCATATCCATACACCGGCGGCTCAAGTCCAAGCCTTTGGCGCGATGTTGCGCCAAGTCCATGCGGTCAAACAGGTCCAGGGACGCACGCTGGGCCGCCATACTCAATACGGGGGCATTGCTGACCTGCCATCCTTCCGCACTGGGAATGGGATCAAATCCGGGGCCCATGTGAAATCGGCTCTCCTTGTTGTGTCCCCACCAACCCGCGAGGCGAGGGAGGTCGGCATGGTGGTGGCGCTGGTGGACAAAGAGCCCGGCGGTTCCACCCGGGCCGGCATTGAGGTATTTGTATGAGCACCAGGCGGCAAAGTCGACATCCCAGTCGTGCAGCGACAGGGGAACATTGCCCATGGCGTGGGCCAGGTCCCAGCCTACCACGATGCCTTGGGCGCGGGCCGCGGCGGTAATGCGGGCCATGTCGTAGACGCGGCCCGTAAAGTAATTGACGCCTCCGACGAGCATGGTGGCCACGCGGGATCCGTGGGTTTGGATGGCGGCGATCAGATCCTCGTCCGTGGGGACGCCATCGGCCCCAGAGCCAGGGACTTCGATGAGGTCTGATTCGGGGTATCCGTGAAAAGCGAGCTGAGAAACCAGGGCATAGCGGTCACTGGGAAAGGCTTTGGCCTCGCAAAGAATAGCCCGGCGCTCCGGAGTGGGGCGGTAGAAGGAGGCCATCGCAAAATGGAGGTTGGCGGTCAGGCTTCCCATGGCCACCACTTCGGTGCCGTTTGCGCCCGCGAGGCGGGCGAGCGAATCGGTCAAAAATTCATGGTAGGGCATCCAGGGCCGTTTGGCGTGAAAATGCCCTTCGACGCCGAGGGTTTTCCAGTCGTGTAATTCCTGGGCAATGGCTTCCGAAACCCCGACAGGCTGAAGACCTAACGAATTGCCTGTCAAATAGATAACCTCTTCCCCCTTCCATACAGGCACATGGAATTCTCGGCGAAATGGTCCCAGGGGGTCGGCGGCATCCAGACGACGTGCCTGGTCAATATGGAAAAAGGCGTTCATAAACCTGAAGAATAGTGTGCAAGGTAGGAACTATGGGGCCTAATTTTGTCCCCTCAATCTAATCCACTTCGTGCTATGATGGCAGAATTTGCCGGGCGTCATATCGGCCCACAATCCAAGGATTTAGCTCACATGTTGGCTGCCGTTGGGGTCGCTTCCGTCGATGAATTGGTCAATCAGACTGTTCCCGATGCGATCCGCAATGAAACAGCCCTCGATGTGGCCCCTGCCATGAGTGAAAGTGACTACTTGCGCCATGTATATGCATTGAGCCAGAAAAATCAGGTGTTTGCCACCTACATCGGCCAAGGCTATCATCCCTCGGCCACTCCCGCCGTGATCCAGCGCAACATTCTGGAAAATCCGGGATGGTATACCGCCTACACGCCCTACCAGGCCGAGATTGCCCAAGGGCGCCTCGAAGCCCTGTTGAATTTCCAAACCATGGTCATCGACCTCACCGGCATGGAAATCGCCAACGCCTCCCTCTTGGACGAAGCGACCGCTGCCGCCGAAGCGATGAGCTTGTTGATGGCTGCGCGCAGCCGAGATCAGCAAAAGCGGGGCGCCAATAAATTTTTTGTCGACCGCCAGGTCTTTGCCCAGACCCGGGCGCTCCTGGAGACCCGCTCCACCCCAATGGACATCGAGCTCGTCGTGGGCGACATGGAATCTTTTCAGCCGAGCCCCGATTTTTTTGGCGCACTCTGCCAATACCCCAATGCGGTCGGCCAGATTGAAGATATCCGCGGCTTCATCCAAACCTGCCAAAACGCGGAGATCCGCGTCGCCGTCGCCGCAGACTTGCTTTCACTCACCTTGTTGACGGCCCCTGGCGACATGGGTGCGGACGTCGTGTTGGGCACCTCTCAGCGCTTTGGCATCCCCATGGGCTTTGGCGGACCGCACGCGGCGTTCTTTGCCTCCAAAGAAGACTACAAACGCTTTATGCCCGGCCGCATCATCGGCCGCACCATCGATGTGGATGGCGGCCCCGCCCTGCGGATGGCCTTACAAACCCGCGAACAGCATATCAAGCGCGACCGGGCGACCTCCAACATCTGCACCTCGCAAGTGCTTTTGGCCGTGATGGCCGGCATGTACGGAGTCTACCACGGTCCGGAGGGCCTCAAGCGTATAGCCACGGAAGTGCACCGCAAGGCACAAGGCATGTCAGTGGCATTGAAAGCCTTGGGCTACACGACGCTGAACACGCATGTGTTTGACACCGTACACGTCGAGGCCGACGCGGCCTTGCAAGCCGCGGTTCGCCAGGCTACCGAATCCGCCCAGATCAACGTGGGCTATACGGAACAAGGCATTTTGATTTCTACCCACGAAGTCATGAACACAGCGGATGCCCAATCCCTCGTGGACGCGTTGGCGGCCGCCAAAGGCACCGCGACAGTGCCCTTTGCCCTAGGTGAAGTGGCCTTGCCCAGCGCACTGGCGCGTCAAACGGCCTACATGACCCATCCCGTCTTTAGTTCCTACCGTTCCGAAACGGAAATGATGCGCTACATCAAGAAATTGGAACGCCGGGACATCGCCCTGAACCACTCCATGATTCCCTTGGGATCCTGCACGATGAAGCTCAATGCGGCCGCAGAAATGTTGCCTTTGAGCTGGCCGTCTTTTGGCCAAATTCACCCCTTCGCTCCGCTGGCTCAAGCGGCGGGCTATATGGAGGTGATTCGGAGCTTGGAGCGCGATTTGGCCGTGGTTACAGGCTTTGATGCGACTACCCTGCAGCCAAACTCGGGTGCCCAAGGCGAATACTCTGGCCTTCTGGTCATCCGCGCCTACCACCACAGCCGGGGCGATTACCACCGCAAAACGGCCTTGATTCCCTCTTCCGCCCACGGAACGAACCCCGCCTCCGCCGTCATGGCGGGCATGGATGTCGTGGTCGTGGCCTGCGATGAGAAGGGAAACATTGACCTGGCCGATCTCCGCACCAAAGCCGAACAATATTCGGATACCCTCAGCTCCTTGATGATTACGTACCCGTCGACCCACGGGGTGTTTGAAGCGGGTGTGAAAGAAGCCACGGCCATCATCCACGCCCACGGCGGACAAGTGTACATGGACGGGGCGAATATGAACGCCCAAGTGGGCCTCACCTCGCCGGGCAACATTGGCGCGGACGTATGCCACCTGAACTTGCACAAAACCTTTGCCATTCCCCATGGGGGAGGCGGTCCCGGTGTCGGTCCAATCTGCGTCAAAGCCCATTTGGCCCCCTTCTTGCCAAGCCACCCCGTGCATGCGACGAGTGGCGAAGAAGGCATTGGCCCGGTCTCAGCGGCGCCCTACGGCTCTGCCCTGGTGCTGCTGATCAGCTATGGCTACATCAAGATGCTCGGTGCGAAAGGCCTCGTGGACAGCACGAAATACGCCATCCTCAACGCGAACTACATCAAGAGTCGCCTAGAAAAGGCCTACCCTGTCTTGTACTCCGGAGAGAAGGGCCGTTGTGCGCACGAGATGATTTTAGATTGCCGTCCCTTCAAGCGAGACGGAGGCATCGAGGTGACCGACATTGCCAAGCGTCTCATGGACTTTGGCTATCACGCCCCTACGGTGTCCTTCCCTGTTGCTGGCACAGTGATGGTGGAGCCCACGGAGTCCGAATCCTTGGCCGAACTGGACCGCTTCTGCGACGCGATGTTGGCGATCAAAGCCGAGATCGACATGGTCATCGAAGGAACACTTCCCAAAGAGGACAATCCTCTCAAGAACGCCCCGCACACGCTTGCGATGGTGGCCCATGACGAGTGGTCCATGCCATACTCGCGGCAGATGGCTGCCTTCCCGCTGCCTGAACTCATGGAAAACAAATTCTGGCCTTTAGTGCGGCGCGTGGACGACGCGTACGGGGATAGAAACCTCGTTTGCACATGTGCACCCATCGAAGCCTACTCCGCATGAGTATTTTCGGGTTTTCTGCCGTATTATTGACTCTTCACAACAACAATTCCTCTTTAGTATGAAAAAACTTACGCTTTTTGCCGCCACCGCAGTGCTTTCACTTGCGGCTTTTGGCCAGAATGTGGAGCGTACAGCCCCCAACGTTCGTATGAACGATGATGCGCCTGTGCGTCACCTCAATCCTGCCCAGTACGCGGCATTTTATGGTTCAGAGACTCCTGTTTGGTCTCAAGATTTTGCCAATGGCATCCCGACGACATGGTTAAACTATGGAACGGCCAACGGCACGACGGATCCCGACGCCAAGTGGGAATACCGTGGCCCCAGCACGACCCCCAATAACACGGTGGGTTCACGCGGTGCCTACCTGTCTGCCCAAACCCCCATCGCTTCAGCGACGGCGTCTAACGGTTTTGTTGTTTTCGATTCCGACTTCTTGGATAATGCAGGAATCGCCGGAAACTTCGGCAACGGTATCGCTGCAGCTCCTCACGTGGCAGAATTGATCACCGAAACAATCAACTTGACGGGCTATACTGTAGTTGACTTAACATTTACCCAATACTACCGCCGCTTTGCCGGTCCGGGGGGTTCTCAGGCCGTGCCTGCTACCTATGTAGATTTCTCTACGGATGGCGGAACGACGTGGGGCAACTCTGTGACCTTAAACAGCACGGTGGCTGTAAACAGTTCCACAGCGACCAACGATGTGGTGGTCATCCAAGCGGGTGGCTTCATCGGTGGTCAATCTAACGTGAAGATTCGTTTCCGCTTTGATGGAGACTACTACTTCTGGAACATCGATGATATTTCCATCGTGAATACCCCTCCGAACCGTTTGGCCTTCACGAATTGGCAAGGGGCTCCTGCTCAGGACATCATCTTTGGCCCAGGCGCTTCAGGTTCTTCTAAAATGGGTATCCAAACCTTAAAGCAGGCTCGTGGTGTAACCTTTGATTGCAACGCCATCAACTCGGGTACAAACGCTCAAACGAACGTGAAGCTTCAAATGAAGATTTACGACGGCACGAGCTTGGTACAGACGATTAATTCTTCGACCATCACTAGCCTGCCTGCGGGTGATACGGCCAACTACAACACGTTAAATACTTACGCGACGGCTTGGACTCCTTCAGCCAACGGTTCCTACAATGTGGTGTACGGATTGATCTCTGACTCCGTATCGGTCTATTCGGATACCACCACCATGTATGTGAACGACTCATTGATGTCGATGGACTTCAACAGCTGGGACAACAGCATCGGTGCCTCGACCAATACCACGCAATGGGGTGACGGTGCCCAAATGTGTAACCGCCACGACTTGGTGGACGACGAAATGCTCTTCGCTGCCAAAGTATACTTGAGCTCTTTGACTCGCTCCGGTGCCATCCTCGAATTGTCGGTGTATGACTCGTCCGCTTTCTTGGGCAACAACGGCGGTTGGGATGCCAACAAGCTGGTTGCTTACGGTCAGAAAGTCATTTCTACCTCGGATACGGCGCAAGGATTTGTCCGCTTTGACTTCACTGACCCCAACTCGGGCCGCGGAATCGACTTGCAACTCTCTAAAGGGGCGTATTTCTACAACTTGACGATGTACAACAACCAAGGTGCCAACTACCTGGCTATCCGCAACGACCAAACATGGCCTAAGACCGCAGGTTCGGGATACATGTACTTGGCCGCTTTGGGAAGCTGGTACTCGGGCTACTCTGGTTCGAAGAGTTTCAACAACCTGTGGATCCGAGGTATTCACTGCCCTGCATCTTCCGCTGCAGCCTGTATGGGCATTGGCGTAGATGAGGAAGCATTGAACCAAATCGTTCTGTCTCCCAACCCTGCGAACGACTTCATCAATCTGGACTTTGGAATGGCCGTTGGCGATTACAACGTTTCTGTGGTGGATTTGACCGGCAAGGTCATGAAGTCTGAGATCGTTCGCGCTGACGCAAACGTCTCCATGTTCATCGGCGACCTCAATGCGGGTATGTACATGGTACGTATCCAGAAAGGCGACGACGTGAAGACCATGAAGTTGTCTGTCCTCTAAGGAGTTCAGTTTACTGAAAAGAGAAGCGGCCCGGAAACGGGCCGCTTTTTTTTGTGCCCGCGGCGCGGGTCAGGGTCGATTTCGTGGGAGGTATTACCGCATGGTTTTGAGGAGGGAAGTTCGCCCGATGCGGGCGGAAATGAAGTCTTTCTCCAGGGACCAGCCACGGGCTGGGCTGTACTCCCGACCGTAAAAAATGATTTGCAGGTGGAGCGTATTCCAGAGCGCGCGGGGAAAGAGGGCTTTGGCGTCTTTCTCCGTTTGCTCAACACTCTTTCCATTGGTCAACCCCCAGCGATACATCAAACGGTGAATGTGCGTATCCACAGGGAAGGCAGGGACCCCGAAGGCTTGGCTCATGACGACGCTGGCCGTTTTATGCCCGACGGAAGGCATGGCTTCCAATGCTTCAAAACTTTGAGGCACCTCTCCCTGATGGAGCTCCATAATCATCTTGGAGAACTGATGAATGCCTTTGGATTTCATGGGGGTCAGGCCGCAAGGGCGTATAATTGCTGCAATCTCGTCGACGCTGAGGGCCGCCATAGCCTCCGGGGTGCGCGCTTTGGCGAAGAGTAAGGGCGTGACCGTATTCACACGGGCATCCGTGCACTGGGCCGAAAGCACCACCGCCACCAAGAGGGTAAACGGATCCGTGTGTTCCAAGGGAATGGGCGTCTCGGGATAGAGGGCTGCGAGCGCCTCGACGACGTATTCGGCTTTTTCTTTTTTCGTCATGGGAACAAAGGAAACGGCTAAGTCGTTTAGATTGCAAGGAAATTATACAACATCAAAGAAACCTCTTATGACACACTTACAGGTTGGCGACCTCGCCCCCGAATTTTCTGGACTTGACCAACACGGCATTGAAATCTCTATGGACGACTTCGTTGGGAAACGCATCGTCTTGTATTTCTACCCCAAAGACGATACCCCCGGGTGTACGGCGGAGGCGTGCTCCTTTCGCGATGGCTATCAAAACTTGCTCGATGCGGGCTTTGCCGTGGTGGGCGTTTCTCCTGATCCAGTGAAGAAGCATGCCAAATTTGTCGAGAAATACGACCTACCCTTTTCCCTCATTGCCGATGAGGACCGCACGGTCATTGACGCCTATGGCGTTTGGGGCCGCAAGAAATTTATGGGCCGCGAATACGATGGCGTCTACCGCGAAACCTTTGTGATTGGCACGGATGGCCGAATCGAGCGAATCCTCGACAAGGTGGATACCCAGGACAGCGCCGGTCAAATTTTGAACGGATAAACTTTTCAACAGGCACTCCGAAAGCAGGCATTTTTACCCGTTTCTAGACGTTTAATGTCGGGTCGGCTGCGGACTGTTCAGTACATTTGAAGTCATGGCCTAAGTCATGCATACCCCATTGTCGAAGTCAAAAATTACGCACCCATGAGCTCGGATAAAGAAGCCAAATTGAAAGCCCTCAAACTCACCATGGATAAACTGGACAAAACCTATGGAAAAGGGGCGGTGATGCGCATGGGGGACGATGCGGTGGAAGAAGTCGAGGTCATTCCTTCCGGCTCCTTAGGCCTGGATGTAGCGATGGGTATTGGAGGCTTCCCACGTGGTCGCGTCATTGAAATTTATGGCCCGGAATCCTCCGGTAAAACCACCTTAACCTTGCATGCCATCGCCGAGGCGCAGAAGGCGGGCGGTATTGCGGCCTTCATTGATGCGGAGCATGCTTTTGACCGCTTTTATGCAGAGAAGTTAGGGGTCCAAACGGAAGACCTGATCATTAGCCAGCCCGATAACGGCGAACAGGCCTTGGAAATTGCGGACAACTTAATCCGCTCAGGGGCCATTGATTTAATCGTTATTGACTCCGTGGCAGCCTTGACCCCCAAAGCGGAGATCGAAGGCGACATGGGCGACAGTAAAGTAGGTCTTCATGCCCGATTGATGTCTCAGGCTTTGCGCAAGTTGACGGGCACCATCTCGAAGACGAATTGTACAGTCATCTTCATCAACCAGCTCCGCGAGAAAATTGGGGTGATGTTTGGCAATCCCGAGACCACGACGGGAGGTAACGCGCTGAAATTTTATGCATCCGTGCGTTTGGACATCCGCCGCTCCACCCAAATCAAAGATGGCGAGCATGTCATTGGAAACCGCACGAAAGTGAAGGTGGTCAAGAACAAAGTAGCGCCTCCCTTCCGTGTGGCGGAATTTGATATTCTCTACGGTGAAGGCATTTCCAAATTGGGAGAGATCATCGACCTCGGTACGCAGTATGAAGTCATCCAAAAGAGCGGTTCGTGGTTTAGCTATGACGGAACGAAATTGGGCCAGGGCCGTGAAGGGGTGAAAGCCATTCTCAAGGACAACCCCGAATTGGCCGAGGAAATCGAACAGAAGATCATTGCCAAGCTTCAAAATGGCTAAAAAATTCTTGGCGGGCCTAGGCTGTTGCCTCCTGCTTGCGTGCAGCGGGCCAGAAGCGGAGCCTGAAGTCGTGGCTGATGCGCTATCTGTCAATGCAGATAGTTTAAACGTTTATATTTCGGAGCACCCCAACGATGTTCAAGCCCTGGCGCTTCGCGCTCGCCGGCACATGAATGGGGCCAATATTCCCTATGCCCTAGCCGACGCCCAGGCCATCTTGGAAATCGATTCTACCCACCACGACGCGTGGTTGATATACGGGGAGGGCAACTACCTCACGAATACTTCCCGGGTTGCCAAGGACGCCTGGCTGCGCTGTATCGAAGAACATCCCGAGGAAACCGAATGCCGCTTGAAGTTGGCGGAGCTCTACAGTGTCATCATGGACTACGACAAGAGCTTGTCCCTCGTGAACAAGGTCATCGAGTTGGAGCCGACCGAGTCTGTGGCGTACTTTATCAAGGGCCTGAATATTCGAGATAGCAAGCAAGACAGCACACTTGCGCTGAGCTACATTCAGAAGGCGATAGACCTCAACCCGAATTACGAGGCCGCCTTGGACATGGCCGGGGTCATGACCGCCGCCCAGGGCAATCCCTTGGCCTTGAGTTACTACAACCGCTTAATCGAACTGCAGCCCGACAACGCACGGACCTATTACAAAGTGGGAATGTTCCATCTCGAGGTGAACAATTACAACGGAGCCATCGAAGCGTTTACCCAATGCGTCCAACTCGATCCATCCGATGCTGAGGCATTCTACAACTTGGGCTACATCCATTTGGAGCTCAATCTCTTGGCCGAAGCCCGGAAGTATTTCACCGCATCGATTCAAGCGCGGGAGATCAATTACCGGGCGTTCTATGGCCGGGCATTTACCTGGGAACGTGGGGGAGATGCCGCCAATGCAGAAAAGGATTACCGCCAAGCTTTGTCGCTGAATCCCCAACATGGTCCCTCGCGCGAAGGACTCAATCGCGTCTTAAAGCAGAAATAATGCGCACCCTCGGATTTTGGCTCCTGGCCCTCTCTGTGGGATGTGCGTCCACCGAATCCCTTATGGAACCCAAAGCCACACCCAAACCCCACGCGATGGAAATGCATGGGGACGTCCGCCAAGACCCCTACTACTGGTTAAATGACCGCGAGAATCCCGAGGTCATTGCTTACCTCGACGCCGAAAATGCCTACCGCGAGGAAGGGATGCAGCCCGTCAAGGCCCTCGAAGACGTCTTATTCACCGAGATGACCAACCGGCTCAACCCGGATGAGTCTTCCGTGCCCGTGCAAATGGATGGCTTTTGGTACCAAACGCGCTACGAAAAAGGCTCCGAATACCCGCGCTACTACCGCCGAGCAGGGGCTATGGATGGCCCAGAGACCTGCATTTTGGATGTCAACCTCCTCGCAGAGGGACAGGCCTACTGCCAAGTCAGCGGCATTCACTTGACAGCAGACCACCAACGCATGGCCTATGGCGTCGACTTTGTCAGCCGCCGCCTCTACACATTGCGTTTTGTCGACCTCGCAACGAATACCACGTGGGACTATGAGGTCCCCGGAACTTCGGGCGGTTTTGCCTGGGCTGCGGATGGAGAGACCTTCTTCTATGCGACCAAAGATCCTGTTACGTTGCGGGTAGACAAGATTTGGCGTCAAGTTTTGGGTAGCACCGCGGAGCCCACGTTGGTGTATGAAGAAACCGACGAAACCTTCTCGTGTGGGGTGTTCCGCTCGAAGTCCAAAAAATACATTCACATCGCCACCGGGGCCACGGACGTTGATGAATTCTGGTATTTGGATGCCAGTCAACCCACCCAGGACTTTACCGTGCTGCGTCCACGCGAATTGGGCGTGGAGTATTCTGCGAGCCACTTTGGCGATGCATGGTTTATCCGAAGCAATCTTGGGGGACGGAAAAATTATGCCCTGTTCAAGGCCCCATTGAGTGATCCCAGCGCGTGGACGCCCTTTTTGGAAGCCCGGCCTGACGTTTTGTTGGAAGGGGCCGAGTTCTTTACGGACTACCTCGTCACAGAAGAGCGCAGCCAAGGCTTGGTGCAATTGATGATTCGTCCATGGAACGGAGGAACGCCCCATCCGATTGCTCAAGAGGAAGAGACCTACAGCCTGTATGCAGGGAGCAACCCCACCGAGGACACGGAGTGGATGCGCTATGGATACACCTCTTTGGTAACCCCCAGCTCCACCTATGAATACAACATGCGGACAGGAGAACGCCGATTGCTCAAACAGCAGGAGGTCATGGGCGGCTACGATGCGTCCAAGTATGTGACCCGCCGATTCTGGGCCACGGCATCCGATGGTACCCGCATTCCCATGTCGTGGGTAGGTCCCAAGGAGGCAGAAAACACCCCAGTACCCACCCTCTTGTATGGGTATGGGTCCTATGGCATCACCATCGACCCCTCTTTTTCCATAGCGCGCTTGAGTCTGCTGGAGCGCGGCATGGCCTACGCCATTGCCCACATCCGCGGAGGGGAATACCTCGGCCGAGAGTGGTATGAAACAGGCCGCATGGAGCACAAGATGAACACCTTCACGGACTTTATCGCTTGTGCGGAGTTCCTCCAAAATGAGCACAAAGCGTCTGAGCTGTATGCCATGGGCGGCAGTGCGGGCGGACTCTTGATGGGCACTGTGCTCAACCTGCGTCCGGATCTCTGGTCCGGGGTCATTGCGGCGGTGCCCTTTGTGGATGTCGTGACGACCATGTTGGATGAGAGCATTCCATTAACGACGGGCGAATACAGCGAATGGGGCAATCCCAATGAAAAAGAGGCCTATTTCCGTATGAAGGGCTATTCTCCCTACGATAATGTGGCATCGCTGGATTATCCTCCCTTGCTCATCACCACAGGATTGCATGACAGCCAGGTGCAATACTGGGAGCCCGCCAAATGGATTGCGCGCCTCCGTGAACGACGGAGCAATCGCGCTCCCTTGTTCATGTATTGCAACATGGACACAGGGCATGGGGGCGCCTCAGGGCGCTATCAAGCTTACCGGGAAACGGCCATGGAGTATGCCTTTTTTCTGGGGCTGCTCAACGGCACCCTCTAAGCCCCAAAGAGCGCGTCCCAAACGCGCTGGCTCGCACCGCGATGGTGGGCAATAAAGGCCTTGGCTTTTTGGTGCTCTTCCTCGAGCAAGGCGGGTTTTTCCAATCGATCGTGAATCCAGGTGCCCAGGTCTGCGGGCCGGGCTTTGGCCGGTAAGCGGGTGACGGGTGCCTCGGGATGTATAGCCTCCCAATGCCCGCGAACCTGCGGTCCACAGACGACAGGAAGACCATGCGCCAACGCTTCCAAGATGTTGTGCAATCCGGGTCCAAACCCCCCTCCGACTAGGGCCAAGTGCCCACAGGCATAGAGCGCGGGCAGGTCGCCTAAGGTGTCCACCAAGAGGACGCGCGATTCGGCTTGGCTCTCGGGGGCATAGGTGTCAAATGTGGACCAGCGAATGCATGGGACGGGGAGCTGGGATTCGAGACTATCGACCCGGGAGACATCGTGGGGGGCCAGGATGACCTTGAGTTCTGGAAAGCGCATGAGCAAGGGGAGGAGTAAAGCCTCCTC
>Ga0222714_10004403_pt1 | contig 13808 bp, 20 predicted proteins | sample C33_3DmetaG_FD_165048 | JGI IMG/M metagenome (GOLD analysis project Ga0222714, IMG submission 165048) | Estuarine water microbial communities from San Francisco Bay, California, United States - C33_3D | ecosystem: Environmental > Aquatic > Marine > Unclassified | place: USA: California... | reverse complement strand
AAGAAGAAAACAGTCTTCGTCAAGTTATTTATATCGTTATCTTCCATCTTGTATATGGGACTAACAACACGGTGCATGAATGTCTCCTCCTTATTTTGACCCGTCACGTACATCTCAGCCTGTGTGAGAGCACATGTATCATCATTAACTGACCAGTGATAGAACAAAAATGGTATAAGTATAGAATAGAACTCCAAGTTCCTGCGGTCATTCGTAAAAGGAACTACAAGGATACCGATGAGAAACACAAGATGAATCAAGAATATTATGTTCATCTATTATAACATGAGTGCAGAAATTTTTGACGAACAAATAATGAAGCAGAAAGAACTTGAGCACCGACGCGATAGTTGGAATGACCAACACGAAACCATTTTAAGACAGTGGGGTGAAGCCGCGGGGTGTTACAGATACATGCACCACAGGGCATTTCTTATGTACAAGCGATTGAGTATGCGTTTTACTTTACCTGTTATTGTGCTATCAACTCTCACTGGTACAGCAAACTTTGCTCAGGAACAATTCCCAGAATCGGTTCGTGGTATGGTTCCATCTGTGATTGGTGGTTTGAATCTTATCGCTGGTTTGGTTGCTACGATCATGCAATTCCTTAAAATTAACGAATTGATGGAGAATCACAAGGCGGCAGCTCTGTCCTATGGTCTCCTCTCCAGAAACATTCGTCTCACGATGGCTCTTGCGCGTGAAGAACGAAACTCTGATGGCTTAGATTTCGTAAACAATTGTAAGACTGAATACGACCGTCTCATTGAACAATCACCAGCTGTGCCAACAACTATCCTGGTTGAATTTGAGAAGGAATATCCACTTGACAATGTCTTCACAAAGCCAGAGATTCTTGATGTTCGGGCAATTCCAAAATTAAAATTGCCTGGTCTGACTAATTTAACGAGGGGTGCGAGTGTGATAGGCTCTATCACCAGGGGTGGTCCTCTTAGTAAAATTGGAGATCTGGTAAAGTCTAGAGAGGAGTATGAAGCGAAAACCAAAATCCTTGAAGAAATGCAGTCAGAGTTGGATGAAGAAGAAGAACTTAAATCTGTGGTATCTGAAGAACCGACAGACGTCGAGCAAGGTAGACCAGAAGAATAAACATTGAAATATTAGTTAAAATAGCCGACACCGCATATGGTAAAATTTTCCTTCTTAAAGGTTTTACGATACGTTCTTGTAGTGCGTCGTTCTCAAGCACTAAATCTATAGCTTGATTAGTAAGATCATCAATGGATTCCTTCATTAAAATAGTTGAACAAAAAAAAGAAGCGCCCGTGGACACACTCCACACAAAACAGATTGATCTATTGAAGAAGTACATTAGTGAACGGAAGAATGTATTCATTTGTGGTTCGTCGGGAGTTGGTAAGAGTTACATATTAAATGCAGTTCTCAACGAATCAAATAGTGCTGAAATTCTTGGTGAACATTTAAAGAGTAATTCACCTTTCCTGACTTTTATAAAAAATGCTGCGAAACATACATTCATTGACGACTATAATCCAGAGTTTAAAAGTCTTGTGGAGCGTGTTTCCGATGGAGAAAAGCTCACCCGCGGTTCACTTGTGATAACCTCTGTAAATATGTGTATGTTTCCGAACTTTGAAACAATATTTATACCAAAACATAAACCCGCAAAGTTATTAACACTCACAGACGATCGTTCATCCAAGGCTGAAAATGCAGCTATTAGATGTAATGGAAATATTAGAGACTTTTTTTCGTACTTGGATGATTACGGGGAAAAGGATGTATTCAAAACACCCAAAGACTTTATCGCGGATATTCTTACAGATCCCAACTCACATCGTATCCCAGACAGAGTTCATGAACATGGGCATATTTGGGATATATTTCAGGAAAATTATTTAGATTCTCACGGTATTAATTACACAAGAGCTGCACAAGCATTTTCTGAAGCTGATATTTATGATACACAGATGTACTCATCTGGTGATTGGAATCTCATGCCTTATTTTATTCTAAATGCTCTTTCTATACCAAAGACATCAATTGGTAAACCACTTGTGAGGGATAAAATTAGACCTGGAAGTTGCTGGACAAAGTATGGCAACTACAAAATGAGAAGTCAAAAATATACGGATATTCAGCGAAGATCTAAAACACATTTATGTGTAAATGCATTGGGTCTTCTAAAGAAATATGCTGAAAATGAAAACCTTGAACCAATGTTAGAATATTGTTTAACTCCACAAGACTTTGATGTCATGAATCATCTTGCGGTTGGAAATAAGTTAAAACAGAGAGACGTTACAAGAGTAAAGAAAGCATTGAAAAATGCCATCGAACAAAGAAGCCGAAAAGATGGCTGAAAGTATTCTCAATTCTCTCATGCCTATGAACAAGGGGAAGATGATAGAAGAGGAAGATGAACCTGAAGTCACGAAGACTATTGGTAATGAAATCCACTTCTATGGTGAAATTACACCTGAAAATACTCTTGAGTTTGTTCAATGTTTTAGAAAACTTGAGATTCATCTCCTTAAACAAAAGGCCGACCTCATTGGATATGAACCAGAGATTCGTATTCACATCATGAGTGAAGGGGGTGATATGTTCTCTGGTTTTACACTCAAGAATGTGATTGAAAAGTCTCGGGTCAAGGTTGTCACCATTGCCCAAGGTGCGTGCTGTTCAGCAGCTACATTTATGTTTTTGGGTGGATCAGAACGTCGCATGGGTGAAAATGCGTACCTTCTGATTCACCAACTCTCCACCGACTTTTGGGGTAAATACCAAGACCTCAAGGATGAAGTGAAAAGTTGTGATAATTTTATGGCTTCTCTCAAGAAAATGTACATGTCAAAGACTGAGATTCCAGAAAAGAAGTTTAAGAAACTGATGAAGAAAGACCTCTTTTTGTCGGCATCAAAATGTCTAAAGTATAAGATTGCTCACGCGATTGACTAATAGTAACCGCGCGGTTATACATACCCAGAATACATATAATAATTATAATAATACATATCGTGTTTAGATTCATAGATAAACTTGCGTTTTCTGGTGGCCTAAGTCGCTCCATTCTACCATAATTTACAACTGGTATCATATTTAAAGTTGAGAAATTAATTATACATATAATGGAACGCCTTATCCGCGAGGATAAAAATGGAAAGAAGAGATTTACAGATATTCACGTAGAAGACCTCGGCGACGGAACGGCTGATATAGTCAAGACGAGTGGTATGGTTGGAAGTGATAAAACTACAGTTTCGCGAATTAATGTTACAACGGGTTATGAGAAGGCACTTGTGAGAGCTAAGACTATGTGGAATAATGAGAATACAAAGGGTACTCAAATCCTCCCAATGCTGGCTAATAAATGGGAGGATAGAGAAAAGTATATTTCCGAACCTTTTTATGTTCAACCCAAATTGGATGGTGTTCGTCTCCTTGTATCTAAAGATGGCTGTTTCTCTCGGACTGGAAAGTTAGTTGGGGGTCTTGAACACCTCGCCGAAAAGTTGGAGGATGGTGAATGGTTGGATGGGGAATGTTACACCTCTGGGATGACATTTGAGGAACTCACAAGTGCCTTTAAAATGGATCCAAAAAGTTTGGGTTTCCACGTATTTGATTACTTTAATACTAAAAGACCAAATCTTCCATTTGCGGAGAGACAGAAGATTATGAAAAATAAAACAAAAACCGTCGTTGAGACTCTACTCGTTAAAAAAAAGAGTGACATTTCTAATTTACACACCAAGTTTATTGAACAGGGGCACGAAGGAATTATGATTAGAGAATCTACGAGTATTTATGAAATTGGTAAACGAAGTAATTATCTCCTCAAGCATAAGGAGTTTCAAACCGAAGAGTATGAGATTGTAGGTGCTAATTGTGGTCACGGAAGGGATGCACATGCAGTTGTTTGGGTATGCAAAACGACAACGGGGCATACATTTACAGTGAGACCAGAAGGTACTATCAAGGAGAGGGAGAGGTACTACAGTGAACGAGGCCGATACATTGGTAAGCAACTCACAGTTCGGTTTCAAAATCTGACAGCTCTCGGAGTACCCCGCTTTCCAGTGGGTGTGACAATTCGGGACTATGAATAATATCCAGGTAAAGTAAATGAACACTAAACTTGCGGTAGATGTAGATGAAGTCCTTGTCAACCTACTTGCACCAATGGCTAAATGGAGGGGTGTCGCATTACCCAAACAACCCAAATACAAATACCTATACAGAGAAATTTTTAATTGCACAGAAGAACAATCCCAAGAAATCCTCCACAAGTTTTATCGCTCTAAGGAGTTTCTCAACCTCAAACCAATCCTTGGTGCGCAACCAGCGATGCAGAACTTTAGACAAACATTTGACAAAATGTATATCGTTACAGGTCGTCAAGAAATGGTACGTGAAACAACTGAACTGTGGATTGAACGCTTCTTTCCAGGTGTCTTTGATGATGTCATTCTCACAAATAGTTTTACAGAGAATGAAATCAAAAAGGTTGACGTCTGTCGCGCCCTTGGTATCGGGTGTATCATTGATGATATCGGAAAAACGTGCGACGAATGTATTGAATCTGGTATGGATGCGATACACTTCATTGGCGAGGACGTGTACCCATGGTGTGAACCAAGTGAAATTAGTATGAGAGGTTGGGGAAATAATCAATCGCGCGTTATTGAGTTGTAATATTCAATGTATAGAATGACACGATCTTCTTGGGATGTATTCTCTGCCCAGTGGGGGAATCTGGCATTCATCACAATATGTTTACCATCTTCCTCAGAGGTTGTACCGAGAGTTTGGTGATGTAAATAACATCCATCTGGACACTTTAAACCCAAATGGTATGTTAGTTTGTAATCTTTACCAACAATATCACTATGTTCTTGTATTTTAACTCCACCTTTCATTAGGGAAAATCCGGCGACGTAAATACCCTCAATTTGAGAAAGTAATTCATATGTTTTAGGACATAGTTTACAATTACTGGGAATGACATTACCTTCCCAAATAAAAGGCCAACTAATCCACGTGTCTTTGAGATGTTCTGTTCCATGAACCCATCCGTGTTTACCAGATGAAAATTCGGATATAATCTCACTTAAAGTGTCAGATCCTTCCCATTCCTTTACTGGGCGAACTTTATCACTGATAAATACATCCTTGGGTAAAGCATTAAGTTCATCACGAATTGTTTTCCAATGTTCCTTGAGTTCTTTGAGATGCATTGTGTTATATAATACACATCCTTTTAACTTTCCCTGTGTGTATATTCTGCAAAGTTATTCATCACATACGAATTCACAATGTTACCTATTAAGTTCATAGGTCTGAGTATATCACAAAGTAATATTACTCTATATTTATCGGTATTATTTTCAACATAATGGAGATATGAATCATCTAATAAAATTACTTCCCCATCTTTCCAACTATATGATTTACCATCTACATTTATAAAACAGTCTGCACTATTTGGGGTAATCAAACCCATGTGTAACCGTATACAACCACGATAAGGTCCTGTATGTGGTAATACTTTAGCACCCGGTTTTAAAACGGAGAACATAGCCATTTTAATGTTGGGCATACTCTTTATTATCTCTGAACTTTTGGGACATAATCGTTCTCCAACTGGATCTGTTTTATTAAACCACGATAAATAAAGACGTGTCCACTCTGGTTCAGTTTCAACTATATTTTGAAAATACATATCATTCTTTATTGTATTGAAGTTTTTGTATATATCACATACTTCATTTCTAAATATTTCAAAATTATTCCAAATGACTAAAGCTTCATTTAATATAAATATGTCTCTGTAAAATGGTTTCAGTGGAACTTTTGATGTTAATGCGAATACTTTATTCGCAAAGAACAATACAACTTCTAAAATCTGAAGTGTTTCGTTGTCCATTTAAATCATAAGAGATATTAAATGTACCTTCTTTTGTGCAAACCCATTGTTGTGATTCCACAGAATACTCTGGGTGTCAGGGAGTGTCGTATTGTTCAAGTGAGACCTACACAACAAGAGAACAAGTTTGATGTTGAAATGATTGAAGCGCCCCCAATAATTGTAGACAATCAAGAAATTTATCAGAGTGATAATATATGAATAAGCACGTGTATGCGATTCTTCTATCGATACTTTTGGGACATGCCTACTACCAGATGATGGAGGCATCCCTTCCAACTGAATCCAATTGTAGCTATATGGCTGCACCAATGACGGATTACTTGGCGTTTCTTTGGGGGTTTATCCTCGTGGGATACGGGTTCAAGTATGATAACACAGTGCTCACAGTTTTAGGGGCTTCAATTGTGGTTGAGCACATATTCCAATACATGCGAAAAGTTTAAATTATTTTTACAATGTGGAAAACACATAGTAAAAATAACGAGAGGTTGTTTCGATCAACCGACCCTAGGGTTATGGGCCCTATACGCTTCCACTGCGCCATCTCGTTTGCACCTGATGCGATTCGAACGCACGATCTCCTCCTTACTAAAGAGGCGCATTAACCACTATGCTACAGGTGCTAAAACTCTCTTGACCGGATTCGAACCGGCGACTTCGGGATTAACAGTCCCACACTCTAACCAACTGAGTTACAAGAGAAAAAGTCCAATGTGGATGATTCGAACACCCGACCCGTGGAGATCTATATATCATACTACTACAATCCACTGCTCTTCCAACTGAGCTAACATTGGCTAAAGCTTCTACTAGGGATCGAACCTAGGGTGGCGGATTCAAAGTCCGCAGTGTTACCACTACACCATAAAAGCTTTAGTTGAAGAGGAGTTTATACCCCCACTTCATCAATAGTACACGTTTCCCCTTTAAGCTCGTTTACGTATTTAAATCTGTAAAGTACGAATGAAAATATTCCTGCCGATACATTTGTAATTATCATTGGGATAACCTTATAATCTATGGCGTAAATGAGAGCCAATACACTTGCAAGTAGGTTTAGGTGTAAAAATGGATAACTTATGGCTTTTGCATCTTTATGTTTATAGACGTGGGCAACTTCTGGTACAAACATGAGACATATTAAAATGGAACTCACCAGACCCGAAACATCTATGAGATTCATACTTATATCATAATATTTTCTAACGTTTAAGTAGGTATGATTTGGATCATATTGGTTCTCCTCTTGGTCGCCATTCTGTTGAGAACTATCAGAACAACACACAAAGACGGTTACGACTACAAGTGTTTTCTGCTCACTCTTCCCAAAGAGGATTTGAGACGCCAAAGGTTTATGAAATATCATAATCCTTCAATTCCAATTGAAGTTATTTATGGTCCAGATACACGAAATGTGAAAAATGCGAGAGAGTTTGAGAACCACGTAGATCCACAATACTTTGAAAAGGCGGTAGAAATGCACTACAATCCACAGGTAAAGCGACCAGATATAACCTACTTCAATCTTGGTGCTATTGGATGTTTCATGGGGCACATGGATTTTTATAAGAGATGTTTTGATCAGGGTCTTCGGTATGCAGTAATTTTTGAGGATAACGTTATTGTAAAATCCAACACACTCTACAAAGAAATACAATCTGTGATTGACGAGAGGGGTGAAGAGTTTGAAATGTGTTTCTTTCACTGTCTTTCAAGACTTCCAGATAAGAGAGATGGAAAACTTGAAAAGGTAAAATGGATTTCAAGTACGAAATGTTATCTAGTCAATGTTGAAAATATGAAAAAGTATACGAAGTATTTTTTACCGATGGACAATCATGTTGATATGAAACATGAAGACCTCATAGCTAAGGGTGCGCGTATCTACTATAAAGATATGCGCAGATACATGAAAATTGATCGCACCCACAATAGTACGATTGGACATAGTAATCATGGTCGTCCTCGTTATTTTTCGAAAAACTATCCATCTGCAACACCCAATGACGTAATATACGGCTACTAAATCCAAGGGATGTGGTGTGCGTTCCGACGACACCCCCTCTTGAGAAACTCCACGAAGAGTTCAAAATCATATGTAGAATCCATGACATCTAACATGTGTCCTACATATGCGCTATACGCGGGGTGATTTCCCTCGTGAAAGAGACGGTCCTGCCTCACATTGAGAACCATTTTACCGAGGCGGGTGGGCATCATCACAAGGTTCTTACTCGCATTCACATCATACTCTGACTTCTTGACGATTGGGTGTTCCATATAACGCCTTGGTATCACATGATGATCTTCAACGAGACCCTTACCGTGTAGACCCCAACGAATCTTGAAGTTTTTGCGTGCGAGCGAGCCGTACCTCATACCTATTATACTCTATGATTTATCTTTTACATATGGGACACATATCTAAAAGGTAATCTGCTCCAAACGGGGGTCGAACCCGTGACCTTGGCGTCTGCTTCTGTAGTTGTAACACTACTCATATATACATTGTATAAGCACCACGCTCTAACCAACTGAGCTATAGGAGCTTACAGTTCATACTCTGTGACTGTAAAACGACCCTTCTGTCTCGTCGTTGGAACCACAAAGAGTTGGGTTATCTTTTCTTTACCACGCACCGTACCTTTAACTTCTTTTGATAGTTTATCAATCGTGGCTTCTGACCGAAAGATTACATTGGATGTATAGTACTCAATACCATCCTCCATAATAACCATAACTTGGTCTGGTGGTGATGTCGTAGCACCCACAAACTTGGGGTCATTGTAAAGTGCTTGAAACATTCAACCTACACTATACGGAGATAATCCTTGAATGGGAGAATGCTTGTCGCACCCTTAATGAAATCCCGATGTATTTGCGCGTGATCAAACGCCTCGTGGATCATACGCTCACCCAAGATACTGTCGTAGATACACGGTTCAACATCTCTAATCAGGTAGCCAGGTGTAATGACCTTGGGCTTGACAGAGAGACTTGTGAGGAGGTCTCTGTAGTCACACATCTCAGAGACAACAACGACCGCGTAGCCATTGTTCGCATATCCATATTCAATCGTTGTACGATAATCATCCTCTGTATCTGGCGTAATTACACTCGTAATCTTTGAACTCCTCGCGAGACCCGCATACACGGCTAATTTACTATTGTGTCTCCCAGGTGCCTCCAGGAATACAATAGAGTCTGTGGATGTCGCTTCAATGAACGCACAATCAATGTATCGGGCAAGTTCTTGGACCGCAGTTTGAAATCCGATAGACTCCAGACCGTGAATATCATTAAACACCGTCTTGGCAATTCCGATAATATTTGTATGCACACGGTCATCAAGGGCCAAGTCTCTCGCGGATTTCATAGACTCGTTTCCGCAGATACAGTACAGACGGTCATAGTCTCTCAAAGTATTGACTGCTCTATCAACATCTACATAATCGTAGGACGTTTTTAAAAATGTACCCGGTCCGTCATCAAGATATTTATGTTCAAAATATTCTTGAATATTTGCGTTGAGACCTCTAAATCCCCCATTGAAGCCATAGACCTTGTTTCCTTGGTTCTTTTCACGAAGGGTGATTGACCTAATGAGGGTGTTGACACCCGGACACACCCCACCAGCGGTAAGGATGCCGATGTTCATCTTTGTCTTATCTAGGCACTCTATTTTTATATATGTATATACTAATAATGTCAGTTGAGGTTGTGACATACGCGAACAAGTCTCAGGGTATGTTTGAAGAACTCATAAATAACGAGTTTGGTGTACCTGTAAAAGTCTTGGGGTGGGGTACAAAGTGGAATGGATTTAATGACAAGTACAAGGGAATGTCCAAATATCTTGAAACTAAAAATGATGAAGATGTTGTGATTTTCCTTGATGGTTTTGATACAAAAATCAATAAAAGTCCCGAAAATGTCATGGAACTTTTCAAGGAATACAACTGTAAAGTTTTGGTTTCAAAAGACCCAGAAGTACCTGGTAAAACACTGACACAACTTATTTTTGGGTCGTGTGGTAATACATCAACAGCTAACTCGGGGCTTTATATGGGATACGCCAAATATGTCAAACAATTTATTGACGAGGCTATCGCTATGAAATGTGAAGATGATCAAACAAATCTCAATACTGTGTGTCAAAACAATGACTTTATTAAGGTTGATGAAGAGGAGAAGATTTTCAAAAACTTTGGACCACTTGATACAAAGACTGTTACAGATGCGATATTCGTATCACATCCAGGAACACCTGGTGTTTCAAGGTATTCCAGATCTCTTATTGAATACACACAATTCTTGTACATCTATATATTGTGTCTACTCATTTTGGGTTTGGCTTTCTTCCCACAAAGACAGAAGGTTTTATTGCCCACATTGGTTCTATTTACAACTTTCTACGCTTTGGTGGCTGATAAATCATGCACCGCTATTCTTTAAAATCAATCAAAAAATCCGCAGTACATATATATTTGGGGTTATTACCAAGTATTTCATTACCCTTATGTAAAAAAGTCCAAGATCGGGGATATATAAGAACCTTTCCAATCTCAGGTCTTACTTTCCTACCACTTATAAATTCTGTACATCCACCTTCATCTTGTTCTAATGTGTTTAAATAGATGATTATTTGTATAAAATTATGATTGATTTTCCAGTCTTGATCATGATGCCATGAATATAACTCACCTTTATCAATTTTATGTAATACGAAACCACCTCTTAATCCAACTTCTTTGTCACTGTGAACTTCTCGTAGATAAGGATGTACATAGTCATCTTTGTTTAAATGTTTGAAATTTATATCCAAATGTTCGAGATATTTATCATAAACTTCAAAATACAAATTTAACACAGGTTGAATTAAATATTCGTATTCTTTGTGGTCGACCATAACAATCTGTTTACTAAACTTTCCAGCTATATGCTTTTTACCACAAACGGTATAACAAACTGGAACGTGTTTCTTTTTTTCGTCACTTTCAAATCTTCGAACAATTTCATTACATAATTCTGAGGATACAAAGTTTGGTATTTCCAAAATGTAGTTGTCCATTTACTGAAACTGTTATAAAATCTTTAAACACTTTCCATTCTGGCTAAATCGTCTATATCCCTACTCTTACGGGAGGTAATACCTTTGAGTGCCCCCAACCACCTGGTCACAGCTCGTCTTGATGCGAGTTGTGACGCGGTCTCATCACATATAATGATACTTAGACCATTACATACATCGGGTTTGTTGTCCCTATCTGGGAACTCCAAATTGAACGCTTGTATAGATATTGCGGGAATATCTGGGGCTTCGTCAAGAAGTCTATCATACTCTTCGCGACACTTCTTCACAAAATCAACAACCTCCGTGCGGTCCGCGACATCAAGGGACAACTCCATATCTATATTTCTATAGTACTTGGAGTACTGGACACACATCGCAGAGTGTGCCTCTGAGAGACTCAAACTTTGACTGAACTTACCTATAGATGTGAGGATACCACCCAAAACATTGAGGAACGCAAAGAAGTACTGGACAATCATAATCTTCGCGCGAGTCTCAACTGAAACGTTCTCATTTCCACTTGGATTGAGAACCGCGAAACCCCCAACACCTGTGATACTCGCGATGACTATACTCGGGTATGACAGGTAATCATTCTGTTTTTTGAAGTGGAGGCGTGCGTGGTTATGAAGCCAGCGATATCCCGCGGCTCTCTCGGCCCACGATTTGAGAAGCTTCTCCTGCTTCTCACACCACGAGTGAGGCTCCATTATTTTACACATAGATTTTTAGTTCGGATTTGAGATCGGTGACCCACCACTTTTTCTTTTTAGAATCCCATTTTGCCCCGTGCATCTTTGCATTTTCCTTTTCTGCAAAAGGAACATTTAAATAAATTCTACTTTTTGTATCATATGGACATTCAGATACTCCAATTGCCATATTAGCCAAACGATCTGCGTGATCATTTCCAATTGAATGGACATCCTGTTTTGCTGTATGTGCTTTTATATGCATAAAATTCACGTTTGGTTGAGCACTATATAGTTCATATATTTGTCTAACTAACTCTTTGTTTGGGATATCTTTCACCCAATTGCAGTTGGCGTTTTTAAAACCGTACTCGCCTGCACATCTAATCGCGTAGATTGAATCAGATACAATTGTAACTTCTTTACCCATTTCAATATCATTTTTCAATATCTCGTATGTTCTAATAATCGCACTTAATTCGGCTGTATTATTAGACTGTTTACCATCTATTTTTGCGGATACGTTGCGTTGATCGTCGTCGCCAAAATAGATACCAATACCAGCAGCTGCATTTTTACGACCGTTGTTTGTGCATGCACCATCTGTGTACACGTAAATCATTCTTATTTATTATGGGGAGTTATGTTTAATTTAGTTCATTTTCATGAATCCCCCCTTACCATTTCTTGAGATTGTGAATATCGCTGTGGCGATACCAACTAAGAGAATTGTAATGGGTATCCACATACCGAGTTGTTGTTGGGTTGTTTTTTGTTTGGTTGCCATTTGATATACTGTTAGATTTTATTACTCTTCAAAAGGTTTTCGTGGGCTGGTAATAGCTGAAGATTTGTATAGTGAAAACATTTCCTTTGTTGTTCTTCGTCTAACATATCAAACGAAGAACATGGTACGATATGATCTATATGAGCATCAGAGTAATCTTTTCCTTCAACCTTTGTGGATTCTAAATACCTTTTCAAGAAGTCACCGTCACAACCAAGAAGTGCCTTTGTTTTATTCGATTTGACACCTCTACCATTAAATGCATGCCACATTCTCTTACGACACAACTCCAAGTAATAGGAGGCACTCTTTTCCTCTTTAGCCTTTTTGCGTCTTTCTGGACGACACTTAGCACCGGATTTTGAAACTGAACGTAGTACCTTTTCTCTATAATCTTCATCATTTTCATATCTTTCTCTTCGTTTCTGATTTATTTCCGTGGCATTATCGTTCCAATGATTCCTCACACGCTGCTTAATGAGTTCACAATTTTCTTCGTAATATATTCTCGCCTTTTCACTTAATTTTTCTTTATTATTCTGCCCGTATCTTTTGAGGTAATTATTTTTACACACTCTACACTGATTCAAATGACCATCCTTCATCTGTTTGTGCTTAGGAAACTCGATGAGATTCTTTTCTTCGTGACAATCTTTACACACCTTTGTTGTCATCTATATCATACACTGAAAAATATTTCTAATTGTAAAACGCGATACAAAAATTAGGATGCTTGATCCATCTTAATTTTTGAGTTTTTATAAATGACGCGATTCGATAATTAAAATGTAGCCATAGCTTTCTTAGTTGGAGAAAGCACGGTTAATCCCAAAGGTTTCCCAGTGGGCCAGATCGTACCTTAAGCAGTATCAGAGTGACTAACTCCTCATTTACCACCGACACCTTAGCGATCGTTGAAACGGAATCATATTCTTGTCGTAGCGAACTTAGATTCTCGCCTGCGGATTATCCAATCTCTAACCTTTTTACCATCGGGTTCGGTCATTAACCGAGATCCCCCCAAAAGTTTCCAAATGGGGGTGGTAGTTAGAGCTCTAAGGAACTTCCCGCAACCAGGTTGTCTCGCCTGCACAAACAGACTAGCAGGACAAACGCTTTTAACGCCTGCTTTTTGGCCCTGTTCTTAACTCCATTACGAGCTAAAGCTAAGGCCACCCATACCGCTTTGGATGCGGAGGACGTTGTAGTTGGTCGCGAACATGTTGAGCGACGTCGCCGCACCACTGGGGATGTTCGACTTGACCTTGATGGCAACTTGGGCGTTGTCAATACGGGAGAAGTTGCACGTACCAGTCGGTTGGTGCTCTTCCGGCTTGA
>Ga0222714_10004401_pt1 | contig 13812 bp, 18 predicted proteins | sample C33_3DmetaG_FD_165048 | JGI IMG/M metagenome (GOLD analysis project Ga0222714, IMG submission 165048) | Estuarine water microbial communities from San Francisco Bay, California, United States - C33_3D | ecosystem: Environmental > Aquatic > Marine > Unclassified | place: USA: California... | reverse complement strand
TATACTTTATTTTATAATAATAAAGTAAAAAGGAAATGAAAGCAATCGCTCTTTTTTTATTATTTGTAGGTTCTATATTAATCATACAAGGATATTATAGTTATAAAAAGACTTGTAAAAAAAATAAAATAGAGGTAAAATATGTTCCAAGAGAAATATATGAGTCTCAATTATCTGACCAAGAAAGTCTTAGTATATTCTATAAAAATATGTTTGAAGAAGAATCAGTATCAAGTAGATAATTAGATAAAAATATAATAATATATTAAATGGTAACTGTAAGAAATATTTGTGAATCACTGTTATCTCATATAGAAAATAATAATAAAACACCTATAAAGAATATAAATGATTTAATTCAAAGTCGTAAAATATCATTAGAGGAATTAGCTAGTATAGATATGTATAAAAAAGAATTATATAAAACTAAATACGAAAATCCAAGAAATGAAAATAATATGAAATATTCTTTATATTTAAAAGAGCGCCAAGAATTAGTTAATAAATGGAATAATGATAAGAATTCACAAGCTAAATTATTAGATATATTGAATTATAAAAGACCTGTTTTAGAAGAAATAGAAGATATATATACATATCAAAATATGGATTTAAATGCTGATAAAAAGACTACGTTAATAATTAAAAATGAACCTGTTAAACCTGTTAAAGTAGAGAAGACTGAAGAAATAGTACCAGAAAATCCTTTAGCACAACCTAAAGTTACAAAAGTAAAAGAATGCCCGGAGGGTAAAATATTAAATCCTGTTACTGGAAGATGTATTACTGATAAAACAAAGAATACTACTAAAACTACTAAACCCGCTAAAATAGAAAAGACTGAAGAAATATTACCAGAAAATCAAATAATACCTTCAAAAGTTATAAAAGAAAAAGAATGCCCTGAAGGTAAAATATTAAACCCTATTACAGGAAGATGTATAGCAGATAAAACAAAGAAACCTGCTAATGTAGCTAAACCTACTAAAGTAGCTAAAGCTGCTAATGTAGAAAATATCGAAGAAATAGCACAAGAAAACTCTTTAGTACCTTCAAAAGTTATAAAAGAAAAAGAATGTCCTGAAGGTAAAATATTAAATCCTATTACCGGAAGATGTATAGCAGATAAAACAAAGAAGGTAGCAAAAGCTAAAAAATAATAAGTATTTTGTATAGAACATATGAAAGAAATAAAAAATAAACATTTCGTATTTAATTTTATTAGTTTTTTTACGGCTTTCGCAATAGGACTATTATATGTATATATTGCTGCACCTAAAAAAAAATTATTAATTAAATATCCAACGCCTTTTAATATAAATAATACAACATATCAAACAGATGATAAGATTTGCTATAAATATAAAGTAAATGAAGTTAAATGTGATAATAATAGTATTTCACAACCTCTTTTATAAAAATAAATAATATTTATTTATTAGGATAGTCTAATAATATAAATGGTCAAACAAGCTGTTTCAGATAATATAATAAATACTTCAGTTGATAGATTATTTTATTCATATGAAGGACAGCTTATTGTAAGTGCTTTATTTGGATTAGCTTTAGCACTTATATTTAGAAGAGTATGTAAAGATAATTGTACAGAATATTATGCACCATTTATTAAAGATATTGAGAATAAAAAATTTAAAATAGAAGATAAATGTTATCAATATAAACCATATTCTGTAAAATGTAATACTTCGGAAAAAATTTATACATCATATAATATTAATAGTGAAATTGATAATAAAATAGATGAACCAGGTATTATTGATAAAATTGATAAAATTTTCAATTAAAATGCGTATTTTATTTTTATAAAATGATATATTATATCATTAGAATAAAGAATAAAAATGTCATCATCAATGTCAACACCTCTTAATAATTTACCTTTAAAAACACAAAAAAATATAGAAACAAATGATAATGATATTAATGATCCAATGGTCCAAGATGTATTAAATGAATTTCAGGAAGAACTTGCAATAAATAATAAACCTGAACCTATATATAAAGCACCTATTATGAATCAAGTACCCCCACAAGTATATGAATCTCCTCCTCAAATGCAAAATATACATTCACAACAACAAATGTATAATATAAAATATAATAATCAACAAGGATATCAGCAATATTTAAATGTAGATGTAGCAAAAAAAACAACAATTATAGTATTAATTGTAATAATTATAGTATTTACCAATATATTACTAACAATATATGAAAAATTACCATCTAATATTTTTGAATTAATAGAACCATTTGATATATATATAAGATGTATTCTCTTATTTATTATTATATATATTTTATCAATATTAGATTATATCTAATTATAATTCACCATATTGGTTATATATAATGGCTTTATTTTTACTTGTAAAATATTTAAATAAGAAAAATATACCCATAAAAAACATAAAAAACATTATAAATATCGTTGAACCAATAAGTCCCATATAAGTTATACTTTCATATATTGTTTTATTTAATAATGTAACTGTTAAAATAGCAGATGCGTATAATAATACAAAAATAGATATTGTAAATATTAGCAAATATTGATTTTTATCACTTGCATTATAAGCGGTAACAAATATAATAGTAAAAAATATACTAGCAAAAACATAAGCAATAATTACAAATATATATTTTACAGATTCTATACTCTCTTCTTCTGTAATAAAGCTTTCTTTCTTCATTTTTATCTATTATATTATAATATTATATAATTTTTATTAAGAAGAGTACATAATTTTATTTTTTTAGAATTTTAGAATAGTTTAATATATTTTGCAAATAGTTTGCATTATGTACTCTTTTTAATTTACTATAGTATTATTAAAATATTATTATTATCTATTAAAATATAGTTAGTATCATTCTAAGTATACTATCAAATACTATCGCTTACTAAAATGGTCGCTAAAAGGGTAGCCGGAGCCGAAGGCGACTAAAGTTAGTATTTATTTAAGAAGAGTACATAATTTTATTTTTTTAGAATTTTAGAATAGTTTAATATATTTTGCAAATAGTTTGCATTATGTACTCTTTTTCATAATATATAAAGAATTAACATAATAAATTATTAATAAATATAATATATGCAACAATTATTATTTACCCATCACGATAAATATCATTTACATAAATCTTTAGGTTTTTTATGTCTCTTTCACTATTTTGTTCGTATTTTTTGGTTAATTAAATATGGAACTATGTTTTTTTATTATAATTCTATTTATACTTTAGCTACACCTATATGTCATTTACTTTTATCTGTTTCTTCATTTATATTTCACGTTCCTAAGAATCGATTTGATTCTAAAATTATTATTTGGAAAGAATTACAATTGCATAATATTGTATTTACATCACGTTCTGCTATTTTAATGTTATATTCTGTTCTTTTTAATACATATGATAAAAATAATAAAAATTATATTTTACATTTAATAGTAAAAATGTTCATTGTTTGTATACATCATTATGCTGCTGATATTATTACTAATAAATATAGTATTAATTATAAAACAACTACACGAGATATAAATTGGGAAAATATTCCAAATAGCTATAAAATATATATGAAAAAATATTATGCTATTTGTCAATTATTAGCATTGAATGCTCTTCTTTTAAGCGAATGTGATAAAACAGGAAGATGTTTCTTAGAATCAGCTTTTATAATTATGTTTCCTATTCAATTATCCGCATTTTTAATGACATTGGTAAGAAAAGGTATAATATCTAATATATATTGGCATGTATTTTATTCTATTTCATTGATGACACCTTATTTAATAACAATAAATAATATGAATATAGTAGAAACAAATTATACTATTAATATAAAAAAAATATTACCAATAATGTTCATATTTTTAAGATTAAAATTTAATGTTAATAAGTATTTATTAATGATATCAACTGTTTTTATATATTTATATTCACTGAATCAAATTACTTTCTAATAAAAGTTCATCTTTATTATAACCTTTAACATTACCTGCATCTAACCCTTGAGTACTATAAAGCATCTTTTCCTTACTTTCTATTATTTTTATTTCACTATTATAGTTTTCAAAATCTACTATATTATTTTGAGCATCTATAAGATTTTTATCAGTTGTATAATCTACTTTTTCATATATAGATTCATATATATTATTATTAGGATCATTTTCATATAAAGTATATGGTTTATTATTATTTATTAATATTTTATTAAATAATTTAAAATATAGTACAAGAACTGCTAATATTAAAATAAATCCGGTAATATTATCAATTAGTAATAATACAGTAATACAAAATAGAGCAATTATAAATTGAATATTAGTATTTTTTATTAATATATCATAAGGATATTTATCAATAACAATAATTAATAAAAAAATTACAATTGCGAGAAAACGCAAGATATCAATATACATAGTATTTTTCTTATATTCTTTATATTATACATATAAAAAAATGATATATTATATATAATGTTTATGTATTATTAAAATAATGTTTTCTATTTTATCTACAAATGGTTATGGAATATTAAAATCATCTTTAGAAGAAAATAAAATTACTAAAATTAAAGAAGATCTTACAAATACTCCATATAAAGGGTTTTCTAATGATAATAATGAATCATTTATTATTTATAAAGAGAATTCTAAAAGGATTTATGTTCCACGATATTATGGTCTTCAAAATTATGGTATTCCAAATTTAGATAAATTAGGAGATGGAGTAGATTGTCCGCGATTAATTTTTAATGGTGTTTTAAGAGAACAACAGAAAGAACCTATTGAAAAATTTATAAAAGCAGCAAAAGATCCTTTAAAACGCGGTGGTATTATTTCTGTTCCTTGTGGATTTGGAAAAACTATTATGGGTGTATATTTATCATGTTATTTTAAGAAAAAAACAATGTTTGTTTCTCATAAAGATTTCTTAAATCAGCAATTTATTGAAACTGTAAAAGAATTTGTTCCAGAAGCACAAATTGGTATTATTAAACAGAAGAAAGTAGATATTATAGGAAAAGATATTATTGTAGCATCTTTACAATCTTTAGCAATGCGAGAATATCCTCCTGAAATTTTTAATAATATTGGATTGGTTATTATAGACGAAGTACATCATACTGGAGCACAAGTATTTAGTAAATGTTTTAAAAACCTCAATCATCCTATTATTTTAGGATTATCAGCAACATTAAATCGCAAAGATGGTATGAGAAAAGTATTTGAATATTATATTGGTAAATCTGTTTATAATTATAAATCTACTGAGTCTACAGAAGTAATTGTAAAAGTTCATAAATATTTTGAAACAGATCCTTTAGGTAAATATGGTGTTGCTAAAAAACTATGGAATGGTAATCTTAATTCAGCCGAAATGATTAATAATATAGCAAGTTATTCTCATAGAAATAATTATATTATAAATATTTTAAAAGAAATTTTAGAAAAAGATAAGGATCGCAAAATATTAATTTTAAGCGAAAGAAGAAATCAGTTAAAGATATTTGAAGATGCTATTAAAGAACAAAATATACCTGCTTCATATGGTTATTACGTTGGTGGTATGAATCAAAAAGATTTAGATATATCATCTACAAAAGATATTATTTTAGCAACATACCAATTAGCATCAGAAGGTTTTAATGTTCCAAGTTTAAATACTGTAATATTTGCAAGTCCTATTAGTGATATTCAACAATCTATTGGGCGTATTCTAAGACAAAAAGCAAATGAAAGAAAATATATACCGCTTTGTATTGATATTTGGGATCAATTTGCTTCATTTTATAGTAAAGGAAATAAAAGAATAGCTTATTATAAAAAATATGGATATGATATTGAATATTATTATAACGGTGTTTTATTAGAAGAAAAAGAAGAAATTGATGATTCCGTAAAATCTACTAAAATTACATTTATTAATGATGAGTAAAATATTATATTATAATAGATGATAATGGATTATTCAAATACTTTATTACAAGTATTGTTATTTTTAATATTTATATTAGTATTATTATTTATTAATAAATATTTTTTTAATACTGAAAATAATATAACTGTTACTAATGCTAATTCTAATAATGCTAATTCTAATAATTATAATAATGATAATTATAATAATGATAGTACTAACAAAGTAAGATGTATTGAAGAAAAAGACCCTTTAACAAATAATAATAAGAATGATTTAAAAATTGTAAATAATAAATTTAACATTTACGATGAATATACTAATACAAATGATGAATTAGTAAATGAATTATTACCTAATTATAAAGAATATAAAACACCTTCTAATGAATTAGATATCCATTTTATTAATAATAATATAGTTTATGATTCTGAAAAAGATAAAGGAAAATGTTATATAAAAGAGGAAAAAACTGATTTACCAATAGCTAATATTAATGTATGCAATTTAACAAATACAAGATTATCAGAATATATATAAAAAATGATTAATTATAATATAATAATATAGCAATTATTTTTATGTATACAGGTATTATATCATTTGTAGATAGAGTAGCTTTTAATATTAAATCAAATGATATTAAGGATATTATTTTAAATCAATTATCAGCTTATAATATTAAGATTATTCAAAAACATTATTATAAACTCGATGAAAATAATATTAAGAATATTAAAAATCAAAAACATCTTTGTAATCTTCGTTCAAATGGTAATCCCTATTATATTTTTATGACAACATATAATGATATTCCTATAATTTATTATATTGATAAAAAGGTTCATCCTAATTATCAAAAACCACGTATTATTTTAGGTCGTGGATTATTTAAAGAAGAATTATTTAAAAATACATTATTTGATGGTGAAATGGTTAAAAAAACCGATGGTAAATGGACATTTCTAATTAATGATATTATAGTTTATAAAGGCGAATACTTGGAAAATAGTATATTACCAGATAGATTAAAATTATTATATGATTTAATTGAAAATTGTTATACACCCGATAGTACGATGGATGTATGCGAATTTAAAGTTAAAAATTATTATTATTTATATAAAGAAAGTATTGCTGAACTTATAGAACTCTCAAAGAAATTAAATTATACTTGTAGGGGTATTTATATTTGGTCTTATAATTTAAAACATAAACCTAAGTTATATAACTTTGATGAAAGTATTATTATTAATGTAGTAAGACATGTTAAAGATGATACTACATTTAAAACATTAGATGAACCAGAAATTAACAATATATCTATAATTTCGCAGAAAAAAGAAAATGCTATAAATAATACTGATGAAGTATTAAATGAAAAAGAAAAGATTTTATGGCTTGTTAAAACATCAGAACCAGATATTTATAAATTATATGATAATGAAAATATTGGTAATTCAAATAGTATCGGTATCGCATTAATTCCTACTATGAATATTAGTAAAATGATGAGAAATACGTTTAAAAATTGTAATGTTGTTACTGTAGCTAAATTTAAATGTATTTATAATGAAAAATTTAATAAATGGACACCTATTACACCATTATAATTTATTTCATAGGTGCTTTAATAGCATTATGGCTAAAATAATCAATTAGTTTAAAATCTTCATATTTTAGTTCTTCTATCCATTTTATTTTTTCATCTATTGATGATGATAATGGCGGTGGAATAGAATTAATTATCATTTTAGGTAAATTATATGATTCTCTGTCAATCTGTTTTTTAACAGCATCAATATGTTCTTCATAAATATGTAAATCGCATATAGAGATACTAATTTTATATGCTGGTAAATGTAATACTTTGGCTATAATCATAGTAAATAACGCAACTGATGCAATATTAAAAGGTTGTCCTAAGAATACATCATTAGAACGCATATATAACATACAAGATAAACCTTTGCTATCTTTATAAAAGTTATAAAGAATATGACAAGGTGGTAGCGCCATTTTATTTAATTGACACGGATTCCAAGCGGACAAAACTGCTCTTCTACTATTATTCATTAATTCTCCAATAACATACTTTAATTGATCTATTCCGTTTTTTTCATCTTTCTTTTGTGGATATTCTCCATTAAATGAACGCCATTGATGACCATAACCTGCTCCAATTTCACCCTCCGGTAAATCATATAATCCTACACTATCTAAAAATTCTCGTGATGTATTTTCATTCCAAATATTAACACCTTTTTCTTTTAATTCATTAGCATTTGTAGAACCTTTAATAAACCAAAGAAGTTCGAGGATAATACCTTTTATAAACATTTTTTTTGTAGTTAATAAAGGAAATAATTCGTTAATATCTTCAAATGAAATCATTATACCAAATCTTGATAATACTTTTCCATTTCTTCCTTTAGTTTCTTCACCATAAACAAGTGTATCTTTTAATAATTCAATATATCCATCCTCTCCATCATAACTATTTTTCATTATTATTAATAATTAATGTATTATTTTTATATACTTTAATATTTTAATTTTATATATTTGATGATGTGCTATTTTTTTAATTTAGCTAACATCCAACATCATTCCACGCTATATTACATTTTTTAGCATATTCGCATCTATTTTTATTTCCGCCATCTTTTTCATCTAATTTAGCTAAATATTGAGGATAAACTTCATTACATATTAAAGGATAACCGGTAGTAGATGAACTAATAGATTCTATTCTATTAGTAATATTTAAATTACTTGATAATGAATTTACATTTATAGTATTATATCCGGCACCATTTTCTTTTTTATATATACCAGCAAATTGTGCATATTTTCTCATTTCATCATTATCATCATTATAATTTACATATAAATAATTAGGTTTATTTTTATCATTACCTGTTGATAAATAATTTTTTTTATATCCGCTAATTAATTGTTTATTTGTATTTTTATAATTAGATAAAGGTGTTATATTTTTATCAATTTCACATTTATATCTTATTTCATCATCTGTCATATTATTTATATTAGATGATGTATTCTGTTTAATATAATCAATTTCTTGAGGTGTTAATTCTTTTATTTTCCAATAATCTGGGCATATTATATCATTATCTTCAAGAGTTCTATTTTTAGTAGGTTGTAATTCATAAATAACAATTACTAAGTATATTATTATTAAAATTGCACCAAATACATATGTTGCTACAAATGGTAAAAATTTATTATATATTATATCTGTTCCATAAGTAGTATAATTAATCAATACTAACAATATTATAGCTACAGTTGCGTAAACACCGCATAAAATCATTGTTCCTTGAAAAGCAGCAAATTTTTTATCATTAAAATCTTTAGATTCCTTCTCTGTTAATACTATTGAAGAACAAGACATATTTTTATCTTCTATTTATATTATTATAATATAAAATTATATAAAACTTGTTAATTCAAGACTTTTTGTTCCTTTCTCACTTGTTAATTCTGCTCTTTCTAAAGGAACAGGCATAGTAGTAATATCACTTATATATCTATCATATTGTTTAATATTTGTAATTATACGAGGAATAGACCATTCTAAAACTTTTTCGTTTAAATCTCTTATTTGTCCTATAATATCATTATCAAGATTTTTACTATATTGATAATAGATTGATCTCATAATTATTTTTAATTCATCATCACTTTGACGACCTATATAAATCTCACCATTCGATTCATTTAAAATTTTATTACGTATACCATATTGTAAAATATTAATATTATCATTTGAAAAATATAAATCTGATAATTTTGTACAAGATTGATTACGTGATGTTATATTAGTAGGATTTTCTGTTATATTATTTCTATTATTGATAAAATTAAATTTCTTATTACCGCGTGAAGCATCTACTCTACCATTATTTAATTCACTATATTGCATTATATATGTTATCTATTTATTTATAGATAATATTTATTTTCATTATATTTTATAGGGTAATATATGAGTAATTATAGAGAAATTAAAAAATGTGTATTAAAAATAATAAAATATTATAAATTGAAAATAAAACCAGAAGAAAGAGTTAAAATAATTAAAAAATTATGTTGCTATTCTGATTTATTAATATTTAATATCGTATCTATGGTTTCTTTGATTATTTTATTAAATCGTTCAAAACGTGCTACATGTAATATTATATTATCTTTACATAAATATATTGATGATAGATGCTGCATTGATAAAAATTTAGTAATTGATACTGATAAAAAATGTACTACTATGTCTATGAAAGGTGGTAATATTAGTATGCCATTGGGTTTTTATTCTGCGACTGAACAACCCATGTATTCTCAATCTAATGCTGGAGGCGATATTAGTCTTCCTAATTTAAGCGCTGGTATTATAAGACCAGCAATAGGAGGAGGTAGTTGTAGTAGTAATGGTAGTGGTAGTGGTTATTTAGGAGGATTTATGCTTGGAGGTTGCGAATCTGTTACAAATTGTAAAAATATGAACAAAATAATATTTAAAAAAATTACTAATATATTTAAATTTTATAAAATAATATGCAACAAAGCGGTAAAAGATATGTTAGTAAAATATTTCTTTATATATATCAATCAATTATTTGTAATTATTGTTAAAAAAACAAAAGGGCAATTGACTTATGCTAAATTAAATATGATATTACAGAAAACAAAAATTATAAAAAATTGATAGTTTATATTAATATAATATAAATATAATGACGATAATAACAATTGATGGAAATATAGGTTCGGGAAAAAGTACTTTATTAAATTATATTCATAAAGATAATAAAATTGCTATTGACCTTGAACCGGTAGAAAATTGGGAATTACATTTGAAAAAATTATATGAAAATGGTGTAAAATCTAATTCTTATAATTTTCAAATTAAAGTTTGGTTAGATAGATGTTGGGTACAAGAAAAATCCGATAACATTTTAATGTTAATGGAACGCAGCCCTTATTTTATCAAAAATGTTTTTGTAGAAAGTGCAAAAATGGAAAATTCTATTACTGAAGAAGAATATAATACAATTCATTCTCTTTATAAAAAAACTGATAATCTATGGGAACCATCTGGATATATTTATTTAAGAAGTGATCCTCAAAAATGCTATGAACGGTGTAATAAAAGAGGCAGAGAATCTGAAAAAAATATTACTTTGGAATATATTACAAAAATACACGAATTACATGAAGAAAAATATTTAAAAGCTATTAATGATAATATGAATATTGTTGTAATTGATATTGAAAATAAATCTATTACTGAAATAGCAAATGAAATTATTAATAAATATATTTATAAATTAAGCACTTTTACTAATAAAATCTAATTACTTATATATAAAAATGTATTTTATATTTCTTATACATAAAAAAAATTGATATATTATTTTTATAATTTTAAGTATACAAAAGATGCCAAGAATGATTGCTAACTGTTTTGCTAAATTTTATAATAAGTTTTCAGATGGTGAAAGTGTTGTAAAGATTCCAAGAAGTTATAAGGCAATTGTTGATATCAGTAATAATAATGTAAATTCATATACTACTAATTTTACTAAAAATAATAAACATAAGGATTTAATGAAATGTAATAAAAATAAAAGACGCGATATGAGAGATTATAAGATGACGATGATGGAATAAATAATGCTAATTATAAAATTATAAAAATACAAAAATAATATTTTTTTATTATATAACATTATTTTATATTATATATAATAAATGCTTAAAAAAATGAAATCATCATCAGGTTATGATTATTATATAATTGTACAAAAATCTTATAGTACTAATTCTGATATTATAGTAAAAAAAGATAATGAAATAAATAAAGATTACTGCGATTGTTTATCAGATTTTCATAATTTTATTATGTTGTAAAAAAAGTACATAATTTTATTTTTTTAGAATTTTAAGAAAGTATAATATATTTTGCAAATAGTTTGCATTATGTACTCTTTTTTAATTTACTATAGTATTATTAAAGTATTATTATTGTTATCTATTAAAATAGAGTTAGTATCATTCTAAGTATACTATCAAATACTATCGCTTACTAAAATGGTGGCTAAAAGGGTAGCCGGAGCCGAAGGCGACTAAAGTTAGTATTTAATAAAAAAAGTACATAATTTTATTTTTTTAGAATTTTAAAAAAATGTTATATTATTTGCAAATAGTTTGCATTATGTACTCTTTTTTATGAAATATATTATAATGTAATTTCTGTTTCATCTATAAATACTTCATTAATATATGGATTTAAAATTTCATCTACAATTAGTTCTGGTGTAAAATTATCATTATTCATAAATACTTTTAATAATTGTTCTGAAAATCCAGAAATTAATGCTGTTCCTGGTTCTGTTGAACTTACAGGAAATGTTTCATCAGTATCACTATTAAGATTCCAATAAATAAATGATGGTGCTTCGTAATTATTCTCTTTATATTTATTTTTAATATGATTATGAAGAGTCGTAAGTTCTTTATATTCTTTACTTGTATTTGCTTCATCAAATTGCATATCTGATAAACATACAACTTTCTTAGGCATATCTTTTTGTTTTACACAAAATATTTTACCATAAGAAATAATTAAATCAGAAGTTGCTTCAAAATCTGTATTAGTTCCAGCATCAATACTCTTAATATCATTATATTTTTCAAATAATGTTTTTCCTGTAATATGATGAAATTGAGGATTTTTTGAAAATGTAATAATTTTATCTTTAAATGGACCAGATGAACACTCAGATATTAAAATACCAAGAGCTATTGCTACTTGTGCTGGAATACTTCCATTACTTGCTGAAAACATAGAACCTGATACATCTACTATTGGAAGAAGTCCATCAAATACGCCTGTGCTTTTAATATTTTCTACAATTGTTCGCCATTGCATTTCTATAGTATCATTTTCTACATTGATTTCGCTATTCATATAATAATTAATTAATTCGTGAGGAAGAATTCCTGCCACATTAATCTTTTTTTTACCATTTTTAACATCCTCTAAAAACTGTTGATACCCTATAGGATCATGTTTCATAAATGCCTTTTTTAATCTTTTAGTTGCTACAGCTGGAACAGTCTCATATTTAATATCTTCCCATTCATTTTTACACATTTTTTTCTCTACAATATTTATTTTATTTCTTAAAGGTGTAATATATTCCTTCCTATATTTTTTCATTAATTCTGAATCACCTGGAAATAGTATATTAGCTATATGTCTGGCGCTATTATATCTTTTATCGTATTTATCTTTTTCACTTGGTGACCATTTAGCACAAATAGATATATTGCTATCATTTTCCAATTTTAGTTTATCTTCTTTTAATCTATCTGCTATTACAGCTAATTCATATTTATCATCTAATTTATCATTATTTAGTTTATTAATATTAATATACATAATATCTTTCCAGCAACCATATTTATCAATATATTTAATTATATTTCCTTTATAAGTAAGAGGCTTATTATATCTTAGCCATAGCATAATTTTATTACTAACTTTTTTCTCTTTTTTACCATTTAATCTATCTCTTGAATTAAATATAATTGCTACTGTTTTTTGTGGATTAATATCCCAACACAATCGCATATATTTTTCTATCATTTTACTCGATAGTGTTCTTGTAACCATCATAAATAAATCAACAATGTGATTTCCTGAAGATTTTAATGCAACAGCATCATTTTCAGTAGTTGTTAAATCAGATGACGACATTATATAAATAATGTATATAAAGTTTATATATATATAATATATATGTGAAGAATCATTTTTTTTATGTATAAATAAAA
>Ga0222714_10004400_pt1 | contig 13817 bp, 10 predicted proteins | sample C33_3DmetaG_FD_165048 | JGI IMG/M metagenome (GOLD analysis project Ga0222714, IMG submission 165048) | Estuarine water microbial communities from San Francisco Bay, California, United States - C33_3D | ecosystem: Environmental > Aquatic > Marine > Unclassified | place: USA: California... | reverse complement strand
GGTGATCGACAACCGCGGCGGCGCCGGCGGCAACATCGCGGCCGAACTCACCGCGAAAGCCGCACCGGATGGCTATACCGTTTTCATGGGGACCATCGGCACCCAGGCGATCAACTACAGCCTGTATTCCAAACTCAGCTATCACCCGCTCAACAGCTTCACGCCAGTGGCCCGTGTCGGAGAAAGCCCGAACGTGCTGGTCGTCAATCCGTCGGTGCCGGCGAAGAGCGTGAAGGAACTGATCGCGCTGGCGAAAGCCAGACCCGGCGTACTCAACTACAGCAGCTCCGGTGCCGGCACCTCGGTGCATCTCTCGGGGGAGCTGTTCAACAGCATGGCCAACGTCAAGACGGTACACATCCCGTTCAAGGGCGCGACCGAAGCACTGACAGCGCTGATTTCCGGCGAAACCGACATGCAGTTCGCCAGCCTGTCTTCCGCGATTCCGATGATCCAGGCCAGGCGTCTGCGCCCGCTGGGCGTCACCTCGCCGCAGCGCGTCGAATCGCTGCCGGACGTTCCGACGATCGCTGAAGCGGCGCTGCCGGGATTCGCCGCGGTAGCGTGGTACGGCATCGTCGGCCCGGCGAAGATGCCGGCGCCGGTGACCGATACATTAAGCGGGGCTGCACTCAGCGCCCTGGCACGCCCCGACGTGTTCAAGCGCCTGAAAGCCTCGGGTGTAGATCCGACGCCCGGCACGCCGGATGAATTCCGCAAACTGATTGAAGCGGAAATCCCGAAATGGGCGAAAGTGGTAAAGGCGTCGGGCGCGCGGGTGGATTGAGACATCAAGAAATCGGGGCAGACGCGATGACCCTCGGACACTGTTTTTAATTTTTCCCGATGGTACGCTTCGCCTTCCAGACCCCGGCAACTTGAAGGATATGACAAAGTGATTCGGCGCGAATTCATGTCCTCCGCAGGAGCATGTTTGGTCGCCGCAACCTGCCTTTCATTTCATTCCCGTCACCTGCTTGCGCAATCACCGATTACTCGAGAGCATTTTGTGCAAGCCTGGAGGAACCGAATTGTTCGCATTCTGAACAGCAGCCGGATTCCGATCATTGACACGCAGGCAACGTATTGGCACTCCATCGACATACCATCGGTCATCGAGTGGATGGACGAGAATGCTGTTGCGCAGATCGCGTTTGCGCCGAATTTTTCTCTTGGAAGTACTGCCTCGCTTCGACTTCAAGAGCGGCATCCGGAATATTTTATCCCGACCACTGCGGATGCCTCCTCCAGGCATTGGGACCAAAACCCACAGCTGTTCATCGACACCGTCATCTCCGATTTCAAGTCTGGAAATTACTTCCTGATGGGAGAATACGAACTGCGTCACTACCCGTCGCCCATCCAGTATCGTTCCGGACAAATGAACCGCGACGTGACTATTCCGCTTGACAGCAAACCTGTCCATGATCTGTTCCGCTTCAGCGAGCAGCAGCGCGTTGCGTTCATGATTCATTACGAAATTGAAGATGAATTGCTGCCGCCCATCGAACAAATGCTTTCGCAGTATCCAGGCGCCCGCGTTATCTGGTCCCACGTAGGGCAGGTGAGGTACCCGGATCGCGCCAAACGATACACCCCAGCTTACGTCAGGTCGCTGATTACCCGGTTTCCCAACCTGTCTTTTGATCTGGGGTCTATGGTTTTTCCGGGAAACGTATATCCAGGGTCCGGCGAACGGGACATGATGCTCTTTGAATACACGGGCAGGCAGCCCTATGGTGGTTACCTGAAAAAGGAGTGGCTCAGCCTGTTCGAGGCACATCCCGGTCGATTTCTGGCGGCGAGCGATATCGATGGCGGAAGATGGAAGCAATTTCCGATGATCATCGATCGCCTACGGAACTTGATTCTTAATGAACTCAGCGAACAAGCCCGACACTTGATCGCCTACCGAAATGCGTGGAAGCTGATCACCGGTAATGAATGGAAAAGTTAAACACAGCTCAAGCCAACGGGGAAAAGCACAAATGAGCCCTTCATCAGAGCATCATCCAATCTTTACAACCACTTTCCCCACCATCGCGCTGTCATCCATGCACGCCTTCGCTGCCGGCATCTCGTCGAACGGATAAACGCGGTCGATCACCGGCACGATGCGGCCGTCAGCGATCATCGGCAGCACGTCACGCACGAAGCCCGCGGTGGAAGCCGCTTTCTCTGCCGCTGTGAGATGGGCATTGGACACGCCGAAGATTTCCAGCCGCCGCGCATGCACCGCGTTGAGGTCGATCTCGGCCTTGAAGGTGTTGTCGAGATACCCAACGACCGCCAGCCGGCCGTGGTCGGCAAGGATGCGCAGGCATTCGGCGAACATCGTGCCGCCGACGCCGTTGACCACGACATCAACGCCCTTGCCGCCGTTGGCTTTCATCACCGCGTCGCCGAAATCCGGCTTGCGCGTGGCGATGCCGACATCAAGGCCGATTGCCTTCAGCTTGTCGAGCTTGGCCTGCGATCCCGAGGTGCCGATAGTACGCACGCCCATCGCCTTGGCGATCTGGATGCTGGCCACTCCCGCGCCCGATGAAGCGCCCATCACCAGCAGCGTTTCGCCTTTTTTCAGCTTGCCGTAGAGCAGCAGCATCTCCCAGGCGGTGACGAAGCTGATCGGCACTGCGGCGGCCTGTTCCCAGGAAAGATTGTCCGGCTTCTTCAGCACCTGCGGCGCATCGCTCACCGCATATTCGGCAAAACCACCGCGCACGCGGCCGAACACTGCATCGCCGACCTTGACATGCTTCACCTCGCTGCCGATCGCATGCACCACGCCCGACGCCTCTCCGCCACCGAGTTTTTCCGGACCACCGTGCATCACGCCACCAGCGAAGATCTCACCGCGGTTCATCGCGCTGGCGTGCACCTTGATCACCACTTCGTTGGGCTTGGGTTGCGGCACGGGAATCTCGCGCGCTTCCATCACGGTCTTGTGATCTTTCGTGACGATCCACCAGGATTTCATAAAAATTCCTTTAAAAACATGTATTTATTGAATATGCGCGAGCGGACAGCCCCGCAACGAAGGACCTGATGCTAATGCACGCTCAGTGGCAGGCGCAACCGTATGCTCAAAGTTTTAAGCCGCGTAATCCCACTCGCGCCAGCCGCCGAGCAGCGGAAAGTACAACCCGAGCTTTATCGGCCGATCATCGGCGGCGCGCAACAGGCGCGCATATTGTTCGAGCTGACCGCGGTAACGCTCGCGTTCGTTGTCGAGAAATGCTTCGCGGTCACTGCCTTCGTGCACGCTGGTCTTGTAGTCGACGATCCAGCGCACGCCCTCCTGATCGACGAAGCTGCGGTCGAGCACCACGTTGATGATGCGCCCGCCGCTGACGCCGGTGAGCCGCCATTCGGTGCGCGCGGCGTCGCGCGCACCCAGCAGCCAGCGGCCGCGTTCGTCGCTGATGCAACGGACGAGGGCTGCGGTCGCGCGCTGCTCTGCATCGTGCAACTCCGCATCGCCTACGCCCTCCGCGGACAATGCGCTGCGTATGGCCGGCGCCAGCGCACCGATGCGTTTTTCATCCCAGCCGGCCGCACCATCTTCGGCAATGCGCTGCAACCAGCGATGCACCACCGTGCCAACATGGCGCGCAGTTTCACCGGCCCAGGAAAACTCCAGCGCGTCCTGCACGCGCACGGCTTCCGGCGGCGCCTGCCACTGCGCCGACGGCGGCGCAGCGGGCAGCACCCATCCCGTTGGCAGACGACGCAAAGTCTGGTCGATGATTGTGGTTGGCGCCGGCGGCGCCGGCTGCGGATCGTTTGCGTGCAGCTCCGCATCGAACGCGGGCGCCACCGCCGGCCACAGCTTGCCCAGCAGCGAACGCGATGCCGGCGGTGTCATCACCGGTGCGCCGTCATCGTCATGCTTGACCCGGACGTTGCCGAACAGATGCAGGCGGCGTCGCGCACGGGTGGCGGCCACGTAGAGCAATCGCCCGTCCTCGAGATGCTGGCGGTGCGCGTGATGGCGCCGGATCCAGGTGTAAATCGGGTCGCTGTCGTCTTCGCTGGCGTGGATGGGCGCGAGCAGCAATGCCTCGGCGCCATGCGCCGCCGGCTGCTCGGCCCACAGCAGCAGTTTCTGCTCGTCGCCGCGCGGCGTCCGGCCCAGCCCAGGCAGGATCACCACGTCGAACTCCAGGCCCTTGGCCTTGTGGATGGTCATGATCTGCAGGCGCTCGTCGGCACCGAGATCCGGCGCGGCATAGAGCTGCGTCAGTCCTTCCTCGAAAGCCAGACGGTCGGGCAGCACGCCGGCTTCTTCATGCCGGTCGAGATGGCGGAAAAACGCTTCCGCATCCTCGAGATCGGTGGGCTGCGCCACGCAGGCCGGTCCGCCCAGCGCGTACCAGGCGCCGGCGACCTGCTCGCGCAGCGGCTTGCGTGCGCGTTGCAGCATGCCGGTCGTCAACACGGCGCGCAGGCGCAGCGCGCGGGTACGGCCATCGCCGGACAGCGCAACCAGACGCGTGTCATCGTGCAATGCATCCCACAGCGTGATGTCATCGTCATGGGCAAGCGCATGCAGATCGGCCAGCGTCAGGCCGCACCACGGTGCGCGAAGCAATGCGAGCCACGCCGTGCGGTCGCCGGGATGGGCCAGCGTACGCGTCAGTGCGAGCAGATCCTGGACCACGGGGCGCTGTCCCAGCGGTTCGATGTCGATGGCGCGGAATCGCAGTCCTGCCGCCTTGAGCTGCGGCACGATGTGCTGCAGATGGCCGCGGGTGCGTACCAGGATCGCAACCCGCGCATCGGGATTTTCACGCTGCGCCGTCGCCACCAGTTCCGCGATCTCGCGCGCCTCCTCCGTGCCATCATCTCCGAACAGCGCATGCACGCTGACCGCCGGTCCGGACAGTGCATCGCGTGTGGCCACCGAAGGCGTGTACGGCACCGCGCCGGAGGACATGTTCTCGCGCACCGGCATGACCTGCGCAAACGCGCTGTTGACCCAGTCGACAATGCCCGCTTGCGAGCGGAAGTTGGACGACAGCGCCACCGGATGCAATTGCAGGTCGCGAATACCTTCGGCGCGCGCGCGCAGGAACAGTCCGACCTCGGCTTCGCGGAAGCGGTAGATCGACTGCATCGGATCGCCGACGGCAAACACCGTGCGGCCGTCGTCCGCGGTCCAGCCCGCGGTGAGTCGCGCCACCAGTTCGTACTGGCTGATCGAGGTGTCCTGGAATTCGTCGATCAGCAGGTGACGAACGCGGTAGTCGAGCGCGAGCGTGAGGTCGGTCGGTTCATCGTCAGTACCGAGAGCCTGCAACGCGCCCTGTGCGACTTCGGTGAAATCGACCTGCCGCCGCGACTGGAATATCAGTTTCAGTTGCGCCACGGCATAGGGCAACAAATTCAGAATTGCCCCCAGTGCCCGCCACTGACTGTCGCTGTAGCGCTCGGGCGGCAGTTCGCGCATCGCGGCCAGCGCTTCACGCGCGTCGGGACTAGTATCGAATTGTGCGAACAGCGCCAGCGCTCGTGCTTTCCACGGCTGCGCTTCCTTGCCCGCGGGGAAACCCTGGTCCTTGGTCAGGCGCTTGCGCCAATCATCATCGTTGGTGAGAAAAGCCGATGCCAGCACGGCCCAGTCTTCGGCATCGTCATTCGCGAATTCGCCGTGCCCGAGATTGGCAAACACATACGTCGCCACGGAATGCAGTTCAGCCTCGATTCCTGCAGGCAGTGCGTCATGCAAGCGTTGCAGCGCCAGTTGCCGCGCCTGGCGCAATGCGCCTTCGAGTTCCTCGCGCTCGCGGCCATGTACGTGACGCAGCCACTGGTCACGCTGCGCCAGCATGCCGGCAATCAGTTCCTCGATGCGTGCGACGTTGTTGTCGAGATGCAACAGCAGGCGTTCAACGTCATCGGCGACTTCTGCCTCGTCGTCGATCAGCGCCAGCGTGGCCTGCGCCGCCTCGCGATACAGCGGCAATGCGTCCTCGACGCTCTCGGGCTGCGCACCGAAACGCGACAGCACCGGCATCTGCCGCGTCAGGCCGGCGCACAGCGCATCGATGGTCTGGATGCGCAGCCGCGCCGGATTGCCGGCCAGGTTCCAGCCGGCTTCGCTATCGCGCGCGAGCGCGGCCGAGGCGAGTTGCAACGTCAGTTGTTCATGCGGCGTTTCGCCGACCCTGCCCGACTGCGCATGCAGCAGCGCCTGCAGCACGCGTTCACGCATTTCGCCCGCCGCCTTTTTGGTGAAGGTGACCGCGACGATTTCCTCGGCGTGGTCCACCGTGGACAGCAGTTTCAAATAGCGCTGGATCAGCAGTTCGGTCTTGCCCGAGCCGGCGGGCGCCTGGACGATGAAGGAGCGCTGTGGATCCAGCGCTTCCCGGCGCTGCGTGAAATCAGGGATGGCGATCGTCATGCGTCGCCCTCCCCGTCTTCAATGGTTTCGCCACTGCGCTCACGGATTCGGCACAGAGGCACGAGGCCACAGTACTGGCAGGTATGCGGTGGGCGCTTCGGATCGACCGCGGCATGTCCCGCTGCAAACTCCCCGGCGATTTTTTCCAATTCGGCCTGCCACGCAGCGACCAGCGAGTACCAGTCGCCATGCTCGCCGCGCTGACGGGACTCAGCAAAAGCCGGAACGCCTGGCAACAGATCGCCGTCGCGTGCGAGTCCGACATAACCATGATCCCCGGCACGCACCTGCGCAAAGGCGACGGCGGTAGCGGCGGGTTCGGCAGCGACCAGGTACAGCGGCAGCTGCGGCTCATCGGGTCGTTCCCCGAGCATCGCAGCCGCATTCGCAACGCCGGTCTTGTAGTCGATGACGATGCGCCGGCCGTCAGCCGTCTGGTCGACGCGATCGAGGCGCGCATTGAGCGTCAGCGGCCCGATCGTCAGTGAGCGTTTGTCCTCGACCGCCACCACGGCAAAGGCATTGCGGCTACGGTCCTGGTTCAGCCAGGCACGCGTCAGCGTGATCAGCCGCTGCTTTTCGATGGCGGCGAATCGACCCGCCAGTACTGTCGGACGATCGCGACGGATGCCGGCAATGGCTGCGTCGGCCGCAGCCGAGAGCAACGCATCGAGTCGGGTTTCATCCATGGTGGCCAGCGTCGCGCTGTCCTTCAATTGTTCCCATGCGCCCGCCAGCACCCGGTGCACCAGATTGCCACGTTCCAGCGCGTCCAACCCGATATGCGGCGCATCGGGGGCCTGCGCATGAAGGCGGTGATTGGCATAGGCGCGGAACGGACAGGCAGCCTGGTCTTTGAGCAGGCCAGCGCCGCCCTTTACGCTGCTGCCGGCGAGCGGGGGAGCAACATCCGCGGTTTCGGCGTCTACTGCACGCGTAGCATGAATCGCCATACCGAAATCCGTGACTCGCGCTGCAGGTGCCTGTTCTGGTAGTGCGGCGATGAGCGGACTCGGTTTCAGTTCGCGGTCGTCCTCGCGCAGAGCATGGCTCAGCACCACTTCCGGCGCAGCTGCGCTCCAGCGTCGCGTCAACTGCTGCGCGGTTTCCAGCGCCAGTTCTGCAGACGATTGCGGCAGGCCGGCGGCGCGTTGTACCGCCAGCGGTAGAAACGGATTGGGACGGTAAGCCGGTGGCCAGTGCTCATCATCCAGCCCCATCACCCACAGCGCATCGAAAGTCAGGCCGGAAGTTTCGAGCACGCCGAGAATCTGGATCGGCACTTCAGGCGTTTCGGGCTGGAACAGCGTCTCGTCGGCCAGCCGGCGTAGCCGCGACAGCGCTTCGGCATAGCCCATTTTCGGAGCCACCCGGTCCAGCGCTGCGAAACCGGCGACGGTGTCATGCCAGCGCTTCAGTGTCTGGTACTCGACCGAATCCAGCGAACGTTCACCGGGAAATCCCGCGACCGCAAGCGCATCCGACATCGCTCTTGCCCATTGCGATGGTGCCTGGGCCCCGAACAGGCGTTCCTTGCGGAACCGGCTCAGCCGCTGCAGCATCCGCGACAGTTGCGGACAGTCGCCGCCCGGCATCATGCACAAACCATCGAGGGTCACCACCGGTTCCGCATGCTGCCGCCAAGCCACATCGAGTGCCGAACGCGCACTGCGCTCGGACTCGGCGCCGGTGATAAAGGGCGAGCGCAGCAGCCGGCTCGCCCTCTCGTATTCGATATTGCGGCCCGCCAGTTGCAGCACGGTGAGCGCGGCATTGACCAGGGCATAGGCCGTCAGCGGTTCGCCGAGAGAAAGATTGAAGGGCAGCACGCCCGGCTCCGCATCGGGTAGCGCGTAATCCGGTGCCATGGCCGCGCTGAACACGCGCACGATCGACGCGCGACGCGCGGCAATGTCCGGCACCACGATGCCGATGTGCCGGCAGCCGGACTCCAGTCGCGCACGCGCCCACGCCGCAGCGAGGTGCAGTTCCTCCTCGGCATCGGCACAGGGTGCCCGGATCACTCGAGCCGCAACTTCCGGAAGGCTCGCCATTGATACCTCGCAGCCGGCCTGCTGCAGCCCTTCCAGGAATTCCGCCTGTTGCGGGGCAAAACTGTCGAAACCGCACACGATGGCCTGCCGGGGCACGGAAATACTGCGCTTGCTGACCAGTTGCCGCACGTGATCGGCCAGTTCCACTGCATCAATGTGGCCGTGGCGACGCAGCTCGCGTTCATAACGCGGCGACCATTCGAGAAAAGCTTTCGCATCCTCGTTCAGCAATGCGCCGCGCAGCCGCTCGCCGAGCCGCCAGGACACGGTCAACTGCCAGGCTTCGTGAGCCAGCGCCGCAGCTTCGGTGACGGCCAGCAGGCGGGAGCCCGCATCCGAAGCGCGCACCAGCGATTCCCAAAGCACGCGAGACTGTTCTGCGGACAGAATCCGCGGCAGCGCCGCAGCGGCGACGTAGCTCGCCTCTTCCGCAGCGCGCTCGATGAACGCGGTCAGAGGCAGGATATCGGGGGTGTCCCAAAGTGCAGCGCCCTGCGCCACCTGGCGTTCGCCGAATTCCCGTTGCAGCACCAGCGCCAGTCGCCGGTTCGACGTCAGCACGCAAACCTGATCCGTCGGGCCGGACTTCAGCCGCGAAAAAATCTCATCCTGGGAAATCTGCGGAAACGCAGTACCGGCCCTCATGGACCAGCATGATAAACCCGGCAACGCCTGTTGATCCGTCCGCGCAGGCGAGTCCGAAACAAAACGGCCGCGATACGCGGCCGTTGAGGAATGCTTTCAACTGACTAAAAGCTTATTTTTTTTCCAGGAGATGCTTCTTCCGCTTGGTCTTCGCCCATTCATCGGCGTCCGGTCGCGCAGCGCGGAGCAGGGGCCCCGCTTCTGCGGGGATGCGACCGCGTAGCGGCCGCAGGACGAAAGTGGAAAAAACTATTTTTCCAGGAGATGCTTCTTCTGCTTGGTCTTCGCCCATTCATCGGCGTCCGCCGGCGCATCCTTTTTCTCGATGATGGCGGGCCAGGTCTTGGCCAGTTCCGCATTCAGCGCGATGAAATCGCGCTGATCATCCGGCACGTCATCCTCGGCGAAGATTGCCTCCACTGGACACTCGGCCACGCACAGTGTGCAGTCGATGCATTCGTCGGGGTCGATGACCAGCATGTTCGGACCTTCGCGAAAACAGTCTACGGGGCAGACGTCAACGCAATCGGAGTACTTGCACTTGATACAGGTTTCGGTCACAACATAAGTCATGGAAATTCCCGCAATCGCAGCCTTGAAATGGCCGCAAAAGGCCGCATTTTAGCAGATGCTGCGAAGCAATAAGAGGCTGTCCGCAAGGGGTCGGCTTCCCAAAAAGGCGGTTTTTGGATAGGATGAACCATCCATTCTCCGCTGCGGCTCCGCAGCGAATCCCTTTTTATTTTGACAAGGCAGGACATACATGAGTGAGCATATTCATCACGTGACTGATGATTCTTTTGACCCCGAGGTGCTGCAGTCATCAACCCCGGTACTGGTGGATTACTGGGCCGAATGGTGCGGCCCGTGCAAGATGATCGCCCCCATACTCGACGAAGTAGCCAAGGAGTATTCAGGCAAACTGAAAGTCGCCAAACTCAACATCGACGACAATCAGGCAACACCCCCGAAATACGGCATTCGCGGCATACCGACGCTGATGCTGTTCAAGAATGGCTCGGTCGAAGCCACCAAGGTGGGCGCCCTGTCGAAATCGCAATTGACCGCTTTCATTGACAGCCATATCTGAACGCTATAACCTTCCCCCGTCGCCTGATCGTATAGCCGCTCCCGGCAGCGAATACCAAGAGCACGACAGGCGCCGGCGAAACTAGCAGCACCCGCCGGTTTTCTTCCCCAAATTCCCGTTTTTCCCGCTATCAGCGCCCGAAGTCCATGCATTTATCCGATCTGAAAAATCTGCCCATCGGCGAACTCGTCGACATGGCCGTCCTCAACGAAATCGACGGCGCCAACCGGCTGCGCAAGCAGGAACTGATCTTCGCGCTGCTGAAAAACCAGGCCAAAAAGGGCGAATCAATCTACGGTGGGGGGACACTCGAAGTTCTGCCAGACGGCTTCGGCTTCCTGCGTTCGCCTGACACTTCGTATCTTGCCGGCACTGACGATATTTACGTCTCGCCGTCACAGATCCGCCGCTTCAACCTGCACACCGGCGATACCATCGAAGGCGAAATCCGCACGCCCAAGGAAGGCGAGCGCTATTTCGCCCTGGTCAAGGTCGACAAGGTCAACGACGACTCGCCGGAGAACTCCAAACACAAGATCCTGTTCGAGAACCTGACCCCGTACCACCCGACGGAACACCTCAAGCTCGAACGCGACATCAAGGCCGAGGAAAATTTCACCGGCCGCATCATTGACATCATCGCCCCGATCGGCAAGGGCCAGCGCGGCCTGATCGTGTCGCCTCCCAAGGCCGGCAAGACCGTGCTGATGCAGCACATTGCCCATGCCATCACCGCCAACCATCCGGAAGTCGTACTGATCGTGCTGTTGATCGACGAGCGCCCGGAAGAGGTTACCGAGATGCAGCGCTCGGTCAAGGGCGAAGTGCTGTCCTCGACCTTCGACGAACCCGCGAGCCGTCACGTGCAGGTCGCGGAAATGGTGATCGAAAAGGCCAAGCGCCTGATCGAACACAAGAAGGATGTCGTGATCCTGCTCGACTCGATCACCCGCCTCGCCCGCGCCTACAACACCGTGGTGCCCGCCTCCGGCAAGGTACTGACCGGCGGTGTGGACGCCAACGCACTGCAGCGCCCGAAACGGTTCTTCGGCGCCGCGCGTAACGTCGAAGAAGGCGGCTCGCTCACCATCCTCGCCACCGCGCTGATCGACACCGGTTCGCGGATGGACGACGTGATCTACGAGGAATTCAAGGGCACCGGCAACATGGAAATCCATCTTGACCGGCGCATGTACGAAAAACGGATTTTCCCCGCGATCAACGTCAACCGCTCCGGCACCCGCCGCGAGGAACTGCTGATCCCGAAGGACGTGCTGCAGAAAATCTGGGTGTTGCGCAAACTGCTCTACCCGATGGACGAACTGGAAGCCACCGAGTTCCTGCTCGACAAGGTGCGCGCCACCAAAAACAATTCGGATTTCTTCGATTCGATGCGGCGAGGATAGTTACCAGTCCATCCCGCCGGTTGTTCAATCAAAACGAACTTCTTACGAAATCCCGTCCTGCCTCCAGGGTCGCATCCCCGCCAGCGGGGCCCCTGCTCCACCCTCCGGCAGGATACTTCTTCGATTCGATGCGGCGCGGCTGAGCATTCAGCAGCCTCTGTTAGGCTTCGCCGGCCATCCCGCTCTGGTGCCCCTCTTTCAATTGCCGTGACGTAACCCATCGGGGACGTCGAGAACGCGCTCGGCACGCACTGGACCGGGAATTTACTTCTCCGGTCTGTTGTTAGTATTAGACACCGCATCGCGATGCCCGCTTGAGCAACAATTGATTTCATGGAGGATCCATCATGAATCGACTGATCCTGATGACCCTGCTGGTTCTGCTGGCCGGCTGCGCACCTCCCCTGCCGCCACTGCCTGAAGATGCCATCGCCAAACGTTTCGAGCCGATACCCGGCAAATCCGTGATCTACCTCGTCCGGCACTCGATGGACCCTTCCTATATTGCACCGGTCACGCTCGATGACCGGATGATCGGCTCCACCTACAAAGGAACTTATATCCGGATTGAAACTGCCTCGGGAAAACATCGTCTGGGCGGGTTTGCCGGCGATTCGGGTTCAATCACGCTATCCACTGATCCCGGCAGGCTCTATTTCGTGGAGCACAAAGCCTATGGTTTCAGAGGGTCTTTCAACCGCTCCAGTTTCCGGCTGGTCGACGCCGCTTACGGGCGCGAGCTGGTCCTCGGCGGCCAGATATCCGCATTGGTCAGCCCGTAGTCTCCGGGCACTTTCGAAGGGCTGGCTTGCCTGAGACCCACGAATCGACGATAATTCAGGGTTTCCCGCCCGTGCGGGTATTTGCTCAGGATATCACCATGAAGGCCGACATACACCCTGAATACGTTGAAATATCAGTCACTTGCAGCTGCGGCAACAAGTGGCAAACGCGCTCGACCATGGCCAAGGATCTGAACGTCGAGGTCTGTTCATCCTGCCATCCGTTCTATACCGGCAAGCAGAAAATCCTCGATACCGCCGGCCGGGTCGAGAAATTCAACCAGAAATACGGCAAACGCACGCCGGCCAAGACCAAGTCAGCCGCAGCCTGATGGTGTTGGTGATCTAATCGGGGGCAGCCCACCGGGCTGCCCCTTGTTTTTTGAAGTTTCGTACTGACCCCGACGCATACGGGTTCTGTCCAAGAGGAGCGTTGAAGAATGAAATCATTTCGCATCGCCGTCATTCCCGGTGACGGCATCGGCAAGGAAGTCATGCCCGAAGGCCTGCGCGTCATGGAAGCCGCCGGCCGCAAGTTCGGCATCCAGTTCAAGTTCGACGAACTCGACTGGAGTTGCGATTACTACGCCAAGCACGGACGCATGATGCCGGAGGATGGCCTCAAGCAACTCGAAAAACATGATGCCGTGTATTTCGGCGCCGTGGGCTGGCCGGCGATGCTGCCCGACCATGTCTCGCTGTGGGGACTGCTGATCCCGTTCCGCCGCGGCTACGACCAGTACGTCAACCTGCGTCCCGTGCGCCTGATGCCCGGCATGAAATGCCCGCTCGCCGACCGCAAGCCCGGCGACATCGATTTCTGGGTGGTTCGCGAGAACAGCGAGGGCGAATATTCATCGGTGGGCGGTCGCATGTTCGGCGGCACCGACCGCGAATTCGTCACCCAGCAGGCGATCTTCTCCCGTCATGGCGTCGACCGCATTCTCAAGTTTGCCTACGAACTGGCGCAGAAGCGCCCGAAGAAGCACCTGACCTCGGCCACCAAGTCGAATGGCATCTCGATCTCGATGCCGTACTGGGATGAGCGGGTCAAGGAAATGGCGGCGAAATATCCCGACGTGAAGACCGACCAGTACCACATCGACATCCTGACCGCACATTTCGTCATGCACCCTGACTGGTTTGACGTGGTCGTGGCTTCCAACCTGTTCGGCGACATCCTCTCCGACCTCGGCCCCGCCGCCACCGGCACCATCGGCATCGCGCCTTCGGCCAACATGAATCCCGAGAAAAAATTTCCGTCGCTGTTCGAACCGGTGCACGGCTCGGCACCCGACATCTACGGCAAGAAAATCGCCAACCCGGTTGGCCAGATATGGGCCGGCGCGATGATGCTGGATCACCTGGGCTGCCCGGAAGCGGGTGCGGCGGTGGTCAAGGCCATCGAGACCGCGCTGCGCGAAGGACCGA
>Ga0222714_10004399_pt1 | contig 13819 bp, 11 predicted proteins | sample C33_3DmetaG_FD_165048 | JGI IMG/M metagenome (GOLD analysis project Ga0222714, IMG submission 165048) | Estuarine water microbial communities from San Francisco Bay, California, United States - C33_3D | ecosystem: Environmental > Aquatic > Marine > Unclassified | place: USA: California... | reverse complement strand
TTTATGAGGACAATTTAGAACTGTACAAATATTTTCCAGATTATATGCGTCTACATACCAATCATTAATGCTTTGACTCACGACAATAACTAGATCAACAGTGGATATGAACAGTCGCTCTATCCATTTTGCAGCTCTTTTTCTCATTCCATGAAGACCAAACATCTCTGTTTCCAGTTCATGACAATCATAAACCAATTTTGCTCCGCAGGTTAATTTGATTAAGAATCCAAGGGGAAGTAAACCTAGGCCGTGAATTGTAACAATAGTAATCTTATTCTTCTTGGCATATTTCCCGACCTTGATGGCATACTCTATATACTTAAACAATTGAAATAGGAGCGACTTTGACCAATTTCTAGACTTTAACGGTACTCGCCATAAGGTGCGATTATTGTCAATTTTGACATGTTCTTCTAAACCTTCTTCCCACAGAGCTGTGACAAATACTTCATTTACGAATCCGGATTCCACCAAGGTTTGGGTTTCTTTCAGAACTCGACTTTCATTAAGAAATTGAGTTAAAGAAATATGTAAATTCTTATTCATGGTTTAAAAATAGTCAGGGTGCTAAGATTGGTTTTGCAGTCTTAGCGTTTCTAGTCAAAATGAGGCAGCCACTGAACAAAAAAAGATAAAAAGAATGCTTTTGGAAATAATTCGCCGTAATTGCGTCACCCACGAACAAATTTGCTAGGGATTGGAATTAAAATATTGGGGTTTTCTCGAACTTTTTTTTGAAGATACTCCGTTTCTGTGGAAGATATTCCTCTGGTCATGCTACTTGGTTCTAAGAATGTATCAATTAGGCTCAATTTACCTTCCCTAATGATCTGTATCACTTCTTGAAATATTAGTGCTGCCTGTGATATCCATAGTGCCTCAGCATCTTCGCCACCCGTGCTGGCTTCAACAGGAATCATTTTTCTAAGAATTACAGGACCAGTATCTATTCCCTCATTTATGAAATGAGCAGTAATAGCCGGAATATAACCGTCTCGAAGCATGGAAGCGGTTGAACCCAAACCCCTAAACATTGGAAGCCATCCAGGATGCGCGTTGAGACATCCAATTCGAGGAATTGTAAAGGTGGCTCTTTTAATGATAGTATCGGTGTGTAACAATAAAAGATCCAAGTCCGCCTTTCGAATTAATTCCTGAGCTTCCGGCTCATTAAAATCCGACACCGTATGAAAATAGGTTGTAGAAAAAGGAGATTCTTTATCTGGCTGCAGCCCAGAATCTTTAGCTCTTAACAATGCATATTTGATCCTTTTTACCGTTGCAACTACACCGGCAGATTTGATTTTTCGTATCAAACGCTGGCGTTGTGTCTTAAAATTGGGCTTGAGCAAAAAAATCGCGTCTAAATTAACTCCCAATTTAGCCAACTCGTCACATAGGATTGGTGTGGCTTCATTGTCCGCCATTCCCAGCAAGCCTATTCTAACTTCATTCATCTCAATAATTGACTATTTTTCATCAAGGATTTTCGACGGGTATGCCACCAAGTCACCATTTCCCAAGGTGTGGTAATCCAAATTTCTGACCTATTGATAGCATAATCTAATATTTCGCAGGCTAGATCAAGGTGGCCATCATAACACAGGATATTTAAAGAACTTTCCGTATGCCAATCCAGCACAGCCATTCCTGAAACGGATTCCACCTCTGTCAAAACAGGAGCCGCCCGAAACAGACCCGATCCATCGTATCCGGTCTCCCCAATAATATGTCCGTCCATTAAAGAAGTAGGCAAGACGTACATATCTAAACCACGTTGGCGTATCGGGTCCCACGGGCGAAATGGTAAACACGTTCCAGATCGAAATCCGAACGTGTCTCTCCAAGCATTTGACAAATCATACCTGAAGCCTGCATTTACATGCATTCTGTATGTCAAATATGGGTTCTTCCAGTCCAACGCCCAATAATGATGCCGCAAGCCATAAATCGGCGCATCCAACTTAGACTCTATAAAGAATTTGGACTCAATAAATTCGTCGATGTCCATTTTAGCCTTGATACTAGGGTGGTATCCAAATTCCCATCCCTCATCCAACATTCTGATTAGAGGATCCCAGTTCATTTTAGGATCAGCCACACTGGAACGACAATCATTTAAATCGGCTTTAACTTTCGACCTTACAAAAAGAAAAAATGCACTTCGTATTCCTCGATCACTTGTAACTGCTCTCCATTTTTCAAAACCATTAAGAGCGTCATTGTTAAAAGGAATTTTTCGATCTCGAAGTCCACGTTTAAGCAAGTTGAACCTTACTCTATCCCTGCGTATTAAAGTTTTCGAAGCGTTAAAAACTAACTCCGGCCAAGCCGAGGCACGAACCGCATCCGTGTCATGTGTCAATAAAAGGGACCATTTGGCTCCGTTGGGCCATATTGGAAAAGGCGGTAATTCATCTTTTTGAAATCCGATCAACTTCTTGATCGCATTCGCGTGGTTTTCAACCAATACTCGATCACAAACTTTTTTTCGATCAATGGGCAAAGAATTGGTTAGGAAAATACCTTTCCTATCACGTTGATCGTCTGAAATTTGGGACTCATCAAGCATAGCAAGGAGCCTAAACATTCCTCCAATTAGGTCTATTTCATCAAGACTATGTGTCCCCGAGGCATGCCATATGGGCGGTTCTCCACTTGAAACGAATTTGGTTGTTGGATCATAACAAGATACATCGAACCTAATAAAAGGCACATTGGGCAACTCAATCGTACTCCCATATTGTAAATCAAACCGTTCGCCATTGGAACTGACAGACAACGAAATTGGGAATCCTATCCTGACCATCAACTCTTCAAATACGTAACGTATCGAAGACATGTGCTTCTCAGGACACTGTACTAATAAAACTCGAATAATGCGGTTCGGCTGTGCTACAGAAAAAGAATAAGGCACGTAAGAATCTCTTTTACTCTCAATATGTTGGCATTAAATGCACTTTCATAATCAATGTACGAAGCTAATCGGATGCTTTCGAAAACAATTTCTCTAGACTGCTATATTCGGGATACTTTATCAAAACGGCTCGATGTTTTCCGTGAAAAACAAACATACTCCCTGCGGCCGCTGCAGAAGCGCCCATTTCAATCGCTGCTTTGAAATCATCTAGATTGGAAGCTCCGCCTAAACCGATTACTGGTATACCAACTGCGCCGGAAATTTTCTCGATAAGTGGTAGGTCATACCCTTTCTGAGTTCCGTCTTGGTCAATCGACTGGATAATTATTTCTCCAGCGCCTCGCGACTCCATTTCTTGAACCCATTCTATAACTTCCACAGATGCTTTCTTGCTGCCACTTTTAAACCAGACTTGATGTTTCCCCAATATATTTTTACGGACATCAATGGATACGACAACACTTGAACTTCCAGCTATCTCCATCGCAGCGGTAACAAACTCTGGTGACTGAATGGCTACTGTGTTAATTATTATTTTTTCAACCCCAAGTGCAAACAGTTTTTTCACCTGCTCAAGCGTAGAGATACCTCCTCCATACCCAAACGGCATAAAGGCTTCACTAGCGATTCGGGCAAGCAATTCAAAATTAGGACCGCGTCCTTCTATCGAAGCATTGATATCCAAGAAAACCAATTCGTCTACTTCCTTGTCGTTAAATATTCTAACGGCGTTAATTGGATCTCCGACATATTTAGGGTCTTTAAACTTAATCGTTTTTACAAGCCCCGCATTTTTGAGGAGTAATGCAGGTATTACACGTGGTTGTAACATTTAAATCACGGCGTAATTTTGAAGTAAAGCTTTTCCGAACCGATGACTTTTCTCAGGATGAAACTGTACTCCGAAAATATGGTCATTTTTTACCATCGCGGCAAATTCAACGCCATTTTTGGCCGTACCAATAACGTTTTCACTATCAGAGCATTCTAGAAAGTAAGAATGCGTAAAGTAGAAACGGGACTTCTCTTCAGATTCAGAAAGTAGCTCATTTGGCCTTTTAACTTGGATCTCATTCCACCCCATGTGAGGCACCTTATAACCAGACCCAGCTGGAAATCGTCTTGATTTGGCATTCAAAAGACCTAGCCCACCAATACTCCCTTCTTCACTACCTATTCCAAGCAACTGCATTCCCAGACAAATTCCGAGGATAGGTGTTTTTTTCCCAATAACACTTTCTTGGATAGGTTCAAAAAGGCCACTTTGTTTTAAATGTCGGGCTCCATTATCAAAAGAACCAACCCCTGGTAAAATCAACTTTTTAGCGTTTGCAATTTGGTCGGCTGTGCCTACTATTTCGGCTTTGACACCAATACGGAGCAACATATTTAGGAGAGCTCCAATGTTTGCTACTCCGTAATCAATTATGGAAATCATAGTTTTACAATTAAACTTGATTCAACTTTGTGAACATTTAATCGGCTTAATAAGGCTCAGGAATTTAATATTGATGCCCGCGACCTCAAAAAGTAATTAGGAATAGGAGCTGATCCCCTTTCCGAGAATGCGCTCAACGAATCCTTGAATGCGTTTCATAGCATTGTACCGACCATCCCAATTCGCAAAATCAGAGTAATGACGGTTTGGTTCCAGCATGTATTTTTCTAGCTCTTCAATTGAAATATCCAATTTTTTACAAAAGTAGCCCTTATCTATTTCTAAGGAATGACCGTCATACAGAGGTTCGTTTAATCCGACTAATGCCTCATCTCTTGACAATTGACCCGATACAATCATGCTTGAAAGATGAGCTCTTCTTTTGTCATACCCAAATTTCTCGGGCAAATAATGATTTTGGAAAAACCTCGTAAATAAAGACTCCCCATGTTTGCGACCATATGATCTCCAGTCACATGTTCTCTCTAACTCTTCAATGGCGTCTTCACGGCTATATGGCATATAATTCAATGGCCGAATTACCGTCATTTTCCTTACAAAAGGAAACCAGAAATAAGTTTGCCAAAAACTAATGGTTCGATAATGCTTAAGTGGAATGCTTCCATATTTGCGATGGATCGCTTTTAAATTTATTGCATCCATAGCACTTCCATGCCAAGAATCAGGAAACACACCTTCTGTCGCGATATTCCCACCTGAAAGCACAGTTGTTATTTTGTTTTGGACGGCAAAACGATACAAGTTGGCAAAAAACGCATGGTCCTGAGGCACATCTTGATTTGAAACTCCAGCTTTTAAATAAGCGAGCTGGAGATCTTTCATTTCCTCCCAATCCATCACATGAGTGTATAGTTCAAAACCACAATGGGTTACAACTTTCTCAATATTATTAACGGCTGTTTCGCTGTTCCACCCTGCATCCACATGAACGACTAAGGGTCTCAGACCCAAATCTGCTATTTTTAATGCCAAATAGGAGCTGTCGACGCCACCACTTAAGCCCAAAATGCAATCATATTCGTTGTTTTTGCCTTTTTTCCTGACTTGAACCAGCTGTTCCTCTAGTAGACGCGCACCTTTATCATTAGGGTACCAGTTTTTAGAAACTACGTTTTCGAAATTGTAACAATGGTTGCAAATACCCTTGTCATCAAAAACAATATCGGGATCTGAAGTGTCCATTACGCACTTTGTGCATAGGGAATAGGTACTTTTCATATCGTTCAAAAATACAAAAACAAGGTGATTATTGAGCCATCGATAACTTTAATACTCCTCTGCGCGAGATCAAATGCACTGCCAGAATAATGAAGAGCATCGCCATCATAACATTGTCGACAAAATAGTTACTAATGGAGCTACCTGCGAGTAATCGAAAGTGAAGAGCAAGCCAAACCACAAAAGCTATTTTAAGTGGCGAATTTTCCAATCTGTCAATCAAAGATTGTACGATATACAATAAACCACCAACTATAAATGGGATTACAATTACGCCGGTTGTCCCAAAATTTGCATATAGTTCTGCCCAATACACAGTAGGCGCACTACCAATAATTCCCAACTTGGCCAATTCTGGATTTTTCCAGTTTGAAATTTCAACAGTAAGATTGAAAGGCTCAAAAGGAAGAAGTCCGGCAGGATTAGGGAAACTGCTTCCCCACAAGTAATCATGAACATGGGGAAACATTTCTAAATACCAATAGGCTGGTGATATCTGCCCAGTCACTACCCTAGAAAAGAACAATTGAAAGGCTGAGAAATAATCGGAACTACCTGCGAATAGCACGAATAAGTTTGGTATCAAAAATACCACCCCTAAACCGGCAAAAACAATTGATTTAATCGAAAATTTTCCATGATTTTTAATCACTGTAAACACAAGAAATAGGCCTACTAAATAATTAATAATCGGGCCTTTTTCTGTGCTTGCTGCAGCAGAGAATATTGCGAGCATAAAAATCAAAACAACCAATAGTAATCGAAATATCGTCTTCTTTTTGGTAACCAAATAATTAGCAAAAATTATAAAACTGCACAAAAACAACCCATCGTGCATAAAAAGACGATACCAATGAACCTTTCCTTCGAAACTATTCCCCATATTACTGCGAGCAATCTGCACTTCTGAAACAGTACCCCCAAAACTTCTGAATAACGCTATTTCAGGTACTTTTGTAAGGTATAAAAAAAACACCGCGGCACTTAGAATCCCAAGAAACAGCACTAGGTAAGTCTCAATCGGGAAGAGTGTGCGATATGAAGTTATTCTATTTGAAATTGTACTTGCTTTCAAGACCCTTTGAGTCACTAAGACACCAACGGACATTGCTAACATTGACCAAGCTGAGAATGCAAATACTCTAAATACGATCGCTCTATCCTGAATACCATTGCCAAAAAATCGGTACGAGTCTAACCCGAAATACAATGAAAATAGTCCTACATATGCTTGCAGAAACATAAAAGACATCACGAGTGAAACGATACTAAACCGGCTCAGATGAACTCCTGCTCGATGTAAAATCATCAGGATAATCACAGGTATCGTAAAAAATAGAATAACAAAGGCAAGGTTAAGCATCTACAGTGTTGAGCAAAAGTTTTTATTTGACATTTTCATATCATCTAATAAGTTCCTGATAAAAGGCTTGGTCTTCCGACCGAAGAAAATGGCAATTATGCCATAGAATCGTGAAAGAACCTCCAAATTGTTTTGCTTTAGTCTTAAGGCGAAGCATTAAATCTAGGGTTGATTCATTATACGACAAAGCCATATATGGCTCATCTAAAACAGACGCTTCCATTAATATTAGAGGTTTTTGCTTAATCAATAAGGGTTTTCTTGAAATGTGACTAAAAGAAGAGTGGGTACGCCCAGTGCCCACTCTAAAACCTGGCAATTCCGCAAACCCAACCGAACTATCAAATTGAAAACCAGCATTTTGGTGCATCAGTGGCGTTTCTAAAAGAGACCATCTCAAGTAGTGTTGACGTGTCTCTATCAAATTCTGTTTGGATCCGATCAAATCCAATGCACGCTCGATCACGCTGACCTCTTTTTCGAATAAGTCAGGCCGATTATATGTTAAATAACTTCCGTGTAAACCAATTTTATGTCCCCTTTGATCTATTTCTAAAAGTAAACCACATATTCTAGGACTCAACAGGTCATAGTTCCCGTCGCGCAGCTCATCAGTAACACCTGCCATAAAATAAAATGTAACTTGGTTGCCTGCTTTTTCATTTTGGTCCATTATCCACGAAAAAGTGTTAAATGGATCGGATGAGAAATTTCCTTTTTTAGAATTCCACGTATTTTGGAATGATTTAACAGCAGTATTTACTGACTTTCGGCGTACTAAATCACCTCCCATTTTTTTTATAGTCCTAGCCCATGTGTTGGCATAGTCAGAAAAAGGATGATCAACATCACATGTTACGTTCACTTTCCCTTCCTCCCTTTTGCGTGATATGCGTGGCCAAAGACGAAGCATTGCAGCATATAAAACATTGGCATACTCTTCGACGATGGGCCGTTCTAGGATGTTGGCTTTAACTAAAAATGAATCCGATGATGAAAATCGATGATGTTCGTCACGAGCTGTTTTAAGACGCTCCTCCAGTTGTGAGAGAACCACAAACGCAGATCCAAACACATCCAATCCTAAAGATGCAGACTCCGTAGAATGCATTTCAAATAACGCCTTCCCGTAAAGAACCACAATTTGGGGCGATGTTAACTCAGCTTGCAAACCTGATTTAACGGGATTCCATTTAGAAAAAGGTTGGGAAGGCAAACAATCAATTGAATTTTGTTGTTGCTCAGAAAGCCCGAAAAAAACGGAAGAAATTACAAGCACTTTTTCTTGCACTTCGATTAAAACATCGAGGGTTTGCGTTTCTTTAATTACAAACTCAAATCCAAGTATTTCACCAAGCAAAAACCTCACTATCCATTCTTGTTCAGGTTGAATGGGTGCAGGCAGGCTTACGGTAAATTTCATTATTTTTTCAAGAGGGATTGTGCGAACAAATATGTTTTAACCCATTTTGAATTGACTGATCGGATCTCAAAATATGGAACCTGAATGGCTCCGAAAGCTCTAAAATACCTCTCTATTGGTTCAATCATAGAGCCTTCAAAGTCAAATGATCGCGAAACTGAAGATGCAAACTTAATCGCCTCCCAAAGACAAAAACTAGTCGCTCCACTTTTTCTCAGTTCCGGATCACCCCCTCCCATTAAATAGTAAGCGCAAGAATCGTCCCAGACAATAAACGCTCCAGCATGCATTTCACCGGCCTCATCCTCGGCAATAAATAACGCACCTGAGTTTCGTGCCTTAACTGCTATGAAAACGTTGCGTATAAGCTGTTCTGATTCCGGGTTAGCAATACCCTGTCGGTCGTATGTTTTTTGATTCAATTTCAAAAAATCATCAATCGTTGGGTTATCTTTTAATCGTACACCAAACCGTGTGACAGCCTTTTTAATGTCACCCCTTACATTGCTTCGCATGTCAGCATACAGTTGGTCAAAGTTTTCAAGATTGAAAAGTTGATATGTGTAAAGGGTCGTTTGACCAAAACCCTTCCAATAAAACGGTAACCAGTTCGTTTTAGAAGCATGCCAACTTTGTTTAAAAATTTGGTATGAAGGAAGGGCTTCTATTAAAGCAGTATATACTTTTTTTTCATATCCCAGACGGTTAGCACCATTAGTTTCAATTCCCAAATCGCGTATCCAAGGACCAAGTGCTTGAGTCAATTGTGGTTGCCCAAGAATAGTTACCCCGTTTTTAGTCCGCTTAGTAAACGGTAAACTAGCGACAATTATGTCCCCCCTTTCAACAATTGCTACATCCCAATTGACATCTCCACATACCACATCTAGCCACCAATCGCGAGCGAAAATAGGTATTGATCTTTCAGAAGCACATAGAATCCGGTACTTTGTCTTACTTGACATATACACCACGTCGATCTTCTTGCGTTTGAGCCGAATACTTTCGAAGCTGTGCATCTAGCACGTCATCGTTTACGCGTTGGTGGCGCGTTTCAAATTTTGTTTTTTCCAACCGTCTCCTCTCTCCTTGCCATCCTTTTTTTCTTAATAAAACTTCCACTTCATCCATACAAGCTTCTGGGTTCAAGCATAGTTTTTCGTATGGTACTACTACAATATCTTCTGGAGGAACGCTTGCCAATTTTAAACTGTCTATTATGGTTTGATTTATTTCTCTAACCTGATTGATAACCTGTTCATAAACTGGTAGGGTGCGTAAGACTTCAATATTCGGAGGGGGTACCGACCACCATTCTTCAAAGGATCCCATATTTCGAAATCTTCCGTTTAAAATTGAAGTCGCGTTATCTATTTCATTTCGGAAAACCACCACAAACAACGATTCTGGAACTACGCTGCGAATTGGCCCTATTCGTAAACTAGCATATAGGTTCTTGAAAACGACCGGCTTACCTATGGAAGACTCCAAATAGAGCAATGAACGCCTGAATCGATTCATTTTTTGGGGTTCGACATCGCCACATGTTACAAAAGCCGGTGATCTTCTAAAAAACCGATACCACCATTCCCCGCACTCAGACGGGCCGTATTTCCCTGAAATCACGCCGTCTTTGGATTCATAACAGCTTGATTGTTTTCTATTTTTGTTCGTTTGAGCTGCCGTTGCAATGGTTGGAAACCCGAACCATTTACAATGAGCGTTTGTGAGAAAACCTATATCAAAAGAGTCCGAAATCACTTGAAAAAGTAAAGTGCTTCCAGAACGCGGCGCACCCACAATAAAAACCGGTGGATATTTGAAACTTTTCTTTGAGTTAGGGGCACAAAACGCCTCTAAATAATGCAGTACCGAGCGGTTGAATACATGTCTAAAATAACGAAAGTAATTCCCGGGTTTAACAAATCTTATAATAGCCTTTTTATTCATCTCTTTAAATTTTGCTTTTGACTATCCGCTTGATAATTCCATTTGTAAAGAAAAATCAGCACGATGAATAGCTAAATAGGCAACGGCCACGAGGCTGGTTACTAAGACCATTATAAAAGGTGAAACAGCCAACCACTTTGCTATACCAATTACAACTATAAAGGGTATTGATTGACTTAGGGTCGATCCAAGCATTCTAATTGGAGCTTTCCATGAAACACCCGCATGGTTCAAAACTTGTAAAATATAATTTCCATACGCATAAATTCCGGATACTGAAAATAGAACGAGTGTAATTCGAGCATCGTTGGAGAGAATTCCAGCGGCCAAAGCAATCACTCTTGAAACGAAAATTACGCCTTGGGCCTTTAATCCTTTTTCTTGAAGCTCTAAAACTCCAAATAAGGTGTTAAGCGGACCCGATATAAACCAAACGAGACCCCATATTGACAAAATCTGAGTGTATACGCCTGCTTCGGCCCAATTTTCTCCAAAAGAGAAAATGTAAAGGTCTTTTCCAGTCAACAAAAGGATAATAGTCGGAAATACGCTGATTTTTATCATTTTTTGAACCAACGTTTCAACTAACTGTGGCAACCTCCCGTTGTTGTTAGCTTCAGATGCACTTTGATGAAATACCTGGGTTACTGCTCCTCCAATCAAGCTCATGGGCATCTGAATTATTCGAAAGCCGAAGGCATAAAATCCTGCAATTTCTGGAGAGAAATATCCCGTAAGCACGAAAATTGGAAGCTGCCACGATACAATATTAAGTAATCCGGCCCACCCATTATAAAGTGGGAATTTTTTGTACCGATAAGCACTGTCTCGCACTTTTTGAAATGAGAGATTCTTCCAAATAAGCATACCGTGAATTTTCCAGGTCGATTTGGCCAGCAAACTGCATGAAACACTTTGGCCAGCCAAGTTGGAAAAAATCATTGAGGAGCCTGAAGTATAGCCCAAAGTTCCACTTCCTAGCATACCGGAATTGGATGTCACACTTGAAAACAACCGTGCTATCGATAACTGAGTAAATCGCTTGTTCCGAGTGCTCCAATATTCTAATGCGAGAGTTAATCCGTAAACAAAAACGGAAACTGGAACAAGCCATATAAGTCTCCCAAGAATTGAATATTTATCACCATCCAATAAATACGGGCCCGTAATCCAAATCAAAGGAATAGTAAAAAGTGACACACCAATTGCCGCAAAAACACTCAAACTAAAAATACTTGCAGCTTCCTCTTGACTGTCAGGAAGAACTATCGCTTGTTCATAACGCAAACAAGCCAATACGCCAAAAATGGAAGTGATGGAGGCATAAACTGCTGCCATTCCATATGCGTCCGGCAGAAAGATCCTTGATAAGAAAGGAGTCGCGACAATGCCAATAATTTGCGCAAGAGTTGTCCCCGTTGCCAGTTTTAATACGTCGTGGAAAAAATTACTGTTGGGAGAATTACTCAAATTATATACTAGCTTCTATCAAGTCAGAACTTGAAGAGGCTTCTAGAAAAAATTTAAACGTCTTAAAATTGAGTTACTATTTCCCAGAAAAACGATCCACAACTATTAGAAGCGTAGCGACCATCGATACAACTGGAAAAATATCTCTCCACCCAATTCCTTGTCTTGTTTCAGATTCAAAACTTAGTACGTCACCCTCAAGAAGAAGAGGATCAGCATCCTCAACCACTAATTGATTTTCCATCATTGTTTGAAAAAAAACGGATCGCGTGCCGTTATCATTCCGATGGAGTTTCAAAACAACTTTTCTTGTCGATCGTTTCGTTTTTTCGCCGAAACTGGGTCCACCGGCTAAAGAAATTAATTCGCTCAGTTGTGAGTTCCGAGGAATTTCATATAGTCCTGGATATTTAACTGCCCCCCAAACGTGAACTTTAATAGTAACGTCACCCGCTTCCGAATAATTATAAAAAGCTGCGGTATTCAATCGAGATCTATCTAATTCCGATGCTTGAGCATTAGCAACCGAAACAACTAGAAATAGCATCATAATCAATAAAAAGGCCTTAAGCATCTATCTTCCTCCTGAGTTAACTATTTGTTGCATTTCCCGGTCGGCGTAAAGCCCAGAATCGCTTCCATATCCATATCCGTAGCCGTAGCCGTAGCCATAGCCATAGCCATAGCCATAGCCGCCATAGGCTTTCTTGGAATCAAATCGGTTTAGGATAAATCCTTTAGAAACAATTCCTGCATCTTGAAAGACTTCCTGTGCCCGTTCAAGAGCTGCCCAATGCGTCTCTCCGCTGGATGTCACCTGAATTACCATATCCACCCATGGTGCCAAAAGCAATGCATCCGATACAGTCAGGAGCGGAGGAGTATCAATAACTATCGTGTCATATTCACGGCGTAAAACATTCAGCATTTCCTTCATTCTTTTTGATCCAAGCAATTCAGAAGGGTTTGGAGCCGCTTTTCCCACTGGTAAAAGATGTAAGTCATCAATCTGGGTAGCCAAGGTACTATAAACTCGAGCGGAATCGTCGAATAGCCAATCGACAAGCCCCGGTTCTCTGGATATGCCTAATAACCTATGGCTAGTTGGCCGACGAAGGTCAGCATCAACGAAAAGCGTTTTACGACCAAGTTGTGCGTTTGCAATTGCCAAATTTAAGGCCGTTGACGTTTTACCTTCCCCAGGTTCCGCACTTGTTACTAAGACCATTTTTCGGGCCGAGTCTGGAGCAGAAAAATCAACATTAGTTCTGAGCCTTCGATAAGATTCAGAGGCTTGAGAAAGTGGATTTAACATCGATAAGAGCATTGTACTAATTGATTTACCACCAACATCAACAAAAGCTGCTCCCCCAAAATCTCCCTGAATAATTGCTGACATATTAGGAACAATACCTAAAACAGGATAACCTCTTTGTCTCAGATCTTCCGGTCTCGTCACTTTGTTATCCATCGCAGCACGTACAAAAGCAGATGTTATTCCAAGAAGCAAGCCTAAAATGGCGCCTAACATTAAGTTAAGAGGAATGGTCGGGCTAATTGGAATATTCGGAACAACTGCCTGATCAACTATATCAACATAACCCAACTCTGAGGCCTCAGCAATTCGAGCTTCCTGAAGGCTCTGAAAAATTGTAGTATACAACTGGGCGCTAGTTTCCATATCTCTTTGGTAGCGCGCCAGTAAAACAGATTTATTTGGAATTTTTTCAATCTGAGATTTATAAGTGGCTAGCTGGGATTCTAAAATATCCATTCGGGCTTGAGCGCCAGTAAGTTCAATCCGCTTCTCAATCAACAAACTTTCTAAATCAGATACTCGCTCAAACGCAGTTTCGGACTTTGTTCCGAGAACCACCGTGCCATTTTGTAGAAGACCGTCTGTATAAGAGGCGCTTAATTGCATCAACTCTTCCGTCAAGTCTTTAATGGTCTTTAGATTTTTAGCATATTCTTTGTCAATGTCTGGATTTTGCCTCAGATCTGGATTGGATG
>Ga0222714_10004398_pt1 | contig 13819 bp, 10 predicted proteins | sample C33_3DmetaG_FD_165048 | JGI IMG/M metagenome (GOLD analysis project Ga0222714, IMG submission 165048) | Estuarine water microbial communities from San Francisco Bay, California, United States - C33_3D | ecosystem: Environmental > Aquatic > Marine > Unclassified | place: USA: California... | reverse complement strand
TCTTCGTTGCACGTCCCTGGGCGAGTTTTGTGCAGAAATTTCAGCACGTCAAGCGATGATTGGTAGACGCCAGCTGCGTTTTCACGCTCGACGTGATATTCGCGCTCCACCGCGCCCTTTGACGCATTCACATCGATTCGCGCGCCGTGTTCGAGCGCCCACGCTATAACCTTGATTGGCTCTTTTCCATCGCGAGCGACGCACATGATGAGATCAGTGTCCCATTTGAACGGATTTGAGTACGTCCGCTTGATTCGTCCTTCGTAATCGATGCGCAAACGATCGAGCTCATCCAAATCGCCATCTTCCGCCGCGGAGTGAATCTTGACGTAAGAATCGCGAATTTCACCTTGTGTCATCTTTTTCTTACGCCGCGGTGTCGTCGATTTCTTCGTCACCTTGGGTGGTGAAGCAGGGGCGGTTTTTCTGCAACTAGGAAATGTCCGATGTGGCGCTGGCGCCGAAAGGCTCTTCGTGTCTTCATCTTCATCTTCATCTTCATCTTCATCTTCATCTTCGTTTGGCGCCGATTTTCTCGCCACAGCGCGTTTCAATTGCGGCGCTACTTTCGTCGTAATCGCTTGACCGGCGTTACTCGCCATCTTCTTCGCCGCGGGCTTGACGAGCATCCATCGCGCGTTGTCGTCGCGAGGAATCTCAATCGCCGGTACCGCGTCGTCAATCACAATTTGATCCGTCGCATCAAACGTCGACACTTCAATCACGCACCGTTCGCACCGCGTATTTCCAGGTAAAATCACGCACGAGCTGCTCTCGCCGGGCGTGCGCTTGCATCGCACGCATTGCGTCGCGGTGGTTGACATGGTGACGAAGGGTTGACTTTGACTGCGCGACGCGTCGATCCCGGCGCCGTGTGTGCCGTATTTCGCCGACGATGTCGCCGACGAATGCGAGTGCGAGTGTCCAATGATGGTGGTGGTGTGCGTTGTCACGTGCGGCGCGCCGAGGCGTGCGATGGTGTGCGGGCGTGGCGTGCGCTGGTATGAGGCGTCGCGTCGGACGCGGTTTAATGTTGAATGGTTGATATTTGCACATTAAAAGACGCGCGGCGGTTGGTTTTCTGCGCGCCATTCCGCCGTGGATTGGATAAACAACACCACTTCGTGCCAATTCAGCGGACTGCTAGGTTCGGCATTCATGACGAATCCAATCGCTTCCTTGGCGTCGTCGGCGGTCCAATCGCAGTCGCAGTCGTCGTACAAGTATTTAAGAATGTCAACGTGACCGTTCTGCGCCGCAATGAGCATTAATTCGTTCGGCGTCCCGCGCGGGGTGAGTCCATTTTGCCAGGCGCGGACTTGGCATCCGTCGACGTTTTCAATAATCCATCGTAAACATTCCATCTCGCCGAATTCGCACGCGCAAAACATCGTCTCGTCGTCGATGAGTTTCGGGCTGCGAGAGTGAATGAATTTAAGCAAGTCCAAAGCTGAGGTGTAGCGACCTTGATATTCGCGATTTTTATGGCGCGTTCTTTCCACCGCGCGCTTCGCTGCGGCTTTCGTGAGCTTTGCACCGTGTGACATTGCCCATTCAATCACCTCGATTGGCCGACGTCCGTCTCGCGCGACGCAAGGAATCAATTCGTGGTGCCACGCGTACGGGTTATCAAACTTGTTCTTATCGTCGATGAATATGAGACGAAGTTCCTCGCATCGCGCAATATCGCCTTTATCTGCGGCGTTGTGCATGACAACATACGCGTCGCGAAGCTCTTCTTCGTACATTTTGCGCTTGCGGGACGGCGCGGGTGATAGCATCGGGCTCGCGGCGTTGGAGGCGTTCTTTCTCGCCGCCGGTCGAACCATCATCGTTTGCATGCGGCTACTCGTTGTCGCCACTGGACTCCCGAACTCTGCGCATTCGGACGAGCGCTATTAGTGTCTCGCTCGAGCTCTTTGCACGCTATGCATGTTGAATCGTGCGGCTTGGCGAAACAGACGACGACGCGCACGCCGTTATTCGTCAAGTTTGGCCCCGCGTGTCTCTTGCATTTTTGGCACTGACGCTTCCCTTTGCTTTCCGGCAAGCCCTCGACATCGCCTGCGCGAGTAGCTCTTGCGTGCGCTACGTCAACACCCCACCGACATCGTTCGCACGTTACGTAGTCACCCTCCAGCACAGTTTTCAATGGCCCGTACTCGCGCGTGTGCACGACGTCGCCGTGCCTCTTCCCACAATTCGTACACGACACTGTGCTCACCGACGCCGACCTCGGCAACATGGTCACGTCCGCACCGCTTCCATTTCACCTCTTCGCCGCCGCTGCCGCCTTGTCCACGCCCAAACGACATCGTTCGCACGTCGCGTAGTCACCCTCCAGCACGGTTTTCAACGGCCCGTGCTCGTGCGTTTGCACGACGTCGCCGTGGCTCTTCTTACACTTTACACACCTCGGCGCCGTGTTCACCAATGGCGCCATCTTCTTCTCATCTTCCGCCACGCGCCTACGACACGTCACGCACATATCAAACCCATCCTCCATCACAGTTTCCGTCTTTGTGAAGGCATTCGGTCCAGTCTGCCGACACTGCCCGTGCGCACCTTTACACCTCGTACACACCGCCGGCGGCGCCGGGGACTCCAACCCGCGCGCGTCATCCTCCGATTCCGATTCCGACACGATCACCGTCTCGCGCGCGCTCGGCGCCGGCGCACCGGCGCGCAGCGCGCGCAGCTCCAGCTCGCGCTCGCGCAGCGCCACGCGCAACTCGAGCGACTCGGCGCGCGCGCGTTCGGCGTTGAGCTTGACATCCGCGAGCTCGAGCTGGTACTTGAGACGCGTGAGTTCGTTTTCGGACGCGCTCATCGCGCGTTCGGCGACGACGCGCGACGGATGCGGGGACGAATGCCGGCGCGATTGGCGTCGGAAATCGCGCCGATGATGCCCGGTATGTGTGTACCTCTTCGCGTGCGGTGTGTGTACCCCACGCATAGGGGCAAAACGACCAATCGTGACCAGTGGCGTCCAAAATATCTATCGGGGTCGGCGGGGAAACCAATCGGTCGTTCGTCCGCGTGCGCCGTCGCGCGCGGCGCCGCACAGCCGCGCGCCGCGATGTCGAACGCGAGCGCGATGGATTTCGTGCGACTCACCCGTCCGGGGTTTCCCGCCGGACTCGAGGTGCGTCGACGACGACGACGCGGTGATGTGCGCACGCGGAACGCTGGTGCCCTAGCCACACGCGGGTGTGCTGACGCGACGCGATTCGACGGGCGCGACGACTGACGCGACGCGTACGGCGCGCTGTACAGGTGGTGATTATATCAAACGATAACGCGCACCGCGATTCGTCGTGTGCGTTGTTGAGGAATGCGTCGTATGCGGGTACGTTGGGCGAATGATTCGCGTTCGAGCGAGGTTTCGTGGATAATAATAATCTTGTACCGATGTAGGGGCGCGATTGGCGTCGATGGCGCGCGTGCGCCGAGGGTGAGGGTGTGAAGTTATAGAGACTGACGTGTGGTGTGTTGTGTTCGCGTGTGCGCGCAGTGACGACGATGGATACGTTGAATGAAGCGTTTGAACGCGCGTCGACGGGTCAGACGGATGTCGTGCTCGTCGAGTCGTCGTACGTTAAGGCATGTTTAACGAGCGACGACGGTCGCGAGCTTCTCGAACGCGCGGCGAAGAAGACAGCGATCGTGGTGTTGCAGCACGAGGATGATTCCGCGGCGGATGCGCAGTGTATGGTGGAGGCGGTGCGGTTGGGCGTCGTGGATGTCATTCGTTACCCTCTCGTCAAGCAAAACACAGCCAACTTGTGGCAGCACAGCGTGCGGAAGATGATGGCGGATAAGAGCAATTCGGCAATGTTGGAAACACTGAAACGGTCGGCATCGGAGCCAGATATGCGGTTTTCGATGCCGTATCGTCACGGTGTTGCGGCTGGCGTGCCGAATAGCGTGGCGCTGCCAGGCGTGCGCGCGGCGCTGCTCGCCGAGCAGCAGCTGCGTTCGACCACGCCACCGGTACCGACGATGAGCGTGAACTCCATGAACATGCGCCAGGCACAATTATTGGCGCAAATGGAGGCGCGAAAGTTGAGCGAAAAGAATGCGAGTGCGGCCAAGGCGGCGGCGGCGAACAAGTCAAAGACGTCTTCGACGAACGCCAGCAAGTCGAGCAAGGGCAACAAGGTTGGTACATCTCAGGCCAACGAGCGCGATTGGAGCGGATTTATCGGTACTTCCCCAGACGAACACCTTTTTCATTTTACGAACGATGGGTTGAAAGCTGACGGACAGTCTGGTGGCGACAGCGCGCCCGGGTTGCCGATTGGTTTGAAGATAAACTATTCCCCAAGCTTTATTGCGGAACTGGACGCATTCCAAGGCAAACGCCAACACGTTGCCGCGCACCAACCGCTTGAAATGATCAAAGCTTCATCCACGGACAACTTCCAGCGGTCGTTTGGATTGGTTACGCCAGACCCAGACGACGCCGATCGGGGTTCGTACCCACTCGGGGCGTTTGACGTCGACATGTTGAACGACGCGCCCATGGATTTCAGCAACAACTCGTACGACGCCATCGACTACGTATTGAATTCAACAGACTTTTCTCTGGAAAACATCGACGACGACATGATCGCCGATACATTCAGAGACGGCATTATATAAACATTAAAAAACATCAGTCGCAACCTCCATCGCGACTGGCGTCGCGTCGACGTCACCCATCGCGTCAACGCACGCACTCAATGTACATTTACCACGTCCTATCATTACGGACACAATTATTAGCAAGTAGTAGCCGCACCGCTCATCGCTTCCGCTTCCCATACTTTCCTTTATCCATACGCATGTAGTAGACATACATTTGCAACGCGCATTCCAACATTGGACTCACACTTCACGCAATGTCTCGCCATTTCACGACGCACAACCTCGCGCGCCACGTCGCTCAACGAAAACAATGCCTTCACACTTTCATCCCCCATCGCGTTCTTTGCGTTCATCTACGCCATGGCGCGCGATCTTGCTCGTCGCGGCGTTGCTCGCGCTCGTGTCGTCTCGCGCGGTGCATGGCGCTTTTCGAGGACGCAGCATCGGGTCCCGGCGCATCTCGGGGCGCGGCATCGGCCCGCGACCTGGCGACCGCGTGGGCGTAGGGAAGAGGAAATTACTCCACTCGCCGTGGGAGCGCCAGCACCGCGCACGGAAATTACCCGATGATGATGATGATGATGATGATGAGACATTTGGACGCCGCAACGGGCATTGCGTTTCGGCGTACGAAACGCTTCGTCGACGTCCGGATTTACGCACGCTTTTTGAAATTGTCGAAACCTTACCGGTGATTAAAGCAAAATTACAAGATCCCACCAAGGTGTACACGCTCTTTGCGCCGAATAACGAGGCGATTGCATCGCTCAAGGCGTGGGAAGGGTGGATTGAAGCGAAAAACATGTTGGTCGAGGCGTTTGGGTCGGATCGTTTGATGCGCGCGTACATGCTCGCGTATCACGCCGTCGCGGGTCAGGCGCTGACGAAAGATGATCTACTTGCTTTACGTGGCGATGACATCTATCTCGAAGATTACTTGAACAATGTGTTTCCGCTCGTGGTGAACGCGACGGCGGATGGCGTCGTTCGCATCGACGGTTTCGGCTCATCCGCGTCCATCGTCGAGGCTGATATCTTCGCGTGCGAAGCCGTCGTGCACGTGGTCGACGCTGTGCTGTTACCGTTCGATGGCGATGACGTGCTCGATGACGTGCAAATCTCGCAGTTACGCGAGGCAACGCGTGCGCTTCGCGAACGATACGACGTTCCGGCGCCCGAGCCGACGGATGCCGACGGCGACGGCGACATCGACGAATGGGAACGCGCGGGCGCGGTGCCGATCGAAAGCGTGCCCACGGAATGGACGAAAGATGCCATTGATGATGCGAATGATGATTGAATCGCGTGCGGCAGTGATGCACTTTTTTGATACGACGTACCATGTTTTGTTTTGTAGCCATGTGCCCGACGCCCAAGCCCTCAAGCGTAGGTTTGACGTCTCCTCACTCGTCGCCGCAATGTCCATGGGCTTGCGCGCGTTCGCCATGTCCGTACCTCTGCGCCATTTGCGTACGGTGACCACCGTCGCGCACGCGCAAACTCGTGGCTCGAATGTGCCTTTACGGGCGACAATTTCGAGCGAACGTCGCCGACGGGACGCGCGCGTGAAAGCCTACCCCGCGGGCGAAGGCGTCAAAACGCACCCGAGTCCAGGCAAACGGCACGGCGATTTGCCCAAAAACTTTGAGCATCTCGCGGTGGAAGAACCGTTGTATCAATGGTGGGAAGAGCAAGGGTATTTTCATCCGAATGAGGCTGCCCCAGGGGCGCCGTTTGTGATTCCCATGCCCCCGCCCAACGTCACGGGCGCGTTGCACATGGGACACGCGATGTTCGTCACTCTGCAAGACGTCATGACGCGCAGCGCGCGTATGCGAGGGCGTAAGACGTTATGGCTGCCCGGGACGGACCACGCAGGGATTGCCACGCAGCTCGTCGTGGAGAGAAAGCTCGAAAGCGAAGGCGTAAAGCGCACGGATATGACGCGGGAAGAGTTCGTCGACCGCGTTTGGGAATGGAAAGCCGAGTACGGTGGGCGAATTCAGCAGCAAATCAAGCGTCTCGGCGCGTCGTGCGATTGGTCTCGCGAGCGCTTCACTTTGGATGAGGGTTTGTCCGAGTCGGTGCTGGAGGCGTTTATTACGTTGCACGACCGCGGGTTGATTTACAAGGGCACGTACATGGTGAACTGGGCGCCGAAACTGCAAACCGCGGTGAGTGATTTAGAGGTTGAGTACAGCGAAGAGCCAGGGACGTTATTCTATTTCAAATACCCCGTCGAGGGCGGATCGGCGGATGATTATTTACCCGTAGCGACGACGCGTCCAGAGACGATTTTAGGCGACACAGCCGTCGCCGTGCACCCAGACGACGCGCGATACAAACACCTGATTGGGAAGAAGTGCGTCGTGCCGCTTTCAGGAGGTCGCACAGTGCCCATCATTGGTGACACATATGTGGACATGGAGTTTGGTACGGGGGCGCTGAAAATCACCCCTGGTCACGACCCGAATGACTACGAAATTGGCAAGCGCGTTGGATTAGATATGATCAACATCTTAAACAAGGATGGATCTATGAATGCTAACTGTGGCAAGTACACCGGTCTCGACCGCAGCGTCGTGCGCACGCAACTTTGGAAGGATATGGGTGACGAAGGTTTGGTTTTGAAGGAGGAGCCGTACACGTTGCGCGTCCCGCGCTCGCAGCGCGGCGGCGAAGTCATCGAGCCCATCGTGTCCGAACAATGGTTTTGCAAAATGGATTCCATGGCTGAACCGTCGTTAAAAGCTGTCGAAACGGGCGAGCTCACGATTGTGCCGCAGCGCTTTGAAAAGATTTACAAGTCGTGGTTGACGGATATTCGCGACTGGTGCATTTCGCGTCAGCTTTGGTGGGGTCACCGCATCCCGGTGTGGTACGTGCACGATTCCGCCGAGGACCTCGCGCGCGCGTGCGAAGGCGAAGGCAAGGGTTCGAACAAGCGTTACGTCGTCGCGCGCAACGACGCCGAGGCTGAGCAGAAAGCCAAGGCGGCGTACGGCGACAACATCGTCTTGCATCGCGAAGAGGACGTATTGGACACGTGGTTTTCGTCTGGCTTGTGGCCGTTTAGCACTCAAGGTTGGCCCAACGAAGACGCACCAGATATGAAAAACTATTTCCCCGCTAGCGTTTTAGAGACTGGCCACGATATTTTGTTCTTTTGGGTGGCGCGTATGATTATGATGTCGTACGGCATGACGGGCAAGTTGCCGTTCCACACCGTGTTTTTGCACGGTTTGGTGCGCGACGCGCAAGGCCGAAAGATGAGCAAATCTCTCGGCAACGTCGTCGATCCGCTCGGTGTGATCGCCGAACAAGGTACGGATGCGTTGCGTTTCACCCTCGCCACTGGCACCGCGGCTGGGCAAGACTTAAACTTGAATCTCGAGCGCTTGGCGTCGAATAGAAATTTCACAAACAAAATTTGGAACGCCGGGAAATTCGTCCTGTATAGCATGGATGAAATGTCCGATGAAGATCGCATGTCGCTCGTGGATGAAGGCCGAGCGTTGTGCGCCGACGCCGCGGCGATCGCCAAGCTTCCTCTCGCCGAGCGATGGATTGTGAGCAAGTTGAACGCCACTGTGGACCACGTGACGACGGCGCAGGACAAGTATGATTTCGGCGAGGCGGGCCGCGCGACGTACACTTTCTTTTACGATTCATTTGCAGATTGGTACATCGAAGGCGCAAAGAGTCGCTTGTACGGCGACGATGCCGCGGCATCGCGCATGACCAAGGCGGTGTCACTCTACGTGCTCGACCAAACGCTTCGATTATTGCACCCATTCGTGCCGTACGTCACCGAAGAGGTGTGGCAAGCGTTGCCGCACCGCGGCGAGGCGTTGATCGGCCAAGACTGGCCCGCACTCAACGCTCACGTCGACACTAACGCCGTCAATGCGTTTGAAAACCTCCAAAAGGTTGTCACGCGCATCCGCAACGCGCGCGCCGAATACTCTGTCGAGCCCGCGAAGCGTATCCCGGCGTACGTCGTGTGCGCCGACGCCGCGCTCAACGCCGAGCTCGCCGCCGAAATCAACGTCATCGCCACATTGGCGCGATTGAACATTGACGAATGCTCGGTATCGACAGCCCCACCCGCGGCGTTCGCGGACGCTCCCGAAAACTTTGTGCAAATTATCATCAACGAGCAGCTCGAGGCGTACCTTCCGCTCGCCGGTTTAGCCGACCCGGTCAAGGAAATCGCGCGTTTGACCAAGCAACAAACGAAAATGGAAAAGGAAATCGCCGGTTTAGCCGGTCGCGTGAACTCCCCGAGTTTCACCGATAAAGCCCCGCCCGCGGTTGTCGACAAGGCGCGCAAGGAATTGAGTGATTTAGAGGAACAACTCGCCGCCGTCGTCGCTCGCGTGCGACAAATGGAATCCCTCGTCTAGCCGTCGTCTCTCGCGCTTAGTTTTTTAATTCCACGCATACGCTCACCGTGCGCGCGCGCGCGTCGTCCACCGCCCCGATACACGCGTGCGCGTCTGTAGTAGTGGTGTTACATGCTTACAAATGTGTATAGTCGTCAAAAAATAATCTACAATAGCGGTGGTGGTACAGCTCCGTCTCGTCGCGTCTTCGCGCGCTCAAAAAAAAATCACAAAACTCATTGCTGCGATCGCGCCAACTCATTCGCCTCGAGCATGATTAACGAATTAAACGACCCACGATGCGTTCTCCTTCCCGCACACCCAATAGACCCCGCATCGCGATCCGCATCCGCGCTATGCACCACCACGACTCTCGGACTCGCGCTCGTCGGCGCCACGCGCGGACTCGAGCTCTCGCTCGCCCGCACGAACGCTCCATCCGCGCCTCGCACATAGCTCCCGCTATACTCCCCCGCGTGCACGCTGAATCCATTACGAATAGGAATACTCTGCGCCTCGGCCTCGGCGAGCACGGTGAGCGCGCCGTGCGATCCGTGCTGGCGCCCAAAGGAACGACCGCCAAACGCGCCGGCGTCGTCGTCGTCCTCATCCACCACGCGCTCGCGACCGTGTCTTCCGTGCGATGACGACCCGAAATCCGCGCGTTCCGCGCGCGGGCTGTCCGCGGCGGGTGGAATCACGATGTCATCCGCGTCGGCGGGCGCGGGGTGGCGCAGACCGAGCGTGAGCGCGGACGCGCGAGACGTGGGACCCATGGGATTGGGACACCCTCCCTGTGTTCAGCGCGCTCTGTGTCGCGTAAATGCGCGTCGGAACGCGAGGCGATGCGGAACGCGAGGCGTCAAGGACGTCGAGCGATGTTTGCGTCGCGTGTGTGCGCGCGCGAGAGGGCGATCGAGGGCGCGGCGCGGCGAGGAATGACGTGAGCTTGGATGCGAATGATGAGGGCTAGGCGTTGGTTGTCAACGTCGGGCGTCGGCGGAGCCTTGGCGCGCGCGTCTAATCGTCGGCTAAAATGGCATCTAACGCGCGCATGCGATGCCGTCGCGCGAGGGATGCGGCGAGGGTGATGGTGTCGACCCATACATCGCGCGTGTGCGCGCGTGCGGTGGTGAATATCATGATTGGTGCGGACGCGGAGCGCGCGGCGAGGGCGAAACTGAAGCCGCCGGGCGCGAGCGAGGCGTCGGATATGGGTTCACACGACGCCACGTCGGCGAGATTGATGGCAAGCGCACCCGTGGTGGGGTCTTTAGGGTCTTCGTCGCGTGTCATGACGCGCAGTGTGTGCGCGTTGACGACGAGACGAAGAGCCGTGGCGTCGTCGACGCCGCGGACGCCCGACGCGGCGCGAAACGTGGCGTCGTCGAGTACGTACGGCTTTGGAAGCACGTGCTTCACCAACGCAAAAGACTGCGTGTACACCGAATTCGACGGCGAATTTGCGAGCGCTAACGCCACGTACACCGCACTCGCGTTGGCGTACTCGCGAGACATATCACCGTACGCGCGTTCGTCCTCCTCGGCGCTCGTCCCGACGACGCCGGCGCGCAACGCCGCGAATTCCGCATTCAACGCATACATCGCCGTGCCCAAATTATACACCCCTCGGTCAAAACACGGCTCAAGCCTAAGTGCTCGCCGAAACTTATCCACCGCGCGCGTTAAAAACTCCACGCGCGCCATACGTGCTCGATTCACATCCTCCACCGTCGTCGTCGACTCAAAATCTACGCATTGCGCCCGGCTTTGCAACGCCAATCCTAAATTATTCAACGCCTGCGTCGCTTGCTGCGTCGTCACCCCACCGCTCGTCACGATGCCTCCATACCCATGCTTCACGTATGTCGTCGCTTTCTCGTATTTATCGATCGCTTCGTCGTATAAATGCCTCGCGCTCGCGTCGTCCCCGCTCGACCGCGCTCGACCGGCGCGGTCGCCCAACGCTATGGCCCAATTATACAGCACCGCGTGCGCCGCCGCGCGGCTCGCATCGTCCTCATCGCTCGACGACCGCCCTATGCGTTGTTTACTCGCCGCTGCAGCCGCTTTCCCGTACGCATCGCACGCACGTATCGTGAGCTCGTCGCGGAGCCGCGCGTCTTCGGGCGCGCAGCGTTCGGCTTGCTCTTGCAGCACGCTTGCGTATTCATACGCCGTGCTCGGCGACGACGCGCCCTCAACGGTGTGCAGCGCGGCGCGAAGGGCGTCTGCGCGCGAGGCGAGGGCGCGATCGCGGGCGGGTTCGTTGGCGCGGCCGATGGAGGTGCGCACGCCGCCTGGGATGACTGAGGCGTAGCGTCTCGCGCTGGCGGAACGCGCGGTTTCGAGCGCGGACGCGTGCAAGGCGCTCTTCGTGGATGGCGGGGACGACGACGACGGGGACGATGGTTCGCCCATCGCGCGCGCGGCACGGGCGATATGGGCGTGGATGAATGAGGTTACAGACGCGTCGTCGGCGTTACAAGGAGCTCGCCGTTTGGCGCTTTGGCCAGAGGACAAATGTAATAGTGATTGAATGCCGCCGAATGCGCGGCTCGGCGCGATGCGGGAGTGCGAGAGTTGAATAAATTAAAGTCCCGGCCACGAACGGCGCGGAAGCGGGAGATCGAAAATCTCGTCGCCGCCGGCAATGTGGAACAACTGACGCGGCGTCGGCGGGTCGATGGCGAGCACATCCATGTCGTGTCGAACGCCATCCTTGACGACGTACATGGATGTAGGGGAGATAAACTCCAAGTTTGGATGCCACGTACGGTTCGTGGCGGTAGTGCTATGAATTTGGATGCCCGTGACGACGGCGTAGTCCGCCTTGCTGACGTCTACGGTTTTCTGAATGAGCTTGTCCAAGTCGCTGCGAATGACGCGATCCGCCAAGCGCGTCACCTCCACGAGCGGCAATCCTCCGTTTGGAATCTTGTCCTTCTCCACCGCAGTCATCATGCGGCGAGTTAAGATGGAAAACTCAGGGTCTAGCGGATCGTGCGCGCATTCCTCCATCTTCATGTCCAGCTTACCCTCCTTGTATTGCTTAAACATTGGCTGCATCTTCACCAACGCTCCGCACGCGCACGACTGTCCTTGTCTCCCGGCGCGTAAAATCGACCCAACTCGCCCCTCGGCGTCAATCGCGATGTGCGGAAGCGCAAATAACACATATCTTTCCTTCCCAGTGGCGTAATCCGTCGGTGAATGCGATAATCCCGCGGCTAACCCCGTCGTCCCGGCGGTGATGACCCCGCCCAACCCGTCGACATCCAACGAATACCCGAATATATCGTGAATAGCATTCTTCAACGGAAACGTAATCTCATCCCGACACAGCGACGTCAGCGCTATAGAATTATCCGCGGTGAACCCAAATCGTCGTAACATCACCTCGGTGCGAAACAAAAAGTCATCCATACCCACGGCGTTTGGAAACTCCTTGGTCACGACGTCGCAGCGCTCGCGAATGTACGCCACGCGATTGTGTTGCAACTCTGGGTCAATGTCGAACCCGCCGTACTCGTGAAAACGCGGTCCGTGCGCCTTGGCGTTTGTCGGGGCGAGGTAGCCCCCGCCCATGCGCTGCACGCGGCCGGCGCGCGTGACCACGGCGGCGCCGCGGGCGCTTCGGGACGAGTTCGCTTTTGCATGTGATGACGCCTTCGCGGCGGTCTTCCACGACGACGACGACGACGACGGCGACGGCGACGAGGACACGGCGTTGCAGGACGAGGACGACGGTCCCATCGCTCGCGCGGCGATCATCGCCGTCGGCATCGCGACAGGCGGCGCGGTGTGACGCCGGGCGACGGCAGGGAAGACGCTTTAAAAAGGTATAGGGGGTATAATTACCTATACGTGTATGGGCAAACAGTATACCACCCCTGTGGATGTGGGCCAATGGGCCACGGGACGCGCGGCCGCGTAGGAGGTAGTATACGACAAGTCTAATGATGCGGATCACGCGCGGAAGACGTGGATTCGACCGCTGGCGGTGCCCGCGGCGACGAAGTCGTGATGGCGGTGACACGCGAGACGCGAACCGATGGCGGTCATGTGGTCTGCGGAGGCGAAGGTGGCGAGCGCCGGGACGGCGGCGCTCGGGTTGAAAATGTGCATCGAGCGTTGCATGGAGCCGCAGAGCACGCCGTCGCCCGCGGCGGACCAGATGGCGCGGAATGGGAGGACCCATCGGCCTGTTTGGTTGTTGTGTTTGATTTTGAGGGATTCTTTCGTGGCGTCGGTGGATGGATGCCAGACGCGGAGGGCGTCGTCGTAGCACGTGGTGAGTAACGCGCCCGAGCCGTTTGGATTCCAATATGCCGCTTGTGAAGACTTGGCGTGGGGTAAGTCGTACACAGCCTTGGCGTTCTTTTTGAGTTTGCGCACGTCCCATACGGAGACGAGCTGGTGGGTGGATGTGGCGAACATGTGTTCGTTGCCCGGGTCGATGTGCACGGTGTTGATTTTCTTTTCGTGAATGCTCAACGAGGGGGATGTGAACTTACCCGTGCGCATGTCGAGCTGGTGCAAGTTTCCGACGTTGTCGCACACCAACGCGCCATGTCCGTTGGAGAATTGGTCGCACGCAGAAAACTCATCCTCTTCGGAGTAGACGGTTTCTTGAAAGACGCCGCGCTCTGGATCGAGCACTCGAACGGCGCCGTCGTACGCGCTCGTCAACAATTTCCCACGCAACGCGCCTTGACCCCATTTACAATGCGAGATATAGGCTCCATGTGCTTTGTAGTACAACACTCCGTCGTCATCATCGTCGTCGTCGTCGTCGTTTTCAG
>Ga0222714_10004397_pt1 | contig 13820 bp, 11 predicted proteins | sample C33_3DmetaG_FD_165048 | JGI IMG/M metagenome (GOLD analysis project Ga0222714, IMG submission 165048) | Estuarine water microbial communities from San Francisco Bay, California, United States - C33_3D | ecosystem: Environmental > Aquatic > Marine > Unclassified | place: USA: California... | reverse complement strand
TTTCGAGCGCCAGCCCCTCAAGCTGGTGCGTCTGCCAATTTCGCCACTTCGACGTGGACTGCGTCCCCCAAACTATCGTCGTTTCTCCACCCACATGCCGGACGTTCGAACCTGAACGTCGAACGCACTGCACCAGCGTCGAAAACGTGGAACGACCGGCGCTAGGCCGACAACAGGATGCCGAGTGCGGTCACCGTCAGGATCCATACCAGGGCCAACACGGTGGTGATTCGGTTCAAGTTGCGTTCGGCGGCGGCCGAACCTAGTGCGGCTGCTCCCCCGCCTCCGAACATGTCGGACAAACCGCCGCCGCGACCACTGTGCAGCAACACTCCAACGATCATTCCGATCATGGAGAGCACGTTGACGATGACGGTGATGAAAGTGATGGCCGAACGCACCGTGTCAGTCTACCGAGGTGCGCCCTCATCCCTCGGGGTGATGACACGCCGACGATTGCCCATCGGCACGCATCTGCAATTCCGGCTCCTGCATCGAACACAGCTCGGTGGCCTTCCAGCATCGCGTGCGGAAGCGGCATCCCGATGGCGGATTCACCGGTGAGGGCACGTCTCCTTCCAGCATGATGCGGCTCCGACCGCGTTCGACACGTGGGTTCGGCAGCGGTACGGCAGAGAGCAACGCCTTGGTGTACGGGTGCGTCGGGTGCTCATACACCTGTTCGGCGGGGCCGATTTCCATGATCTTGCCGAGGTACATGACCGCCACACGATCGGCGATGTGGCGAACGACTGAGAGGTCGTGGGCAATGAAGATGTATGACATCCCCAGGCGCTGCTGGAGGTCGTCGAACAGATTCACCACGCCCGCCTGAATGCTGACGTCAAGGGCTGATACCGGCTCGTCCAACACGATGAGCGCCGGATCGAGTGCGAGTGCGCGGGCCACACCGATGCGCTGCCTTTGCCCGCCGGAGAACTCGTGCGGGAATCGACGGGCATGGTCGGCCGAGAGACCTACCAATTCGAGGAGGCTCACCACCTTTTCCTGGTGATCTCCACCGATGCCCTGCACCACGAGGGGCTCGGCGATCGACGCACCGACCGTCATCTTGGGGTCGAGTGACGCATAGGGATCCTGGAACACGATCTGCATTCGCCGCCGCACTTCGCGCAACTCATCGAAACTCAGCGTTGCCAGATCAACTCCATCGAACGACACTTGACCAGCAGTTGGTTCGAGCAATCGCAGCACACAGCGCCCGACGGTGGTCTTCCCCGAACCACTCTCGCCCACCAAGCCCAGGGTCTCACCCCGGGCCACGTCGAAGGACACGCCACTCACCGCCTGCACGATGCGCTTCTTCCAGCCGGCGCCACGTGCAGGCTTCAAGTGGAACTCCTTGACGAGGCCGTGCACGTGGAGAAGGGAATCCGTCATCGTCCCACCAATTCCTTTGCGCGGATGCAGGCCGTCATGGAAGAACCCAGTTGCTCGAGTTCGGGAAGCCGCTGGCTACATTCGTCCATCGCGTGTTCGCACCGGGTGCGAAATGCACAGCCCGTCGGCGGGTTCAACATGTTGGGCGGAAATCCGGCGATCGGGACCAAACGATCCACGCCCGCCTGCGGTAGCGAGGCGAGCAGTCCACGCGTGTAGGGGTGCGTGGGCTCGTCGAAGATGGTGCCGATGTCGGCCCGTTCCACCACACGTCCGGCATACATCACGTTCACCCGCTCGCATACTCGCGCCACCACACCCAAGTCATGGGTGATGAGAACGACGGCGGTACCGAATTGGGCCTGCACACGCTGAATCACCTCGAGAATCTGTGCTTGCACCGTCACGTCGAGCGCCGTTGTCGGCTCGTCGGCGATCAACACCTTCGGGCTGTTCGCAATCGCCATGGCGATTACCACTCGCTGACGCATACCGCCGGAGAACTCGTGGGGATATTGAAGTGCTCGATCTCCGGGCTGCGGAATCCCGACGATCTCCAACAATTCCACGGCACGGATACGTGCGGCACGTTCGCTCATCGATGAGTGCGCCCGAAGCATCTCCGATATCTGTGCACCGATTCGATGCACCGGATTCAATGCCGAGAGCGGATCCTGAAAGATCATCGAAAGCAGGCGGCCACGGATCGACCGGAGCAACTTCGGACTTGCCCCCACCAGCTGGTGACCATCCAACATCACCGATCCCTCGACGGTTGCGGTGCGCGGCAACAGTCCCATCGCCGCCAAGAACGTCACCGACTTGCCCGAACCAGACTCCCCCACTACCGCAGTCATCTCTCCCGGATGAACGTCGAGGTCGATACCACGAACCGCAACGAGGGGTCCGAGGGGCGTGGTGAACGTAACCTTCAAATCCCGGATTTGCAGGACGGGCGTGGTCATCAGGCGTCCTTTTGCATGCGTGGATCCGTTGCATCGCGAAGTGCGTCACCGATGAAGTTGATGGTCAGCGCAATCGTTACCAATGTGAGACAGGGAAACAATGCCAGCCACCAGAAGCCGGTGTTCACGGCGCCCTTGGCCTGACCCACGAGGATTCCCAACGACGTAGCACCGGCGCCCGCCTGTGGTCCGTAGCCGAAGAAGGCAAGCGTTGATTCCCCGATGATCGCCGACACCACGGAGAAGGTGAGCGCCACCATGATCGGCCCGATGGAGTTGGGCAACAGGTGTCGCCGAACGATGTACCACCGCGACGCACCAACCGCTCGCGCGGCTTCGATGAACTCGCGCTCCTTCAATGCCAACACCTGACCACGAACGATGCGAGCAACGCCCATCCAGCCAAAGATCGCAAACAGCACGATGATGAATCGCACCGACGACAATTCGCCGATCACCGGAGTGAGCCAGGTGATGGCCCCGAGCATGTTGCGCATCACCAGCAGTGTGACCAGGAATGGGAACGCGAGGAACAGGTCGGTTACACGCATGACGACATCGTCGAATCGACCGCCGCGGAAGCCGGCGACGGAGCCGACGAGACAGCCGATGGCGACGGAGATCATCGCCGAAAACAACCCGATGATGAGGGATACACGAACCCCGTAGATGAGTCGGCTGTACAGATCGCGACCGATGTCATCGGTTCCCAACCACGCATTCGCGCGCGGCGACAAGAAGTAGTTGGGTGGGGCTTGCACCGCCTCGTTCACCCCGTACCGTGCGGTGAATGGCGACAACGCCACGAACAACACCAGGGTCGCCAGGATGAACACGCTCACCACTGCCGCCTTGTGGCTGACGAATCGATTGAACGCCATACGACGCGGCGAAACGGTGGGCAAAACGGTGTCCGCCACAGCCATGGTCGATGTCGTGTCGTTACTCAAGTCGAATCCTCGGGTCGAGCCAGGCATAGGAGACGTCTGCCAACAGGTTGAAGAGCAGGACTGACGCCACGATGATGACCATCCACGGCATCAGCAAGGGAAAGTCGCCCTCGCCGAACGAGCTGAGGAAGTACTTGCCCATCCCCGGATAGCTGAAGATGTTCTCGGTAATGATCAGGCCACCGACGATCGAACCCACGTCCAGCGCGGCGATGGTCACCACGGGAATGAGCGCATTGCGCAAGCCGTGTTTGAACAACACCCTCCTCTCGCTGATCCCCTTCGAACGTGCCGTTCGCATGTATTCACTGCTCAGTACGTCCAACAACGATGAACGCATGTACCTGGCATACACCGCGATGATTTGGATCGCCACGACCGTGACCGGAAGCACCATGTGCTTCATCATCAAGAACAAGTTGAAACCCGTATGACCGGGGGGATAGACACCGGAAGTTGGAAACAAGGTGGCTCCGAACCACCGGCTCCAGTACACGGCAAAGACCAACTGCAGGAGAATCGCCGAGACGTACGGCGGGATCGAGATACCGACGAAGGCGGCCGTGTTCACACCCACGTCTCGCCTTCCACCCGGGCGCAGTGCCGCATAGATACCCAGCATCAGCCCGAAGAAGATACCCACCGTGCTCGCCGCGGCGCCCAGTCGTAGCGTGTTGGCGAGCGCATCCTTCAGCTGCGGCCACACCTCTCGCGAACCCTTTATGCTGCGCGGCCAGTCCAACGTGACGAAATTGGCCAACCACCGGAAGTATCCGCGCACGTAGTTGGGATCCAGACCATTCACTTCGATGTATTGCTGAATCTTGGCCGGCGTGGCACGAGGATTGATGCGCTTGTAGCTCTCGACGGGATTCGTACCGATTCGCAGGGCCACGTACACGAGGAACGTCACCAGGAACAAGGTCGGCACCGCCCAGGCGAGACGGCGCAGGACGAAACGCAGCACCTCATAAAACTACTCGCCCGACGGGCCTCGGAGCCTCGGGCGACCACCCCCGCGGCCCCAAAAAACACCGCCATTACGCGACGACGCGCGGGCCCCGCCCGAAGGCAAGACCCGCGCGTCGCGCGAGTGTCGTTCAATGAACGACGTTCGAACTTACTTCAGGGTGACCGTTGGTTCGCCCGTCAGCAGGTTGGTTACCACGTATGCACCGTCGTTGGTGGTGGCGAACGCACCAGGCATCACCTGGTTGATCGTCGTCCACACCATCCAGGACGAGTTGGCACACTCGGTAACCGGATTCAAGCACTCTGGCCACTGCTCGGCACCGATGACAACCTTGCCATCACCGTCGAGGTCGGTCCACAAGTGGTTGTTGATGAACGAGGTGTAGTTGCGGAGCTCGGCATCAACCGGTCCACCCACCTTGTCCGTGCGCCAGAAGCCCGACTTCGGGAACTGCATCAATGGCAGCATCACGTGGTCGGCGGCCATCAGCCTGAGTGCGCTCTTGATCATGTCGGCGCGCATGGCTGCATCTGGCTCGTAGTCCGCGTTGTGGAGCAAGTCGGATGCTTCCTCGTTGCACCAGCCCTGTGAGTTCTGACCAACGTTGTTGTTCGCGCTGGTCGGAATGAGGTCACAGGTGAACGACGAGGTGAGGTAACCCGGGTCCGGCGGAGCGGTCGAGATGTACATCGCCATGTCGTAGTCGAGGGCTGGGAGCCGCTGCTGGAAGTAGCAGGCTGCGTCGCAGTTGTCTGCACGCACCTTGAAACCGGCCGCATTGAGCAGCGGAATCAGGTAAGCCTGGGTGTTCTCGCGGCGGGTGTTACCCGTGTTGATGATCCAACGCACGTCCGGAGCCTCGCCCGTAGCTGGGTCGATCCAGTAACCGTCTGCACCCTTGGTCCAACCGTTGTCGGTCAGCAAGGCTTCGGCGGCGGCTGGATCGTATGAGCCGGCGAATTCATCGCCCTCACAGTACGGACCAGGGACGATCGGACCACACTGCAGTGGCGTGTCGCCACCGAGTGGAACGTAGATCTGCTGGAAGAGCGCATCTCGGTCGATCGACTTGGAGAACGCCTCACGGAAAATCGGGTTGGCGAACGGACCACACTTCTGTTGGAAGTAGAAGCCTTCGTAGTCGCCGCCGAGTTCCTTCTGCAGCGTGATGTTCGGATCGGAGAACGACTCCTCGATTCCGCCGAAGTACTGCGGATACACGAAGTCGACTTCGCCGGCCTTCAAGGCTGCCGCCTCGGTGTCGCTGTCAGCCAGCGGCACCATGACGAGTTCCTTGGTGACGGCCTTGTCATCGCCCCAGTACTTGTCGTTTGGAACGTAGACAACCTGGCTCGGGCTCCACGACTTCATCTTCCACGGGCGACCCGAGAACGAGAGGAAGTCGGCAAAGTCCGCCGATACGTCGGATGCGTTCTCGACGGTTGAGGCCTTGATGAGACCACCGAAGAGACCCTTGTACGGTCCGTACACCGACTTGAATTCCACGACGACTTGCTTGTCGCTGGAACCGGCTTCGACCGAATCGATCTGGTCGTAACCCACGGTCGAGATCGAACCTGGTGTGTTCAATGCTGCTTCCCATGTCGCTTTGAAGTCGGCGGCAGTGATGGGCGAACCATCTTCCCACACGGCTTCGGGTGCGATGTCATAGGTCACCGTCATGCCGGCGGATGCCGGAGCAGTGAAGGTGTAGTCATACGTAACGTCGGCACACTCGGCCAGCGTCGGGTAGGAAACCGGCTCTGCTGCTGGCTCCTCCGTTGCTTCGGTGTCCTCCGTTACGGCGTCTTCGTCGTTGCCACCGCACGCCGCCACGATCAACGAGACCGCGAACAACGACGCAGCGACGCGAATCGCCTTGTTGTGTTTCTTCATGTATTCGACCTCCCCGTCGAATGAGGTGGGGCGTCACCCCCATGTTTGACGTCTCAACACTACCCAGCCGGTGTGACCACGATCGCCCCCCAAGTTCGCCCAACCACCGCCCGGGTCACCCCCTCACGATGATTGGCATCAACGGGGGCTGACCCTCCCGTAGCCCCAGGGTCGTCTGCGACCAGTCCACCATGGGCTTTGCAGCGACGTACCGCGGTCCTAGAACGCGTGACGTCGATACTGCACGATGCGGGCGAACTCCGTCGGATCCAGGCTGGCCCCACCTACCAACACCCCGTCGATGTCCGGTTGACGCATGATGTCGGCGATGGTTCCCGCCTTCACACTGCCCCCGTACTGCAGTCGAATGGCATTGGCAGCCGGAGCGGAGGCCACCGACGCGACCTCCGCACGAATCGCCGCAATCACTTCCTGCGCATCGGCCGGCGACGCATTCTTGCCCGTACCGATCGCCCAGATCGGTTCGTAGGCAATCACCATGTTCTTCACCTGTTCGTTGCTCCGCTTCTCCAGGGCGATCCCCACTTGCCGTTTCACCTTGTCGAGCGTGACACCGGCCTCGCGCTCTGCAAGCGTCTCACCCACGCAGAGGATCGGTGCCATCCCGTGTTTCAGAACGGCGGCCACTTTCGCCGCGACGAACTCGTCGGTTTCACCGAACAACTCGCGACGCTCGCTGTGACCGACGATCACGTAGTGCACACCCAATTTGCCGAGGAACACCGGCGAAACTTCACCGGTGAAGGCACCCTTGTCCTCGGAATGACAGTTCTGCGCACCCAACTTCAAGCGCAACTGGTCGGCGTCGATGAGCGTCTGCATGCTGCGCAAGTCGGTGAACGGCGGATGCACCGTGACTTCGACGGCATCGAAGTCCTCCTTTTGCAGGAGGTACGCCAGTTTCTGGACGCACTGGATCGCCTCGAAGTGGTTGTTGTTCATCTTCCAGTTGCCGCTCACGATGGGCTGACGTTCACTCGACATTTGGTGCCTTTCGTAGTGCTGCGAGTCCGGGCAGATCGCCGAACTCGAGGAACTCCAATGATGCCCCACCCCCGGTGGATACATGGTCGACGTCGCCGTCCAAACCAAATTGCGCCAATGCGGCCGCCGAGTCCCCGCCGCCCACCACCGTGAAGGCTTTGGTGTCGGCCATCGCCTGCGCGACGGTCCGGGTTCCCTTGGCGAACCTCGGATCCTCGAACACACCCATCGGACCATTCCAGAACACCGATCGCGCCTCCATTACCGCATCGCCGAATGCCGCGGCGCTACCGGGGCCGATGTCCATGCCCTTTGCACCGTCGGGTAGTCGCTTGCCGAACGTCGCGTACACACCGTCGGCATCCAGACCGATGATGTCGTCGGGCAGCACGATGGACGGATGCTCGCGAAGCAACGTTCGGCAGTGGTCTACTTGGTCGGGCTCGCACAACGAGTCGCCGATGGAATATCCCTGTGCAGCCAGGAAGGTGAAGCACATTCCGCCACCGATGAGCAACCGATCCACCACCTTCACCAACGCTTCGATGACCCCGAGTTTGTCGCTCACCTTCGCTCCACCCAGCACGGCAACGAACGGACGCTTCGGCGTGGAACGAAGGCGATCCAGGACCGCTACTTCCCGTTCGATCAGGCGTCCCGCGGCCGACGGGAGGAACTGCGGCGGCCCCACCACCGATGCGTGCGCCCGGTGCGCCGCACCGAACGCATCGTTCACGTACAGATCCATACCGCGGATGAGCTCGGCCACGAACGCAGGATCGTTGCCCTCCTCTCCGGGCGAGAATCGCAGGTTCTCGCGCACCTCCACGCCGGGTGCGAGCTCGGCCAAGCGCGCGGCCACCGGTGCCATCGAATACTTCGTCGATGGAGCACCCTTGGGACGGCCGAGGTGACTCACGCACACCACCTTGGCTCCCCGGTCCGTCAACCACGCAATCGTCGGGAGTGCGGCGCGGATACGAAAGTCGTCGCTGATGATTCGTGCGTCATCGGCGCCACTCATCGGCACGTTGAAGTCCGTTCGCACCAAGACGCTGCGACCCCGCACGTCGCCAAGGTCCTCCAGGAGTGGAAGTTTCACGCGGCCCAGGAGCTCGTCGTCGTTACTTGACGTTTCGACCGATGTAGTTGGTGAGATCCACGAGGCGGTTCGAGTAGCCCCACTCGTTGTCGTACCAACCAAACACCTTCACCATCGTTCCCATGCTCATGGTCAGTTCCGAGTCGAACACACAACTGTGCGGATTTCCGACGATGTCGCTCGACACGATTGGCGCGGTGCAATATTCCAGAACACCCTTCAGCGAACCCGCGGCCGCGGACTCGAATGCGGCATTGATCTCCGTCGTCGACGCCGGCTTCTTGAGGTTGGCAACGAAGTCGGTGATGGATCCGGTCGGCACCGGCACACGCAACGACGTGCCGTCGAGTTTTCCCTTCATCGTCTCCATCACCAAACTGGTGGCGCGAGCCGCACCGGTGGAGGTTGGCGTGATGTTGATGGCTGCCCCACGTGCGCGACGCAGGTCCTTATGCGGACCGTCCACCAGCATCTGATCCCCCGTGTATGCGTGCACGGTGGTCATCATCCCCGTCTCCACCCCGAATGCATCGTCGAGCACCTTGACCAACGGAACGAAGCAATTGGTGGTGCAACTGGCATTCGACACCACCCTGTGTTTTGCGGCATCGAAGTCGGTGTGGTTCACGCCGTAGACGAACGTTGCGTCGGCCCCGGTTGCGGGGGCCGAAACGATCACCACCTTGGCTCCCGCATCGAGGTGCGCGGCAGCCTTGTCACGCTCGGTGAAGAAACCGGTCGACTCCACGACGACATCCACCGCCAAGGCAGCCCATGGCAGATTCCGAGGGTCACGCTCGGACAACACCTTCAATGCACGACCATTGATGGTGAGACCATCATCGGTCGACGTAACGACGTCGGGCAGCACTCCCATGACCGAGTCGTATTTGAGGAGGTGGGCCATGGTTTTTTTGTCACCCAAATCGTTCACCGCTACCACCTCGATATCGGCACCACTCCGCGCAATCGCCCGCCATAAACTTCGCCCGATACGGCCGAAGCCATTGATACCCACACGTACAGTCATGCGTGAGAGCCTAGTTTTTTTCGATGTCGCGGTGGGCCACTCGTGCCTGGATACCGCGGTTCGCCAACCGCAAACTCAAGGCCTCCGCTATCGCCACGGAACGATGCCGTCCACCCGTGCACCCCACTGCGATGGTGAGGTAACTCTTTCCTTCGTTCCGATACGCCGGAATCAGCGATTCGAACAGTCCCTCCACGCGGTCGAGAAAGTCCCTGGTGGCCGGCTGCGACAGGACGAAGTTGCGCACCGCGTCGTCGAGACCGCTCAAAGGACGAAGCGCCTCGTCGTAGTGGGGATTCGGGATGAACCGCACGTCGAACACCGAGTCCACGTCGAGCGGAAGACCGTGTTTGAACCCGAACGACATGACGGAGACCTGCAACGTGTCGGGAAGGTCTTCCCGGGAGAACAACTCCACCATTTGGGCCTTGAATTGCGAGAGTTGCAACGACGTGGTGTCGATCACCTTGTCGGCAACCCCGCGCACGGTTTCCAGTACGTCACGCTCGTGCTCGATCGCCTCCGAGACGGTTCCGGTCTCGGAGCGGAGCGGGTGCTTGCGACGCGACTCCGTGTAGCGCTTGACCAGCGACTGGGTCGACGCCTCCAAGAACAGAATCCGCACGTCGTGTCCGGCACCACGCAACCTCGGCACCAACTTGACGGCATCGATCTGCTGTGTTGCGACACCGATCACCAGTGCCAGCCGTGATCGCGTATCGCCGGACACACCGGCCAATTCCACGAACTTGTCGACCAGCTCGACCGGCATGTTGTCGACCACGAACCAACCGAGGTCCTCCAGGGCGTCCGCCGCCTGCGAACGCCCGGCACCGGACAAGCCGGTGATGAGCAGAATCTCCGCCACGCTGCGAAGACTACCGAGTGGGATGCAACCGAGCGTGAACGGCGCGTGCAATTTCCGTCGGCAGCCACGAGAGCGCCTCGAGATCCCTGAGGGACGCTGCACGCACGCCGGCGATTCCACCGAACTCCTTCAGCAGACGTTCCCGACGAGCGGCACCGAATCCTTTAATTCCATCCAATTCGCTGGACTTCATGCGACGCGATCGACGCTGTCGGTGGAACGAATTGGCGAAGCGATGCGCCTCGTCGCGGAGCACCTGCAACATGTACAGCGCATCGCTTCCACGTGGAATTCGCACCGGATCGGGGCGATCGGGCACGAACACCTCCTCGAATCGTTTGGCCAGGGACGCAACGTTGATTTCGTCCTCCAGACCCAGATCGCGCACCACCTCGATTGCCACTCCGAGCTGTCCCTTTCCTCCGTCCACCAGCACCAACTGCGGTGGATAGGCGAACTTTCCCGGCTTCTCCCGACGCTCCTCGATCGGCGCATCCCGCTCGGCCACGTACGCGGTGAGCCGTCGGGTGAGCACCTCTCGCATCGCGGCATAGTCGTCGTTGCCCGGGACGGTGCCAACCTTGAACTTGCGGTATTCCCGCTTCGCGGGCAGTCCATCCTCGAGTACCACCATGGAACCCACGTAATCGGTTCCATGGAGATGGGCCATGTCGTAGCACTCGATACGAAGCGGTGCTTGCGACAGCCCGAGTAGGTCCTGCAACTCCGAGATCGCCCGACTTCGCGCATTGTGGTCGCTCGCCCGCCGGATCTTGTGACGTACGAGCGCGTCGTTGGCGTTCTTCATCACAGTGGCGAGTAGCTCTCGTCGGTCCCCTCGTTGCGGAACACGAATATCCACGTGCGAACCGCGCTTTTGCGACAGCATTTCTCCGCACGTCGTGAGGTCGTCGGGCTCGACACTGACCATCACCTCCTTGGGCCAACCCAACGCCGGTTCATCCGCGTACAGATCGACGATGACCCGACTCATCAATTCACCGGCGGTGAGCGGTTCCGACTTGTCGATGACGTAGCCGTTGTTCCCAAGCACACGCCCCTTGCGCGCATAAAACACGTGAACACTGGCCTCGAGATCGGAGTCGCAGAGTGCCACCACGTCGAAATCGTCGCCGCGCTCGCCGACCATCGTCTGGCGCTCGAGCGCACGATCGATCGCTCCCAACCGGTCCCGTAGACGGGCTGCGTCCTCGAAGCGCTGGTTCCGGGACGCTTCCACCATCGCTCGTTGCAAGTCGTCACGAATGCCATCGGTATCGCCACCGAGAAACTTCGTGAGTCCGCGCACGTGCTGGCTGTACGCGTCGACACTCACTTCGTTCACGCACGGCCCCGCGCATTTCTCGATATGGAACAACAGACACGGCCGACCCAGCCGCTCGTGCTGACGAAACTTGGCCGGCGAACACGTGCGCACGGGGAACGTTCGCAACAGCGCGTCCAAGGTGTCGCGAATCGCCCAGGCGTGGGTGAAGGGCCCGAAGTACTTGGTACCTTTGCGTTTTCGACCACGCATCACCACGGCACGCGGCCACTCCTCGTCGAGCGTCACGGCGAGGAAGGGATAGCTCTTGTCGTCGCGGAGCCGAACGTTGAATCTCGGCCGATGTTGTTTGATCAGGTTGTACTCCAACAACAATGCGGCAACCTCGTTGTCCACCTCGATCCATGTCATCTCTCGTGCGGCCGTCACCATCGCCGCCGTTCGGGTGTGCAGGAGCGCCGGGTCGACGAAGTAGTTCGCCAACCGGGCCCGCAAGTTCGACGCCTTACCCACGTAGATGATTCGACCGTGCTCGTCCTTGAACTGGTACGAGCCCGGACCCGTCGGAACCTCGGTGAGATTCGGCTTCAACACGTTCGTTGCGCTTCCATCGACACGATCAGTCGCCCGTTGATGTGGTCACCTACCCGCGCAGGACTTCCGCCAAGAACCGGGCCGTATGGCTCCCCTTCACCTTCGCGACCTGTTCGGGCGTACCCTCGGCCACGATGCTGCCGCCACCGTCGCCACCCTCCGGACCGAGATCGATGATCCAGTCGGCGGTCTTTATCACGTCGAGATTGTGCTCGATCACGAGCACCGTGTTGCCCTGATCGACCAACCTGGCCAGCACCACCAAGAGACGACGAACATCCTCGAAATGCAATCCGGTCGTGGGTTCGTCCAACAGATAAATGGTGTGACCGGTGCTTCGACGAGCCAACTCGCTCGCCAACTTCACTCGTTGGGCCTCCCCACCCGACAGCGTGGGGGCCGACTGCCCGAGTCGCACGTAGCCCAAGCCGACGTCCATCAACGTTTGGAGGTGTCTCGCGATGCGAGGTTGGTTCGAGAAGAACTCGACCGCTTCGCTGATCGGCATCTCCAGTACGTCGGCGATGTTCTTGCCCTTGAAACGAATCTCCAGCGTGTCGCGGTTGTAACGCGCTCCCTTGCACACCTCGCACGGCACGTACACGTCGGGGAGGAACTGCATCTCGATTCGTATGGTTCCGTCCCCCGAACAGGCCTCGCATCTCCCACCCGGCACGTTGAACGAGAATCGACCGGGCTGGTAGCCGCGAACCTTGGCATCGGGCGTATTGGCAAAGAGTTTCCGGATGTCGTCGAACACCCCCGTATACGTGGCGGGGTTCGAGCGTGGTGTTCGGCCGATGGGTGACTGGTCCATGTCGATCACTTTGTCGAGCAGGTCGATACCCGCCACGCTCTTGTGGAGACCCGGAGATTCCTTGGTCTTGTAGATCTTTTGCATCAGTGCCGGCAACAGGATGTCCCGCACCAACGTGCTCTTTCCGCTTCCCGACACGCCCGTGACCGCCACGAAACAGCCGAGGGGAATCCGCACGTCCAGCTGTTTCAGATTGTGTTCCCGCGCCCCGCGCACGACGAGTGCGTCGGACCCGATCGATCGGCGCTTCTTTGGCACCTCGATCGCACGCTTCCCCGAGAGGTATTGACCGGTGATCGAATCGCCGGCTTTCTCGATTCCCTTCACGACACCGCTGTACACGACTTCGCCGCCATGTTCACCGGCTCCCGGACCGATGTCGACGATCCAGTCGCTGGCTCGAATCGTCTCCTCGTCGTGCTCCACCACCAGGACGGTGTTCCCGAGATCGCGCAACCGGTGCAATGTATCTATGAGTCGGTGGTTGTCGCGCTGATGCAGCCCGATGGATGGTTCGTCCAGCACGTACAACGTGCCGACGAGTCCGGAACCGATCTGGCTTGCCAGCCGAATCCGCTGCGCCTCACCGCCTGCCAGCGTGCTCGCCGAGCGACTGAGTGTGAGGTAATCCAGACCGACGTCCAACAAGAACCCGAGACGCTCGTTGATCTCCTTCGTGATTCTCTCGGCGATGAGTTTCTCGCGTTTGTTGAGCTTGAGGCCCACCAGGAATTTTGCCGATTCACCAATCGACATACCACACACGTCGGAGATGGTTCGGTCGTTCACCTTCACGGCGAGTGACTCGGGCTTCAACCGTGCACCCTTGCACGCCGAACACGGTCGTTCTCGCATGTAACTCTCGTACTGTTCGCGCTGATGGTCGCTCTCGGCGGTTTCGTGCCGACGCTTCAACCACGGGATGACGCCTTCG
>Ga0222714_10004394_pt1 | contig 13824 bp, 12 predicted proteins | sample C33_3DmetaG_FD_165048 | JGI IMG/M metagenome (GOLD analysis project Ga0222714, IMG submission 165048) | Estuarine water microbial communities from San Francisco Bay, California, United States - C33_3D | ecosystem: Environmental > Aquatic > Marine > Unclassified | place: USA: California... | reverse complement strand
AAATTGTGTATGATGATGGTGAACAAACTTTTGAATACTGGAATGAATATGATTTCAATCCACTTAAAGAAACTTACCTGAAAGTTGTTGTTTTGAATAAACAGAATCCCTATTTGTTCGACCATGTAATCGATAAAATTTACAAAATAGGCGTTTCAGATTTAACTATTGTTGAAGATTTTACCGATCTTGCAATTATTGATGACCAAGAATTGATTGATCAGGCAGAAGACACAATGACAATACTTTCAAAATTTATTGATAACTTAACATTGGATGTTGAACCGGAAAAGTTGAAAACAATAATGCGTGAGTTATATGTTGAAGCTCTGAATACAGAAGTTGCTGAATGATTTTATTTCGAACTATAAGATGGAAAAATCTATTAAGTACCGGTAATTACTTTACAGAAGTCAATCTGTCAAGTAACGCTAACACATTGATTGTTGGCGAAAACGGTTCTGGCAAAAGCACAATGCTTGATGCTTTGTGTTTTGGTTTATTTGGTAAACCGTTTCGTGATATCAATAAACCCCAACTTTTAAATTCAATCAACAACAAAGAGTGTGTCGTTGAAGTTGAATTTGATACTGCAAACAAATCTTATAAGATTCGCCGTGGCATCAAGCCAAACATTTTTGAAATTTATTGTAATAATGAATTGGTTAACCAAGATGCCGCAGTTAGAGACTACCAAGAATTCTTAGAAAAGTTTATTCTCAAACTGAATTACAAATCTTTCACTCAAATTGTAATTCTTGGATCGGCATCATTTACGCCTTTTATGCAATTAAAGGCATCTGACCGTAGAGAAATCATCGAAGACCTACTTGATATTCAAATATTCTCAACAATGAATAGTTTGGTTAAAGAGAGACTGTCATCCAATAAAGAACATACAATAAATGTTAAGCACAATCTTGATTTATCCCAACAAAAATACGATTTACACAAAAAACATATTGAGGATAAAAAGATTAATAATGACACAAAGGTAAACCAATATGTACAAGAAATACAAAGTAATCAGTCTGTGGTACAAACCTTACATGATGAAATTAACGAACTTGCAGGAGAAGTATCGAACCTCTCCAACCAGGTCGCTAGTAAAACTGAAATTGAGAATAAGGTCAAGAAACTTGGAAAACTTGAATCGCAAATTGAAAGCAACTTATCCAAATTTCGAAAAGATATACATTTCTTTGAATCAAATGATAATTGTCCAACATGCCGGCAAGCCATTGCCTTGGGGTTTAAAGAAGAGGAACTTACTAGTCTCTCCGGTAAAGTGCAGAAATGTGAGCACGGCCTCAGTGAACTAGAACAGAAGTTGGTTGATGAACAACAGAAATTGAATGAGATTGCGTCCATTCAATTGCAAATTCAAACCAAACAAATTGATATTGCGACTAAAAATACAACAATCATCGAAACAAATAAATTAATTCTTCGGTTGCAAACTTTGATTGATGAACTTAAAAAATCTTCGGTAGTGACAGACTTAGAAGAACAACAATTAAACGACATAAAAGAACAATTAACTGAGTTAAACAATCAAATAAGAACGCTTATTACTGAGAAGACTTATTTGGAGACTGCTTCTACCTTGTTGAAAGATACGGGTATCAAAACTAAAATTGTCAAACAGTATTTGCCTGTTATCAATAAACTGGTTAACAAGTATCTTGCTTCGTTAGACTTCTTTGTGAACTTCAACCTTGACGAATCGTTTAAGGAAACAATCAAGTCTCGGCACCGTGATGAGTTTACTTACAATAACTTTTCTGAAGGTGAGAAACAACGAATTGATATGGCATTAATGTTGACATGGCGTGCAGTTGCTAAATTGAAGAACTCATCGAATACCAATTTGTTGATTTTGGATGAAACTTTTGATTCATCACTAGATGCCAATGGAACAGAAGAACTAATGAAAATCCTACATATGTTAGAAGGTGTAAATTTATTTGTTATCTCACATAAAGGTGATATCCTACAAGATAAATTTATGAATGTTATTAGATTTGCCAAAGAAAAGAATTTTTCGAGGATAACTAAATGAGTGAAATTTTAACTATTGATACTGGTAAATCATTATCACCTAAGAGTAATGAACCCATCAATCCTTTACCGTTATTTGATGAACACCATCCGATGTTGGTCCACTCTATTCCGGAATATAAAGAAGTCTTACCCAATACACGAATGAGTAGATTGATAGCGTCACTAAAAATGACGATGAAACTTTATGGCGGAATAGGTCTTTCTGCAAACCAATGTGGCATACATGAAAGAGTCTTTGTTATTGGTTATGAAGATTTTTTTATTTCGTGTATCAATCCTAAAATTTTATCCAAATCAGAAAAAACAGTTAAGGATGTAGAAGGTTGCCTTTCTTATCCAGGACTCTCTTTAAAGCTTGACAGAGCTGAAACCATTGATGTAGAATATACAAATGAGAAGGGTGAGATTATTCATCAAACATTATCGGGTATTACCGCAAGATGTTTTCTACATGAATTCGACCATATGAACGGTATAAGATTTACAGATCATTTGGGTCCTGTCGCATTGAAAATGGCAAAACAGAAACAAGAAAAATTGATTAAGAAACACATTCGTAAACAAAAGAAAAAATGAAAATCACAATTGCACGATTGAGAAGTGGCACAAATTATAAAACGCCATTACATGATATTATGGATTCGTTCTATGAGTTATACAAAGAATATATTTCTAAAAATTCACAACATACTTATGGTGTTTGCAACTTTGGATGGAATGCCGCCAATCGTAAGAAACTAGATGACATTATTGATGCAGATGTGATTTTGATCCCGAGTGAGAACGAATTCTTTCAACACATCAAGGGGTATGTTGACCCAAGACACAAAGAAAGGTCTGATGAATTCATTCATCAAATTGGTGAATATCTGACAAACAAACATGTCATTTTGTTGCGTAGTGACCGTGCAGATAACGAAGAACTATATCGTACAAGAACATTTAAAGATCAACCAATCGGTAAGTTTTCCATTTTTGATGAAACAGATTTGCCTGGTGGTCTTCATGGACTAAAGTATCATTTTATAAAAGACAATTTGCCAGCTAAATTGTTCGATTCGGAAAGACAATTTGATTTTATATACTGGGGTTGTGATAAAAGGAAATTGATTGACAATGTTGAATCAGGTGATGAACGACACCTAGTTTTCAAACAAATCAAAAAAGACGGCAGAGTTAAATCTTACTTTATTGGCAAATATAATGCAATTGTGCCTGATAAAAAGATTGATTCGATGTATAATTTACTTCCGTTGTTGACTGAAGGAAAATCCACTCTTTGTTTTAATTGGTTAGACCCTACCGCAGTTACCAGTAGATACCACGAAGCCATGGCATGCGGCATATTACCATTTGTTTGGAAGAATTATGACACAAACAATTTACTTGTCGCAGACCAATGGCAAAGAGTAGAATCAGTCGAGGAATTTTACGATAAATTGCCTGAAGTAGAAAAACGATTTGGTGACATTGAGAATTATTATATCGAAAACACAATGAAACCCAAATCATGGTATTATGAAAATTTTGAGAAAAGATTGAATGAGCTCTTATAAATTTGACCCGAAAGATGATGTAGAAACACAATGGCAGAAATGGCGAGATTCTGAACAAGAATTCATTGATGTTGATGAAAGCGAACTCCGTGAGAAGACAATTAAGGAACTGACCTATGTTTCTCAAATGGATGTGCGTGAATACACACTCTTTCAAAAATGGTGTGAAGTACAAGAAAAGTATCCCACTATTACGGTAAATGATTTGTGGGAAGGCGAAACAAAAGTACTTGAAGATGAGAAACAACGCCGAGCAATTGCAGAAGTTAAATCTAATTTTTGGATACAGTCTGATCCCGATGATTACCTCAAACTAGAACCAGAACTACTTTATACAAATAAAGAAGATGACCTGCCAGAATTGTGGAATACAATTCGTACTTTTTCTTCTACAATGAAAAACAATTCAAACATTGGCAGAAATCTAAACTTTGTTGTTCGTGATAAAGTTACCAAAAAATACCTTGGCGTTATTTGCATCAGTTCCGACTTCCTCGATTTGACACCCAGGGATAATTATATCGGTTGGTCAAGAGAAATTAAAACTCAAGGTGCTATGATTAATCATACCGCAATTGGTTCAACAATTGTTCCATTACAACCTCTTGGTTTCAATTATGTTGGAGGTAAATTACTTGCATTGTTGTGTTTATCTGATACCGTTCAACAATTGTGGGAAAAATTATATGGAGACAGACTTGTTTCCGTAACAACAACATCGCTCTATGGTAAAACTAAAGCCGGAGGTCTTTCACAATACGATAATCTAGATTACTGGCAACCAATGGGATTCACTTCAGGTTCTGTTTCATTTGAACCATTAAAAGATACTCGTTACTTGATTCGTGAGTGGTTAAAAAAGAATCACACAAGAAGGTATTTTGAGTGGTATGTTGCCAAGAAACCAAGTGGACAACCACATAAGCGTGATCATAAAAATCGTTCATTAAACTTTACCTACTCCAAATTGGGAATTCCATCCGAACTTATTCGATCAGAACACGCTCGGGGAATTTATTATACACCCTTATATGATAAAACTTGTGAATTTCTCCGTAAAGATTGTGAATTAAATGAACTAACTAAATCGTTTGATACAAGTGTTGAATCTTTAACAAACATTTGGAAACAAAAACACGCCAAACCTAGAATAAAACAATTGGTTAAAAAAGATAAAGTTTCTACCGAATCTTTGTTTTACGATGATTTGTGTTTTTTAAGTTGGGAAGATGCCAAGGCAAAGTACCTTCCACAAGTAGGTAGATAACCAAAAAAGGCTTGACAATTTCCTATAAATAAGATAGAATGTCCTTATTCGTGCGGTTAGTCCGAGACAACCTACCCCAGTAGGCAGACAGGTTTAACTCCTGTTGACCGCTCCAAATACTTGATCCTATTGACTTTCCGACTGTTGCTTTTATACAACAATGATGGTTGACAATTCGTTTGATACCTGTTATAATTGTAGTATAAATTGGTAAAGGACAAATAATGACATTTACTGTCGAACAAAAATCTCAGTTGGCCAGATTGATGGCAACTGAAAATCTCACGGTACAACACCAAAAAATTCAAACTGCAAAATTCGATCCAACCAATCGTATTTTGTATCTGCCAATCTGGCAAAATATGTCTGGCTTCATGTATGACCTTTTAACAGGACATGAAGTTGGTCATGCATTATACACACCTGCTGACGGTTGGCATGATGTTGCAACCGACAAAACCAAAGGTCGTTTCTATAAAAACTTTTTGAATGTGGTCGAAGATGCCCGCATAGAAAAAAAAGTTCAGCGCAAATATCCTGGTCTCCGTTCATCATTTGCAAAAGCATATAATGAATTGATGAATCGTGATTTCTTTGGTATCAAAGGTAAAGAAGTAAATGGTTTGCCATTTATTGATCGTCTGAATCTTTACACTAAATCCCAATATTCTTCTTCTTGGATTGAATTCAATACCGTAGAAGAAGTGATGATCGAAAAAATCAAAAAACTTGAAACTTGGGAAGAAGTTGTCAAGTTGACCGAAGAAATTTATGATTATTCAAAAGAAGAACAATCAGAAATACATCAGGAAATGTATTCGGATTTCGATTACAATTTTGATGAAGAAAATGAATTTGGTGATTATGATTCTGATGGCTTCGGTGATGATTATGAGGAATCAGAAAATGATTCACCCGAAACAAATGGGTCAAATGAGGAAGATTCGGATGAATCTATTGATGAAGAAAATGATGGTGATGGTTCTGGTGAGAACACTGGTAAATCATCTAAATCTGACAAAAAAGAAAACACTAATGATCTAGACGGCCAAGATTCTGGTAAACTTAATCGTTTTAAGGATTCTTCACCGTTCGAAGGAGAAGATGATTTTCATCCTCGCTGTGAAACGGATGAAACTTTCCGTGAAAATGAAACTGTTCTACTTGATGAAAAATCAAAAGAATATGTTTATATCAATATGCCAGAACCTATTCTGGAACGAATTGTCACTCCTTGGAAGCGTGTCCAAGAACAATTGACGGACTATTACAAAATGGAGTGCAAAGAATATTCTTATCGCATGAATGAAGCTAAGATTAAATCTTGGGTGCATGAATTCAAAAATAAGAATGAGCGTTACATTGGTCTACTTGCTAAAGAGTTTGAAATGCGTAAAGCGGCAAAATCATTCAGCAAGTCTAAATTGTGTGACACCGGTGATATCGATATCAACAAATTGGCATCATATAAATTTGACGATAACATTTTCCGTAAAGTGATGTTGACACCAAAAGGCAAATCTCATGGTCTTGTCCTTTTGCTCGATAAATCCGGTTCGATGATGGATAATATGTCCGGTTCAATTGAACAGATTTTGGTTTTGACCATGTTCTGTCGCAAAGTGAACATTCCTTTTATCGTGTATGGTTTCGGTGATTCTTCTGAAAGCCTTGTTGCTGATTTTAACTTGGATAAAAATAATTCTAATGATGATATCAGTAAATATTACGAATGTTTCGAACAAGCAGAAAATATGCTTGTGCTCGGTTCGGTTCGTTTGCGGGAATATTTGAATTCGACTATGACAAACGCCGAATTTTCAATGGCGTTGCGTAATATGGTATGTCTAAAAAAATCATTTGAAGGATATAGAAATCGAGGTCAATGTGGTCGACCCTATAGTGAAGACCTATCAAATACACCACTTACGCAAGCAATTGTAGCAACTGCCACAATTATGAAAAATTTTAAGCGTAAACACAACCTCGATATGACAAGTTTGGTGGTTGTGCATGATGGAGATGCTGACTATTTACACGGCTATCTTAAATATGAAGACAGAGTTAATACAAACACAGGTGAAATGGAGAAACGTTTGTGTGAAAAATATTTTTATGGAAACAGTCAAAATGTGATTTTATGTGACCGCAAAAATAAAATACAACAAAAAATTAGTCCTAGTAAAGATCATTTGATTTATGATGTTCTGACTTGGTTCCAAAAAACAACTGGTTCTAAAGTGTTTGGTTTTTTCTTAACGGGAACTACCGGTTCTCCAATGCGTAATGCAATTTACAACCGGTATTTCTTTGAAGATGGTACGGATTTTTCAACTTTACGGGCTAAAAATTATTCAGAATTTGATTTTAAACTGAAAGAACTGGTGAAAAAATTTAAAAAGGAAAAGTTTTTGGTTACCAGGCCTGCCGGTTACAATGAATTCTTTTTAATTGTCGGTGGAAATGAATTGCAAACCGAAAATGACGAACTTGATGTTGGTGAAGGTAAAGTTACCTCATCCAAACTTAAAATGGCATTTATGAAATACAATAAAAATAAGGCAGTTAATCGGGTATTAGTCTCCAAATTCATTCAGGGCATAGCTGCTTGAGTGTTGTTTTTGTGCAACATGGCTGGTTGACAATTCAACTCTGCTGTGTTATAATATTTAAATCTTGTGATGAAAGGTAATTTTTATTATGTCTAAGCGTGCCGAGTTGCGTGAGAAATTCATTAACGCAATTGTTTCTACTGGTCAACAATCTATAACAAGTGATGAAATTAAGTCTATTTGTTCTAAAATAGATATTTCACATCCTTACTGGTTTACTAACGATAATAACAATCGAATAAAACGTGGAGTGTACAAAGTGCCTACTGGAAAAAATTCTGTTGAGCCATCGATTGCATTGCAAGCACAAGTAATTCCTATGGTAAAACCTGTTGAAAAATCTAATCATAATATTCAAAATGTTCAAACGCAATTAGAAAACACAAATCTAATTCCTGCATCATATAAGAATTATGTGCCTTTTGGCAACTTTGATGATGTTCTTTCAATCATACAATCTGGTCGATTCTTTCCAGTTTTCATTTCTGGTCATTCTGGCAATGGTAAAACTATGTCAATCGAACAGGCTTGTGCAAAGGCCAAACGCAAATTCGTTTGTGTTTCAATGACACCCGAAACTGATGAGAGCGACCTTCTTGGTAACTATGTTCTAATTGATGGTAATATGGAATGGCGTGATGGTCCTGTGACCACTGCTGCACGACAAGGTGCGGTTCTCTGTATTGATGAGATTGACTATGGTGCTCAGAACCTGTCCAGTCTTCAGCGTGTGCTTGAAGGCAAACCTTTCATGTTGAAAAAGAAAGGCGAATTGATCACACCTGCACCTGGATTCACCGTGTTTGCTACTGCGAATACTAAAGGTAAAGGTTCAGATGACGGTCGTTATATGTTCACCAATGTTTTGAACGAAGCATTCCTTGAGCGTTTTCGTACCACAATGGAACAAGAATTTCCTCCCGTTGCAACTGAGCGCAAAATTATCAAAAAAGAACTTGTATCCGCAGGTCGTGAAGATGATAATTTTGCCGAAAAGCTTGTTACTTGGGCTGATGTAATTCGTAAAACATTTATGGATGGCGGTTGCGATGAAGTGATTTCCACTCGCCGTCTTGTGCATATTGTTGAAACTTACGGTATCTTTGGTGATAAAGTTAAAGCTTTGACTTTGTGTTTGAATCGTTTTGATGATGACACTAAGGCATCATTTATTGACTTGTATACCAAAGTTGATTCTGGTGCTTCTGTGGAAGAAATCTTAACACCAAAAACTGAAACTGACAATGTTGTTGCCGAAAACATAACGGGCAACAACAATAACAACTTTTAAATCGTAGTCGGCACTTAACCCGATTTCAGTTGGGTTCCTTGTACATATTTACCTGTATAAGTGTTGACAATTTAATTAATTTATAGTATAATACTAACATAATTTGGGAGAACGGTCTCCTCTCAAATATCACACACATTGAGACCATCTTTGAGGAACTTTATAATGTCCGTAAAATCTAAAATCCTTGCCTATCTTTCTAAAGACGGCGCCTATAACACCTTGACTGCAAACAAAATGCAATCTGTATTCGGTGTTGCAAATCCTTCCGCAACTATCAATGACTTGCGTAATGAAGGTCACGCTATTTACTTGAATAGCCGTGTTGTTAATGGCGAGAAAGTTTCTTTCTACCGCCTGGGCACTCCTACCAAGCGCATGGTTGCGGCTGGTATCGCCACAATTCGTTCACAAGGCGAACGTGCTTTTGCCTAATTTAAGGTAAAAAGTAATAGAGAAAGTGATACATATAGGTACCACTTTCTCTTTTTTGTTTATGGAGTTGTCATGGAAATACAAGTAAAATTAGATGAGTTAAGAAAAAATAAACTATTCGTTGCAACGCCAATGTATGGTGGGATGGCTCATGGCCTCTATATTAAGTCCTCCCTCGATTTACAAACTACGATGCACAAATATGGAATTGAAACTAAGTTTTCATTTCTGTTTAATGAATCATTAATCACCCGAGCAAGAAATTATTTGGTTGACGAATTCTTGCGTTCGGATAATACACATTTACTCTTTATCGATTCAGATATCAATTATGGCCCACAAGATGTTCTTGCCTTAATGGCGTTGGACAAAGATGTTATTGGTGGTCCTTATCCCAAAAAATCAATCAATTGGGGAAATGTAGCCGCAGCTGCTCGTTCTCATCCTAATATAGAACCAAAAGAACTTGAACAATTGGTTGGTGAATATGTTTTTAATGTCGTAAAGGGCACAAAACAATTTACTGTGACCGAACCCCTTGAAGTTATGGAGATCGGCACAGGTTTTATGATGGTTAAAAGAGAAGTATTTGAAAAAATGGAAAAAGAATATCCTATGATCAAATACAAACCCGATCATGTTGGCCAAGCTAACTTCGATGGTTCTCGTTATATTCATGCGTATTTTGATACTGTGATTGACACCAAAGATTCTATTGTTGGAGGTGGTTCTGAGCGTTATCTATCGGAAGATTATATGTTCTGTCAAATGTGGCGTAAAATGGGTGGACAAATTTACTTGTGTCCTTGGATGAAAACGCAACATATCGGTACCTATCCGTTTACTGGTAATATGCCTGCTGTCGCACAGTATACAGGTAAACTATGAAAAAAAATGACTTAGTTAAAATGAGTCAAACTACCTCAACTGGAGGTAGAAAATTTGATGGTGGTAAATTACAATATGGTTTACTGCCACCACTAGCATTAAAAGCAACTGTAGAAATTCTAACATTTGGTGCGGAGAAATACGAACCAGATAACTGGAAACATGTCCCGGATTCGAAACGTAGGTATTTTGATGCCTTGCAAAGACATTTGTGGGCGTGGAAAGAAGGTGAAAAACTTGATTCAGAATCAGGTAAGAATCACTTAGCACATGCACTTTGTTGCCTCATGTTCCTCTACGAACATGATACAATTTACTCTGTTGACAAATAAATTATGGAGAAATCAATGAAACTGTCAAATGAAACTCTTTCAGTATTGAAGAACTTTGGTAATATTAACCAAGGTATCTACTTTAAACAAGGCAAGACACTTAAAACTGTCTCGTCACATAAAAACATCCTTGCAGAGGCAACTATCAAAGAAGATGTTCCCGCTAACTTTGGTGTTTATGACCTAAACAATTTTCTTTCTGTTGTCTCACTACACAAAGATGACCCATCATTTGAATTTGATGAGAAACATGTTGTGATTGTTGGCAACAAAGGTCGCAGTAAGATTAAATATCGTTTCTGTGAACCTACGATGATTGTCACCCCGCCAGAAAAACAATTCGTTATGCCTAATGCAGAAATTAATTTCACGCTTTCTGCTGAAGACTTTGACTGGATTCTCCGTGCGGCATCTGTTCTTTCCTCACCACACATAGCAATCGATTCTGATGGCAAGAAAATCTCCGTGGTTACTCTTGACCTTCAAAACGATTCGGCACACACAGACTCTTTGGAAATTACAGATGGTTCTGGTGACAAATTCCGTATGATTTTCAAAACTGAAAACATCAGTAAATTAATGCCTGGTTCTTATAGTGTTTCAATTTCTTCTAAAGGAGTTTCACACTTTAAGAACAACAATGTTCCACTTCAGTATTATGTTTCTACTGAAGCCGGTTCTAAATTTGAATCTGCGTAATGATGATGTGGTTTCCCAGTTAAATACTGCTGGGTAACTTTTTGTGTCCTTTAATTAGGAGTTTATATTATGAGTAAAGTAACAAACTTGACCAAGAAGGTCGAGGGTAAACCTATTCTATGGAGTCCAGGTAAAATCTACGGACTTCATAAGAATGGTAAATTTTTCTATGACCGTGAGCGATTGCAACGATTGCTCATTCATTGGTCTGATGATAAAATCAATTCGTATCTCTATACGATGATTAATGGTGCATCGGTCAAAGATTGTTTTCAGTTTGCAGAAATTAAACCAATCGTAGAATTTCTGAAACAAGAACTGAAGAAAAATTCCGATGATTCTGATTTGGATTCTATCCAAGAAAATTTAGAATATTTCCAAGATTTGGTTGAACAAGGTTATGAATATCTTGTTTTAGACGGTCAACATCGCATCGATACAATCGTTAGTTACATCGATGACATGCACAACTTCAAACCGAAAGAACGAATTGTTTTCCGTAAAGAAGATGAGCAAGGTACATTATCCGTATCTGGTAAATTTTCTAAGATGGATGAAGATATCCAAAATCATATTGTAAATGAAATTCCCTTGATTTGTGTCATCTATGAGAAAGGTGATTTGCGTGAACTTGCTCGCATTTTCATCACTTCTAATAGTATGATGCCGATGACTGAACATGAAAAACGAATTCTAAATTACAATGCTTTGAATCGTTGGTTAACTCAATTGTGTATCAATGATGTAATTATCAAAGATATGTTCAATGCAGTTAAAAAAGGTATGACTGGTGAATATTCTCTCGACCATAAAGGAGATACACTATTTGTTGCAGAAATGTTAATGTATGTTAACAATAACAAATATGATGGTTATGACCATTCTGTTTTGGATGATGTTCTTGGTCCTTATCCGAAAGGTATTGTGAAGATTTCGAAATCTGAACAAGAAATGACCAAGAAGATTATGAAAACTATGGCTGATGGTTGTGCATCTTATGACCAAAAGAAACTCAAAAAGTTCTCAAAGTCATCTTTGTATAATCTGTTTTATACACTATCATTCATTCTCCAAAAAGGAAATATTTGGGGTAAGAAATATGAGATTGATGGTGCATACACTATTGCAAACAAAGCAGAATTCGTTAAATGGTTCTTTGATGAAGAACACAAACGAATTTTTAATCCTGCTTGTAAAATGTCTTTCACTAATCCAATTACAGGTAAACAGAATTCACAGATGCATGATTGGTCGTTTGCCAAACACAATGCAGACCAAAAACATTCTCGCAAAGAAAGTGTTAAGGGTGAAGGCGGTTCAAAGTATACCTTTGCAGAATGGGCAAGAGTTCAATATCTACTTGAAGATTTGAAATCTAACCTCACTAACTTAGAAAAGCGTGGTATAATTACTAAACTTGGTGATAGAAATACACTAAGTAGAGATGAAGCGCTTGTTGCATTGAATGTTCCTTTGTCAATGTCTAGTAATATCGAAATTGATGAACACAATCCTTATGCAAAAGGTGGCAAGCGTGAAGAAGGTAATATCGTTGCACTAACAAAAGACGAAAATCGCACTAAGGGTAAACGAACCCGTGCTACTGCTTAATATTATGAAAGAGGTGAAAGATGGAACATTTGTTATGGACGGAAAAGTATCGTCCTAAAAAGATTGATGATTGTATTCTACCTGAAAGGTTGAAGAAACCATTTCAGGAATATGTCAAACAAAATAATATTCCCAACCTGATTCTTTCTGGTGGTCCTGGCGTAGGTAAGACTACTGTTGCCAAGGCGATGTGTGAAGAAATTGGTTGTGATTACATGGTGATTAACGGTTCTGATGAATCTGGCATCGACACCTTTCGTGTTAAGATTAAGAACTATGCATCTTCAATGTCCTTATCGGGTGGCCGAAAAGTCATCATTATCGATGAAGCAGACTATCTAAATCCCAATTCAACTCAACCTGCTTTGCGTAATGCGATTGAAGAATTCGCAGGTAACTGTTCGTTTATTTTCACTTGTAACTATAAGAATCGAATCATTGAACCACTCCACTCAAGGTGTGCGGTTGTTGACTTTGGTCTAAAAAATGGCGAGAAAGCACAGATGGCCTCTGCGTTTTTTAAGCGTGTTCAGACAATTTTGCAAAGTGAATCGGTCGTGTTCGAAGACAAGGTCCTCGCTGAGCTCGTTAAGAAACACTTTCCTGACTTTCGCCGTGTACTAAACGAACTACAACGATACAGCCAGTTTGGTAAAATCGATACTGGCATCCTTGCACAGATTGGTGATGTTTCTATTGCCGAAATCTCTAAATACATTTCGGCGAAAGACTTTGGTGCAATTCGTAAATGGGTTGCAACAAATGATGTGGACAGCAATACTCTGTTTCGTAAACTCTATGATGCATTGTATGATATCGTTAAACCAACATCTGTTCCACAAGCCGTCCTCATTCTCGCAGACTACCAATATAAGGCAGCATTTGTTGCTGACCAAGAAATCAATACTGTTGCTTGTATGACAGAATTGATGGTTAACTGTGAGTTCGTATGATTTTAGATTTATTCAAACCAACATTTGATTGGATTCATGATGACTTTCGATCTAACCCTTATCGTTTCAGTCTTGAGTTGCTTGCTTGGGGCTTATCTATTGGGTGTTCTATCACA
>Ga0222714_10004393_pt1 | contig 13825 bp, 12 predicted proteins | sample C33_3DmetaG_FD_165048 | JGI IMG/M metagenome (GOLD analysis project Ga0222714, IMG submission 165048) | Estuarine water microbial communities from San Francisco Bay, California, United States - C33_3D | ecosystem: Environmental > Aquatic > Marine > Unclassified | place: USA: California... | reverse complement strand
TCACTTTGTTTTTTTTTGACTTTTTTTGACTTTTTGATTTGATTCGAGCGCTGCATTCGTCGACGCGTCAGGCCGCGATGCGCGAACTCGCGCGAGTGACGACGGTGTTGGCGCGCGCGGTCACCACTGCCCTGGCCGCGCTCGCGTTCGGGGGCGCGCGAAAGAGGGAATACGACCATCAGGTGCGTAGAGTCTGTTTGTATCCATGCCACATGTGACACCGTTGTGCTGCAGAATCGAACGTACGTGCCGACGTTTACGACCCCGTGGCGCGGGTCGCGTAATGCGTCGATGGAGATGAGCGCATTTTTCTCTCCGGATACGAGCGGTGTGGCGTTGCAACGGGCGGTGGAGAATGGCGTGAGTTTCATCGACGCGTACGCGCCGTCGGTGGAATCTTGGAGCGGCTGTACGCCGTGGCACGAGCCGTGCGTGGGATGTTCGGTTGCGTATACCAGACAAAACGAAGAACATGTGTTTTTTCGCGCGTTACTCAATGCGGCGGCGCGTGGCGTGCGCGTGCGCTTGTTGACAAACAAATTTGACAGCGTGCGAGAATGTAAGAACGCGGTGACGATGTTGACGTACTTCAGCAAAATCTTCGAAGTGCGAACTTACGCGACGACGACATTTCAACATTCAAAAGTCATGATCGTCGACGAATGCGTTGCGATATCGAGCGTAAATTGGTCAAAGTCGAGCTTTATTGAAAATCGTGAAGCCGGCGTATTGATGTGCAGCGCCGCCGAAGGCTCCGATGACATCGTCGGTGTTTCTTCGTACATGCGCACTGTTTTCGATTACGACTGGGCGTTAGCAGACATTTGGACTCCGCCAAACGAGCTATCGACCTCAGATTTAGCGCTCATACGAAATTCGTCGTACCTCGAGCCGTTTCCTTTGCCCAAACACAATATTAGCGAGCCACATTTCGTTCCAGAACTGCGGCGGACACTCGTCCCTGGTAACAAAGTTACGGTCAATGTCGGCCCGGATGCAGCCTCAACGGCGCTTTATCACGAGCTGGCGAGCACTCAAAGCACGCTAGACATTTACACGTATCAAATTACGGACGAAGTCTTCGCCAAGTTTATCGTCGAATTGTCCAAGCGATTAGGACGCGTGCGCGTGATTTTGTCGCGAGCAATTTTCATGGATGAGGACCGATTCGATTCCATACGCATTGTCGATCAAATGCGCAACGAATCGCAGGGGCGTATAGAGTTTTTGTCGTCTCCGCACTTTTACCGATACGCGCATCTAAAAATCTGGGTTCGAGACGGCAAAACCGTCGGCTTGTCCACGGGAAACTTTTCACCGAGCGATATACCACCAATTCATCCATACCCACCATTTCGAGACCCGGCATGGCGTTCAATCAATCGTGATTTCAACGTCGTTGTTAGTGACGTCAATTTTACGAAACAGTTTAGCGAACTCATCACCGGAGACGGCGCGCACTTCAAAGCCTATACGAAACCGAGCAAGTTTTAATACAAAAAACAACTCTTCTAAACCGCTTGCGCGCATGCGCCGCTAAAAACTTAAAAACAATCCAACTAAAATAGAATATAAATACGGCAAAATCAATGCTTCTCTTTTGTATCCATTTTACGCGTTAGCTTGTGCGCGAAGACAACGGAGCCGCAAAACGCTACGCCGAGAAACAAAATGGTACGCGACCGCCGCTCAGGCGCGACCAATTTAGACGCCTGCGTGCTTCCCATGAACTGCTTCGATGCGCTCGCCCGAGCCGCGCGGCGCGCTTGAAGCAAGTCATCCAACGTCGTTGCCGCCTCCTCATCGAACGCGCGACCGGAGGCTTTCACCGCTCGGCTCGCGCTCGACTCGCCCGTCGTTGAAGACGCCGCGCGCATCTCCGTCCACTCTCTGGCCGGCGCCACGCCCCCTGACGCCTTACTCTCGCTCCGCTCTCGCCATTTGCGCGCCGCGTCGAGCCGGGCGCGCATGCCTGGTCCGAGCGTGTCATCCATCGCATCCTTTGTGCCTCCTCGCGCGTCTAAAAGGTGTTCATAGGCAGCCTTGAGCACGTGAAATGCATCCTCCGCGACGTCGGGCGAGGACGTGTCTGGGTGCAGAGCCTTTGCGCGCGCGCGGAACGCTTTTTTAATATCCGCCTCGGTGGCGTTTTTATCCACGCCGAGCACGGCGTGGGGGTCCTCGGGCGTCATGGTTTGAAGAGCGACGTGTGCTTTAGTTGTCGCTTTGGCTATTCGCGGCGCGTGTGTGTGTTACAATCGGAACGCGACAACGCGAAGAAAACTATGACGCTAAGAAATAAATCAAATCACTAGAGCGAATTCATGCCGAGACGCGCGCGGAGTTGCTCGGCGACGACGAATGTGACGACGGTTTGCGGTCCGAGCCGAGCGTAGTTGGCCCCAAAGCCGCGCAACAATCCACTCGCACCGTGTTCCGCGAGCACGCGACGCAAGGTGGAGATAGCCGTGGTTTTCTCACCTTTTGCCACGTACATTTGAGTCTTGATCATATCCACGGGATTTGTAGCAAATGTCGTGGCCACGCCGGAAATCATCGAAGACGCCAAGTGCGCCGGCAACCCGTCGCCAGTAATGCCAAGCGCGAGCCAACGTTTCTTGACCTCTCCGTACGTCGCACACTGACTCGCAGTGAGTGCCGCCGAACGCGTCATCGCGAGCCCGCATCCACGCCACAGCGATAAGACACCATCCGTTCTCGCCGCCGCAAAAAGCGTCTCCGCCGCGCTCGCGTGCGGCGCTCCGCCACCCGTCCCCGCCAGCATCATCCTCGTCTTGAGCAATTCCGTGGGATTCAGCAACAACGCCGCGCCTCCACCACTCACACAACCCGCGAGCACGTTCACCATGAACGTCGGCGACTCTCCATTCTTTCGCGCGCCGCCGCGAGACGCGCCGACGCTTTGCAGCGCGTCGCGCGCGGGCTCAAACGCTCCCAACCTCAACCCACCGTACAAGAACGCCCGCACCAAGCTCGGCGTGAGGCCAGAAAACACCACACCCACGCCCTCGGTGCGCACGGCGTGCGCGAGCGTCCCCACCACGCCCCGCACCGGCGCAGAAGACGCCGCCGTCTGTATCCGCACCTTGGCCACATCGAGCGGGTTCGTGCACGTCGTCGCGCACGCCACCGCGACGCCGCTCACGCCAATCTTCGCCGCCGTCGACGTCGACGACGTGGCCGTCGACGCCGTCCGCGCCTCCGCCGACGCCGACGGCGGAGGCGTCGCCATGAGCCCGCGACGCGCGCGTGGCTCTGACGCCATTGGAGCCCACGCGAGCGTCGGCGTCGCGCGCGCGATGCCCGCCGACTTGTTCAAAACCATCGTGGCAAAGACCGCCGAAAGCACTGGTCGACACCGCCGGCGTCGTCCGACGTTCGCCACGCCGCGCGCCGCCGCCGACGACGCCGATGCGCGCGGCGATGGGTTGGTGACGCCAATCGACGTTTCAACGACGGGAGCGCGTCGTCGTAAGCTCGGAAGCTCGGTATCTATCGTCGGCGACGACGTGGGCGAAGAAGTCGTCTCGCGTGATGTGCCGACGACGATCAAGGGGAAATATACGGCGTCGCGCGCGCCGTTGCGGGCGATGATTAATGGCTGCGCGGAGGAGGGGGAAGACATCCGTCGGAAACAATCGTCGTCATCGACGACGACGACGGGGAGCGAAACGAGCGGGAAGTTGATGTATGACGCCGAACGATCGTTATCGTCTCACGCATCCGCCAGCGCGGCGGAGGACGGCGGGTCGGAGGACGATGTGAGCACGGAGCCGCTTCCGGCGAAGACGACGGCGAAGACGGCGCGGACGCCGGTGACCGCGGCTCGATTCGATCGCGCACTGGCGTTAGCGGATCATACCAAACGCGCGTTGCGAGCGACTATGACATCGATAAGAAAGAGTGGTCTCGATCCCGCGCGCGTGTTTGAGACGCTGGCGAGACAGGCGGCGAATGGGAGTGGAGATTTTGAGGCGCTCGCGCGCGCCATCGACGCGCTCGAGTCGCCGGCGGAACGTAAACGATTGAGCTTTTCTGCTGCAACGACGACGACGATGACGACAGATACCGCGGTGACGCGAGAGGAATCGAGTGAGTCGTTCGGGTCGGCAGAAGAAAGCTTTGACGACACGGTGGGCGATGGAGACGAGGAAGTTGAAGGGACGTTTCCGCCGTGCGAATGTGGCGCGGCGGAGTGCGCGATTGAACACATGCGCGCTCGAGGTGGGCCGTTCCGTTTACCAACGCCGATCGGTGGTGTTGATCATGAGTCCATCGTAGAGACGGATGATGAGGAACGTCACCGCGACGATGAAGATGCGGATGAATCGGAGTCCGTCGCTGGAACTGAGGATGGCGACCCGGATGCGAACGATTTGGGCGACGCTATGGAGGCGCTTCGTTTACAGAATGACGACGACCACGACGACGTTCAGGAGGTCATGGTGGAGCGCACAGTGCCGACACATATTCGCTTTGATGATTCGCATGTTTCAGACTCGCCAGACGTCGCGAGCGCTCGTCGACCACCGCGCGCGCGAGCGGCTCGACGCAAAGTGATTCTCGACGAGGAATCGAGCGACGAGGACGAAGACGAGGCGTATGTGTCTGAAGATGACGAGGAAGAAGATGAAGATGATGATAAAGATGAAGAAACGTCAGAAAGTCCCGATGTTCGCACTCGGCCGCGGCGTGCGGCGGCGACGAAAAAGACGTTCCCGGCGCGCGGCCGCAGCGTCTTCATCGACGACGACGCCTCTGGTAGCGACGAGTTTGATTTTGACGACGAATACGACGATGATGACGAGGAGGCGAATACGAGCGATGAGGATTTTATTAATGACGAAGATGACGATGGTGATTTAAGTGACTACGCTGTAGAATACGATAGCGAGGCTGAAAATGTCACGCCTGCGCCGCGTCGAGAACCAAAGGCTGATTTGGTCGATGAGATGAACGACAAGCTGTCGATCGATCCGTACAGTCCATCAAACTTGCAAACGCCGACGCCGCCGAAAGAAATGTCGCCAAGGTCTACGTTCAATGCATTCAAGCCGCCGCCGACACATAGTAAAGCACTGCAGAGTGCGCTCAAGAGTGTCGCCAAGAAGGGTGCCGAGAAGTTCAACTTCAACCGTCACAAGGATGCCCTCGCGGGAGCACTCTTCGCCGAATTCAACGCCAACGTGTTCGATGACCAGCTTCCTGTGGACTTTGACGTGTCATGGAACAACAAATTGCTAACCACGGCTGGATTGACTCACTACAAGCGCTCGTCAAAGACTGGTGAGACGGTGTACAGCGCGCGCATTGAACTGAGCACCAAAGTCCTCGACACGGTTGAGAAGCTCGAAGCTACGCTTTTGCACGAAATGTGTCACGCTTCGGCGTGGCTTGTGGACAAAATCGCCAAGCCTCCGCACGGGCCGGTATTCAAGAAGTGGGCCACGCTCGCCATGCGCACGTATCCAGAGACAAATGTTTCGACGTGCCACGCGTACGCCATTCATCAACCGTACAAGTGGCGATGTACGCGAGAATGGTGTCAACAGGAGTACGGCCGTCACAGCAAATCGATTGACATCACGAAGAAAGCATGTGGTGCGTGCGGAGGCAAGCTCGAGTACTTGGGTAAGTTCAAGAAGAATGGACAAGAAGTACAATCGCGCGCGCCGACGGCGTTCAGCTTGTTCGTGAAGGAGCATTTCAAGGCCACTAAGGACGCATTAGGCGCCGGTACGCCGCATGCCTCCGTTATGAAGACGTTATCTAAACGTTGGAAAGACGCCAAGCCTGATGAAATCGATGCCATCGAGATCGAGTGATTGAAACGACACGATATTTTAGATACAAGACAGACGCGTGCTCGCGCGCCCGACGCGCCAACGTTTCTGAAACACGAAACACCCGCGGACGACGCCGAAGTAGAACAAACTGTAAAAATCTTAAAATTAAAAATAATCTGCTTGGTGATGATGAAGTGTAGGTACGGTTGTTGAATCTAATAACCAGAAACGCACGTGTCGCAGTCCGATCCTCGGTTTGCTAGTGAACTTTTTTGGTACTCGCTTTTACATGGTTGGAACGGCGTAATCCCTCGCGTTCGCTGGAACCGCCCGACGCGTCACAGTTTGAATCACCTGACGCAACATTTGATTCTCACGCTCCAACGCATTCACTCGGTTCTCCAACTCAGCCATTCTATTCACCTTTTCCGATTCATCCTGCTCCAAAGACGCCAAGTACGCTTTTTTCCGCTCGCGCGCCTGCTGCGCCGACACGCGGTTGCGTAACAATCGCTTCAAACGCTTCCGTTCCTTCTCATCTTGAATCGTGTTCAATCTAGCTTCATCCGCCTTCACACTCAATGCCGTATTCCCATACGGCACGTGCGGCGTCGTCGAATTCCTCCCACCCTTCGCGCCGCTCGCGCCTCGCCCTTTGCCGACGCCGCTCATCTGATTGTTCACCCCAACATTCATCCGTTTCGATCGCTGATCCCGCGTGCTGCCTCCACTCATCGTCCCCGTCGTCGTCGTCCCCGTGCTCGTCGACGTACTGCTCGCGTGATTATTCACGGGCTGAAACGCCGCGCCCGGTGCGCTCGTGAACGCGCTCGCGACGAAGCCTCGCGCGCTCCCGAGCGGCATTCACGCCCCGCGCCCGTCCCGTCCCGCGCGGCGTCAGAGCGCGAGCGAACGAATGAAGGCGTCGATACGAACCACTCGCGCGTCGCGGTTGCGAAGTCGTCGCGTCGCGTCGCGTCGCGTCGCACGGCGTCGCTGAGCGTCGCGCAATGCCGCGCGCGTGACGTGACGTCGACGTCATCATCGACGTCACGCCGCGGGTCCGAGTGTGGATAGCGCTCTGGGTGACGTACTGTAACGATCCATTGTCTATCATGTATGTGTTTTTACTATGTAGTTAGGCGTTGTGGTACTTCACTATGTAGTTTAGATTCAGGGTAAGATTACATGTGGAGCGAGATGACTACGGGCCGGACCGACGACGCGCGGAGCACGCGGCTGGACGCGCGCGTGCGTTCCTAATACATTCCGTCGCCGTGAAACACGCGCGAGACGTCGCGCGGATCCTCGGCGCGGGCCGAGCCGTCGGTGAGGACAACCGTCGGCGAGCGCGCGCGGTTAATACGCGGCGACGCCGTAAATCGGCCCGCGGATGCGCCGCGCCAACTGCAAATCCTTTGGCATGATCGTCACGCGCTTGGCGTGGATCGCACACAAATTACAATCTTCAAAAAGATGCACTAAGAAATCCTCCGTCGCTTCCTGTAACGCTAATAAACTCTCCGCCGTGTAACGCAACGGCTCTGGGGATAATTCGTTTGAAATTTCCCGCACCTGAGGAACGAACGGAAGAAGTCGCTCGGTTAGTACGTCGATAACGCCCGAGCGTGTCAATTGCGTAACGATACATGGGAACAAAACACACGAACACACGAACGACACGTACCAATCGCGCGAACGGCATCTTACGAATCAACAAATCTGTCGTCTTCTGAAATCTCCTAATCTCCTTCAACGCCAACGTCCCCGGGCGGTAGCGACGCTTCTTCCGCTCTACTTCTACACAATCACGAAAATCACGTCACCATCACCATGCGTCAGTATTCGAGTTTCATACTCATATCACGCGCGCGATCGACGAACGCGACGCGACCGTCGTCATCTTTCGCCTCTCGCGCGATTCAAACGCCTCGCGACTCAAATTCAAACTCGCGCTCGAACGAAATCACCCCTCACGCCCTTCAATCCGCGCCCAAACGTACCTCCATGCGGTACCTGATCCGCCCCCGATAACCGACGTTTCGGATTTGACGCCTGTTCGTCGCGAACGCGCGCGCGTGCGTCGTCAGTCTATGCGCGCCCGATGTGCGAATCCCGTTGCCACGGTTTGAAATCGCCCTCTCGCGTCTGTCGCGCCCGTCGCGCGTCGCGCTCGCCGCCCCTGTCGCGCGCGACGCATCGAACGACGCGGCGCGCGTACCTTGAACCGCTTGCCGTGTAATCGCCGCGCCATGACGAGACGTGCGGCGACGAATAACGTCGGTCGTCGCCGCGTGTCGTGGTGGCGCGAAAAGCGATGGGTGGTTGCCGCACACCTCGCCTCGACATTCGCGCGCGATGGCGAACGCCACCGACCCGCTCGCGCGCACGGTGCGCGGGATGGATCCACAGGTACGGCGTGCGCGACGGGCGCGACGGGCGCGACGGCGTGGCGCGCGACGGCGTGGCGCGCGCGCGTGGGACGTTGCGGCGTGGGCGGTGTTTTGCGAACGATGTCGCGGTGTGTGTGACGCGCGATGCGTGCGGTGTGACTGACTGTGAGGTATCGTGTGCGATGTGATGCGCGTTTAGAATTTAATGGAGCGCATAACGCGGGATAAGGTGTATGCGATGACGTATTGGAAGGAGAAGTGCTTCGCGGTGAGCGCGGAGGCGTTGGTTGATTTAGCCGTCGAGTTGCGAGCGTGCGGGGGGATTTATGGCGGGAATAATCGCGCCACGGAGTTCTTGTGCCTGACATTGAAGTTGTTGCAGATTCAACCCGAAAAGGAGATCATCTTAGAGTTTATAAAGAATGAAGATCACAAGTACGTGCGGTTATTGGGCGCGTTTTACATGCGCTTGGTGGGCAAGCCGACGGATGTGTATCAATACCTCGAACCACTGTTGAATGATTACAGAAAGGTGAGGTATCGTTCGAAAGATGGTAAATACGTGCTTACACACGTAGATGAGTTCGTGAACAATCTATTGACAAAGGATCAGTTTTGTGATGTGTCTTTGCCACGGATTCCTCATCGGCAAACGCTCGAAGCCGCCGGAGCGCTCGAGCCCCGCGTGAGCGCGCTCGAGGAGGACATTGCGGATTTAGAAGAGCAGCTCGAGCAAGCTGTAGACGATGCGTTTAAACGCGAAATGAAGATGGATGTGGATGATGAACCAGCGAGCACGGGTCGAAAAATAGATGTCACCAACGCGGCGGAGGCGAGCGGCGCCGGCGTCAAACGACGGCGCGAGGATGGAGAGTTGGACGATATCGCGCCAGCGCCCAAGTTTGATGCTAAGACGAGCGCGCGAAGAGATTATGATGAACACCGACATCGACGCCGAAGTCGCAGTCGCAGTCGATCGCGATCGCGTTCACCGCGACATCGTCGTGGTGATAGTCGCGACCGCGGACGCCGCGACGGCGGCAGCCGAGGACGACGGTCTCGCTCGCGCTCGAGATCTCCACGTCACCAGCGACGCGACGCACGCGAAGATGATAGGCGTTACGACGACGAACGATCATCACGTGACCGTTTTCAGGGTGAGAAACTGCCGCCAACGAAGGAGAAAAAAGAGAAGAAAGAGAAAAAGGAGAAGAAGGCGACAGCTGTCGTCGATCCGGAAATCGCCGAGGCGAACGCTATTCGCGCAAAACTTGGATTAAAGCCGCTTAAATAACGGGGCGATTCGCATAGCACGTACTTGTAGTAGACTTACCTGTGATAGAATTCACCCTAGATTTCTGTACGAGTCATCTCGCCGTGTCCTCGTCGTCGCTAAGCGTTTCGAGCGCGCGCGCGTGAGTCGCAGAAAGTCAACACCCCAACAGGGGTCGCAAGCGCGTTTTTTCATAGACTGTTTTGTATTGCATTTACATCATTTAACGTTCAAAAAGGGCACACACGTAGAGCGTGCTACAGCACGTGCGTGTCTAACATAAGTTTATTCGAAATTCGAGTCGTTGAATGAGCTATAAACGATTACTTAGCCATCATCATCTTCACAAACTCCTCGTAGTTGACTTCCCCATCCCCGTCGACGTCAGCCTCGCGGATCATCTCATCAACCTCCTCATCCGTCAACTTTTCACCCAAGTTGGTCATGACGTGACGCAATTCCGCAGCAGAAATAGTTCCGTTACCATCCTTATCGAACACCTTGAACGCCTCTTGAAGTTCCTCCTCGCTGTCGGTGTCCTTCATTTTGCGCGCCATGAGGTTCAAGAATTCTGGGAAATCAATGGTTCCGTTGCCGTCCGCGTCGACTTCGTTGATCATATCTTGCAACTCAGCCTCAGTCGGGTTTTGACCAAGAGATCGCATCACCGTGCCGAGCTCCTTCGTGGTGATCGTGCCGTCGCCATCCTTATCGAAGAGCGCGAACGCCTCCTTGAATTCCGCGATCTGTTCATCCGTTAAATCAGCCGCCATGTTTCCTGGTTATGTCTGTCGTGCGCGGGGTGCGTGCGCGCGTGCGTGTGCGAGGTGCGTGTGTGGGTGTGTCTGTGTGTGGTATACGCAGTCACGTCTCGGGCGATCGTCGACGGTGGTCGTCGAAGCGCGTGCGATGGTTTGACGCGAGATCGCGCCCAACGGATCGTTCCGAAGGATTGGCGCGCGCGCGTAGTGTAGCCGCGCGTACGCCATGATCATGGGGTGTTCGCCATGGCGTCGCGCGTGACAGTACTCTGTGCGTGTTCGCGGTATCAAATGTACGTGTACAGGTGTGCATTTGATGTACACGGGCGTGTAGATTACACAGTACGTATGTGGCGCATGATGGGCTCGGCACGCGGCGCCGACGCGGATGCCTCGGTGCGGTTGCGCTATGCGCGCGTTCGCGACGGCGGCGGCATACCGCGACGCACGCCGCGCACGGTTGTCACATCGCACGCGCACGCATAGCACACCGTCGACGACAGCACCCGCTCGTCGCGCACACGCACACGCACACGCACACGCACACGCGCCGAAGACTAGGACGACGCGCACTTTTTCTGGATAACCAATGACGTCGATGGGGTTGACGATGATGAACGCGAGCGCGTTGAGCTCGAAGTCTGCGGCGTTCGCGCGCCGCGGTGCGATCGCGGGACGTAAGGGTGTTGAATCTGCGTCGTCGAACGGTCGACGATCGATGGTGGTGTACGCCAAGGGTAAGGGTCAAGGGAACCGCGCGGGGCGAGGGATGCCCGGGCAGGGCGGGGTGGAGCAGTTCTTGCCGCCGATTGATCCGGATAACGAGCAGTTTGTGATTTACGTGCGCTCGAAGAAGGGTTTGAAGGTGTGGTACCCGTTGAACGTCGTCACTGGTGGTAGCGCGGCGAACACGTTGGTTAAGGGCTTGGAAAATGACATGTCCAAGTCGATGGCGTTGAAGTCGTTGTCGCAAAACATTGGGCAAGCGATTTACAAGGACTTTGAAGCGATCAACAAGGTTGCTCGCACGATGCCGATGTTGAAGCAAGCGAAGGAGATTGAGTATGGTTTCGGTGTTTTGGACAAGGAGAACCCGCGTTCGATGTTCACTCCGTCCAAGGAGAAGGTTTGGATGATCCCGTCTGAGGAAGAGTGTCTCGACACGCCCGCGAACAAGCTTCAAGAAGCCGGCGATAACTTGAAGAAGATGTTTGGCCAAAATTAATTCTTGATTTGTTTCATTAATACACACAAAAATTCATACAATCACATCATAATAACACATCATTTACACTTGGGTGCGCGCGACAGCGCGCGTGCACTCGCGCTTCATCATTTTACGTTTCCTTTCAAATGACTGGGCGCCGCCGCGACGAACGCTCGTTTAATCATCATTCGCAAACTCAAAGCGCGGACCAGGAATGAGCGTGATTTCACCAAATGGCTCGGAATCGTCCTGGAACGCGGAGATGTAGTCGGCACCGATGAGCACAAGCGTTTGATAGAACAATCGAGCCGCTTTGGCGCGAGATAAATGGCTAACGACGCACAAATCGGTGAGAGTGATGCTTTCGAGCTCGCTATCGTTGCGCGACTTGAAGACGGCTTGCGTAAGGAACTGAAGAAGATTGTGTGAACCACGCGTGAGTTCCTGAGGCGACGGTTCGGCGTCAGGATATGTGTACTCCTCCGTCTCCATGAGGGACGCTTGAGAACCACGTGCGCGAGCGTCGGGCTTGGATCCTCCAGAACGAAACATCCCGAAAGAAATCTCACTACCAGGAACTTGTTGATTGTCAAAAGAAAAGTCTTCTTCGGCGTCTTCGGGAATTTTCATTCCAGAAAACTTCAAATCGCTTCCAGGTCCGAAGAAACCAGAGCTGCGCGCAGACTTGAGAAGCGTGCTCGGCGTCTTTTTTGCGGCGGCGTTGAAATCGAAAGAACCAGGGGTGGAGCGTTTTTGCGCAGAAAGAACGGCGCGCATCTTTTCAGTCGATCGCACGTTACCGTGTTCATCAAACATGATGTTATAGTTGATACCATCGACGTTTTCTTCATCACTTTGATAGTTTGGTTCGTACACATGGTGCTCAAATTGCTCGAATCGCGCAGCCATGGCGGCCGGATCCTTCACAAAGAGCTCAAGCGCAGATTGCGCAGCCATGACGGGATTGAGCTTGAATGCCGAGGCGTGGAAGAAATTATCGCGAACAGCATCTTTTGCGCCAAGCATGGCTTCATCGTTGTCGATATCGGGACGCGCTTTAGTGATGTCATTCGTATCCGTCAACCATTGGCGAAACGCGTCAGCCGTGACGTGCGTTCGTTCATCAAAGATGAACACACGAGAACGACTTTGTGGCATCGCGCGGCGGAATTTCTTTGGCGCAGGAAGAGCCGCGATTGCAGCATCTTGTTGCTCACGCATGCGTTTCAACTGTGTTCCAATGGGCTCCTCGACTTGTTCTTCGTCTTCTTCATCCAACGGCATGGGCATGATGGCGTCGTCGACGCGCGCGAGCTGAAAACCATCCTCATCCTCGCTTTGCTGGTAGCGCGGATCGTCATGCACGGCAAACTCATATTCATATTCTTCATCGATACGGTGCTGTTCATCATCGGCGGGCATTTGCAATTCCAGGAGGTTGATGCGAGCGTCGTTGCGCGCGACGAAACGATTCCCAAAGTTTGCGTCTCCGTCGTCTCCGCCTTCAAACACATCAAAATCACGTTCGAGCTGATCGCTCGGCACCACATCAAACGCTTGAGAATTCACGTACCCTTGCGACACGAAATGACGATCAAATTCCGGATTCATTAACACATCTTCATCGTACGCCTGCGTCACCGTCGCCCGCGCCGCGCGACTTCCATTCTCTGGCGCGTCCAATAAATGTCGATCCTTGCTTTTATTCGGCGCCGCCAACGCATTCAAACGCGCCAACGTCTTCACACAATCCTCATACAAGAAACGCAATTTACGAGTATACACCGCCACCACACCACGCATGAGTAACGCCGCGAGACGTAACGCCTACGCGCACATTCAAACACTCGTCAGTCGACGTTCAATCGACGCGCGCGTCGAGCCGACGCACCAACGGCGACGGTGGATTAATAATCGTCTCACACGTCGCATCAATCGAAATCTTCTCCGTCTTCACGCGCGTCATCTTATCCGCCTTTGATGGTTGATTCGCCAAAATCTATATGTACATACACACACGCAGTCGAATCAATCGTCAGTCATCCATCCATCCGCGCCCGTTCGCGCGTTCGCGCGTCTCTCATCATCCGAGACGCGCGTCCACCATGTCCATGGCCATCATCGTCGTCGCCTCGTCGCCTCGTCGCCTCGTCGCCTCGTCGCGTCGCATCGTCGCACCCAAATCTGCCCCAGCGCCCCCTTGGCGCATAACAATTCGCTCGAATAAAACATCCCACGATGCGATGCGAATGCGTCTCGCAATGGCGTCACATGTCGCGCACGTGTTCGCCCAAAAAGTGTGCTCGATGGGGCATCCATCCATCCATCATCCACTTTGTCGATCGCGAGCGCGCGACGCGCGGGACGAAGACGATGACGACACC
>Ga0222714_10004392_pt1 | contig 13826 bp, 7 predicted proteins | sample C33_3DmetaG_FD_165048 | JGI IMG/M metagenome (GOLD analysis project Ga0222714, IMG submission 165048) | Estuarine water microbial communities from San Francisco Bay, California, United States - C33_3D | ecosystem: Environmental > Aquatic > Marine > Unclassified | place: USA: California... | reverse complement strand
CCACGCTATCCAAATGGACTACAAGGCCCAGGATGGCGAAGTGTATAAACTGAACCTCATCGACACGCCCGGCCACGTAGACTTTTCCTACGAGGTCTCGCGATCACTGAGTGCCTGTGAAGGTGCCTTGCTTGTTGTAGATGCTACTCAGGGCGTGGAAGCGCAGACGATCTCGAACCTCTTCATGGCTATTGATCAGGGACTGGAAATCATTCCGGTGATCAACAAGATTGATCTTCCGGCTGCCCAGACAACGGTGGAGACGGTCAAACAGCAAGTGATTGATCTGCTGGGATGTAAGGAGGAGGATCTGATTCTTGCGTCGGCAAAGGCCGGTATTGGCATCGACGAGATTCTCGAGGCGGTGGTCGAGCGCGTACCGCCCCCTACCGGAGACCCTACCAAGCCACTTCGGGCCCTGATCTACGACTCGATTTTTGATCCCTACCGCGGCGTAGTGGTCAACGTGCGCGTCTTCGACGGCGTACTAAAGGAGCGCGACAAGATTCGCTTCTGGAACACCAATCAGGCCTACGAGGTAGATGAAGTTGGCATCCTGTACATGAAGCGCGAGCGCACAAAGGTGCTCGAGGCTGGCAACGTAGGATACTTCACCGCTGCGATCAAAGCCCTGACCGACACCAAGGTGGGCGATACGGTCACGCTGGCGAGCAATCCGTGCGAATCGCCGATCGACGGCTTCAAGGAAGTAAAGCCGATGGTATTCAGCGGCATCTACCCTGCTGAGTCCGATGACTTCGAGGACTTGCGTGAAGCGCTCGGCAAGCTCACGCTCAACGACGCTGCCATCAGCTACGAAGCTGAGACGTCCAGTGCCTTGGGCTTTGGGTTCCGATGTGGCTTCTTGGGCTTGCTTCACATGGAAATTGTCCAGGAGCGTCTGGAGCGGGAGTTCAATCAGACCATCGTTACCACCGTCCCAAACGTGCGGTACAAGGTGATCACGAACAAGGGAGAAACGCTCTGGGTAGACAATCCATCGCAGCTGCCGGATCCCACGCACATTGCTGATATCCAGGAGCCGTACATCCGCGCTCAGATCATCGCTCCCACCGAGTACGTGGGTACGATCATGAAACTGTGTATCGAGCGTCGCGGTCAGATGCTCGGGCAGTCGTACTTGAGTGCCGACCGCGTCGATCTTACGTTCGACCTTCCCTTGGGCGAAGTGGTCTTTGATTTCTACGACAAGCTCAAGAGCACAACACGCGGCTATGCCTCGCTGGACTACGAGCTAGGCGATTACAAGAGTGGCGAGCTGGTGCGGATGGACATCCTTCTCAATGGTGAGCCGGTGGATGCACTCAGTTCGATTGTGCACCGTCAGAAGGCCCACGAGTGGGGCAAGAAGCTCTGCAAGAAACTCCGCGAACTCATCCCTCGACAGATGTTCGAGGTAGCAATCCAGGCAGCGATTGGCTCCAAGATCGTGGCACGGGAATCGATCTCGGCTATGCGGAAGAACGTGATTGCCAAGTGCTACGGTGGTGACATCTCACGGAAGAGGAAGCTGCTGGAAAAGCAGAAAGAAGGCAAGAAGCGCATGAAGCAGGTCGGCCGTGTGGAGGTGCCACAGGAGGCCTTCCTTGCCGTGCTATCGCTGGATGATTAACCAACGAAATGAACCGCATGACAAACGTCGTAGAACGTATCAAGGCATACCGCCAGAAGAAGAAGAACGCACCGCCACCGCAGACCTTTACCGAGCACGTCGTGGCATGGGTAAAGTCACTGGCTTGGGCACTGGTGATGGTGACCATCATCAACGGTCTGGCTATCGGTGGCTTTGTGGTGCCTACCGGATCGATGGAAAGCACGGTGATGGCTGGCGACCTACTCTTTGTGAACAAAGCGATCTTCGGTCCAAGCACGCCTCAAATCATTCCGTTCTTCAACATCCCACTGCCGTTCTACAAACTACCCGCGCTGAAAGATCCCGAACAGGGAGACGTGATCGTCTTCATCTTCCCAGGTAATCGCGACGACCGCGAGTCCACGGAGTTTACCTATTATCTCAAGCGTTGCGTGGCTGTGGCCGGTGACACGCTGCAGGTGATTGGTGGTCGTGTGTACGTTAATGGCACGGAGTATCCACTTCCCGAGCACGCACAGTACATGAGCATGTCGGCGGAGTTGCGTGCCGCCACCTACGAGCACGACCGACTCCGAACGTTTCCTGCAGGACGAAACTGGACACGCGACGATTACGGCCCACTGCGCATCCCCAAGAAGGGCGACGTGATCCAGCTCTCACAAGCCAACATTCGCGAGTGGGCAACCTTCATCCGTCGCGAGGGACACGAGGTTAACGAAGCACTGCTGACGATCGACAGTGCTCCGGCCACACGTTACGTGGTGGAGCGTGACTACGTCTTCGGCATGGGTGACAACCGCGACAACTCCGAGGACTCCCGGTACTTCGGCTTCATTCCGGAGGACAACGTTGTTGGTACTCCCATGATCGTGTACTGGTCGTGGGCACCGGACGATCCTGTTCGTGGTACACAGATGACGTTCCTCGAGCGACTGGGCTCGATCCGCTGGAGTCGGATCGGCACCATCATTCGATAGGCCTACCACTGTGCTGGCAGGCATCACCACGCGTGAGCTCCTCACGGCTACGGGGACCGCGATTGCCGTAGCGCTGATACTTCGCATCTTCGTGGTGGGAGTGTTCTCGATACCGTCACACAGCATGGAGCATACGTTGCGCGTGGGCGATCACGTGTTGGTAAGCAAGCTGGCCTACGTGTTTACACCGCCCATCCACGGTGATGTGATTGTGTTTACGTTGCCAGATTCCCTCCGTGGCTCATCCACCGATGAAGCCTACATCAAGAGGGTGATCGGTGTAGGGGGCGATACGGTGCTGTTGAATCGGTACGGTATCACGATCAACGGTGCGCTGCAACCCGCACCGCCGCAGTCGGCAGCGATGAGCCCCCTTCCCTACGGCGAGCGCAGCATCATCGTACCTCGAGGCTACCTCTTCGTTCTTGGCGACAATCGTAGCAACTCCTGGGATTCGCGCTACTGGGGCTTTCTTCCACTTGACCATGTTGTAGGACGGGCTGTGGCGATTGCCTGGAGTACCAGCGACACCACACTGCACTGGGACCGGCTGCTTCGCCGGATCGACTGATTTCAACGGGAGAACACCTGTGCTCGGCTTCTATCTCCACATTCCCTTCTGCGACAAGAAGTGCACCTACTGCGACTTCTACTCGATTGAATCCACGGGATTGATCGACCGCTTTGTGGACACGCTCCTCACGGAGATCGCCCTTCTGCCCTGCGATGAGCGGCCACTCACCAGTATCTTTTTTGGTGGCGGAACGCCGTCCCTGTTGCAGCCCGAGCAGATTCGCCAGATTCTGGATCATATTCATCAGAAGTATGAGCTGGATTCCGGATGCGAGATCACGATGGAGAGCAATCCCGGCACGGTCACGCAGGCAAGCCTCGAGGGATATCGCGCTGCCGGTGTGAATCGGCTGTCGGTTGGGGTGCAGAGTTTTGTTGCTGAAGAGCTGTCGTTCCTGACGCGCATCCACAGTGCGACCGACGCCCAGGTGGCGATCAATCATGCGCGGAGTGCCGGCTTCGACAACATCAACCTCGATCTGATGTTTGCCCTTCCTGGCCAAACGCTGGAATCACTTACCGTTTCGCTGAACCATGCGCTCGATCTCCAGACCGACCACATCAGCGCCTACTCCTTGATCTTTGAGCCCGGTACTCCGCTTCATGCACAGCTTCTGAAGGGGGCTGTGGCGCCGCAAGCCGAAGAGTACGATGCCGAGATGTATGCGCTCGTGATGGAGCGGCTCGCACACGGCGGATATGAGCAGTATGAGGTAAGCAACTATGCTCGAGTGTCTTCGCGCAATCTTCAGTGTGTGCACAACCTGACCTACTGGCATGGACACGACTACCTTGCCGCCGGACCAAGCGCTCATGCACTCCATCGCGGAATGCGGAGCTGGAATCACCGCAGCTTGACCGCTTGGACCGAGAAGATCACAGCGGGGCATCTCGGTCACGCCAATACCGAAGTGCTCACGCCCGAACAACGGCGCACGGAGCTTGCCTTTACCACACTGCGTGCCGACGGACTTCCGGTGGACCGGTTCCAGGCAGAGTTTGGCGTCGATGTCCGTGTGGCTCTACAGCCGCACCTAGGATACTGGATCAGCGACGGCTTAGTCGAGGACCGTGGCACAGTACTTCGGCTCACGCGTAAAGGGTATCAGCTCTGCGATCCGATCACCTTGACGGTCCTGGATTCACTCTGATCGCAGAGCGTCGGCGATCTGCGTACGCGCTGCACGTCCGGCCGGATAAGCAGCTGCCGTTGCCGCAAGCACGAGACCCACGGCTGCAGTGAGTAACACGTCCAGGACTTCAATCTTCATGGGAAGTGCTGGAACAAGATACCCTTGGGAGACGTCGAACGAGATCCATGAATATGTGATCTGGCCCCACGTGAGACCTACTCCGAGGAGGAGGCCAATGCCCACTGCCACGATGCCAAGCGCAAGGCCCTGACGGATGTACATCATGCGGATGTCACGAGGCCGCAGCCCGAGTGTGAGTAACACGGCAATATCCCGACGCTTCTCCACCACTCCAAGGGACAGCGCCACCAACACGTTGAAGGCTGCCACAACAATAATCAGCGCCAGGACGATGAAGGAACCCACGCGCTCGAGTTTCATTGTCTCGACAAGTCCACGGTTCACATCCGCCCACGTACGCACGGTGTAGCCTGGGCCAAGCATGGTACGAAGTCGCTCTGCAGAGCTCTCTGCCTGCTCCACGGCCTGTGCAGCACTCACGTACACGGCATCAGCGGAGGTTGCTGCTACCGTGCCGATAGCACGGCCTAGAGCACTCTGAGAAACATACACTCGGCTGTGATCGATCTCTCGTGCTGCGTTCGACTGAAAGATGCCACGGACAACGGCCCGAACTCCACGCGGCAGCGTCATCGTGTTGACGGCGCGCTCGATCGCTTGTGGTGACAGCAGTTCAACGGTATCACCCACGTACACTCCCATGCGCTCGGCCACACCACTGGCCACCACGAGCGACGCAACGTCGTGTTCCACCTGCGTCATAAAGCCCCCTACAAAGGTTGCTTCACGAGGTCCGCGTAGCACGGACACGGTATCGGATTCCACGCCGACGGCCTCCACCACCGACGTGCGTCCTCCAGCCGTAAGAACGAGGCGCGATTCGCTACTCAGACGTGCCTGCGTGAGCCCCACCTCGTGAAGTGCGCCGATCGCCCTCTCCGGATTCGGAAGCGTGCGCCCCTGGGCGGCCACCACCTGCACATGAGGTCCGAATCCAATCATCAGATTGTAGGCCACATCACGGAATCCGTTGAAGAGCGACATCACCACAATCAGGGCAGCCGTACCGATCACCATACCAAGCACGGAGATACCTCCGATAATGGAGATCACGGAGAATTGGCGTGGCCACACGTAACGCGCGGCGATGAATCGTACCACGCTCATTTCCGCTTCCGGGCTTTTCGCAGCAGGACCTGTTGAACGCGAAACGATTCTTCCTTGCGGTATCCCTCTGGACGCACGTAGGACCCATCCGGTTGGAGGAACCGTGCATGAGAATACGACTGCAGGTACAGGTCGAGGACCTCCTTGAGCTGTCCTTGTACCTTGGCATCCAGCACAGGGAACAGCATCTCGATACGACGATCCAGATTGCGCGGCATCCAGTCGGCGCTGGAGATGTAGTACTCCGAATTCCCTGCGTTGTGGAAGTAGAACACCCGGCTGTGCTCTAGGAATCGATCCAAGATGCTGCGCACGCGGATGTTCTCGCTCACGCCGGGAATACCTGGCCGGAGTGTGCAGATTCCGCGAATGATCAAATCAATCTTGACGCCAGCCATCGATGCCCGATAGAGGGCACGCACCATCGACGGATCGCTGAGTGCATTTAACTTGGCGATGATGTGTGCCTCCCCTCCCGCAGCAGCGATCTCCGCCTCGCGCTCAATCAGACTCTTGAATCGCTGTCGGAGGTTCACCGGTGCCACCCCGAGGTACTGCCACTCGGTGTACTTGGAGTATCCGGTAAGGAGGTTGAACAGCTGGACGAAGTCGCGCTCGAAGCGCTGATCGCCGGTGAAGATCCCGACGTCTGTGTACAGACGCGACGTGGTGAGGTTGTAGTTACCCGTACTCACGTGGGCATACGTCTTGACCTGTAAGCCTTCCTTCCGCACGGCCAAGCACACCTTGCAGTGGACCTTCAGCCCAACAACGCCGTACACCACGTGAACGCCGGCGCGCTCGAGTTCACGCGCCCAGGCAATGTTGTTCTCTTCGTCGAATCGTGCCTTCAGCTCTACAAAGGCCGTAACGTCCTTTCCTAGAGCAGCGGCCTCCTTCAACGCCTGAATGATGGGCGACTTGCCACCGGCTCGATAGAGCGTGATCTTGATTGCTAGGACATCAGGATCGGCCCCTGCTTGTGTGATAAAGCGAACCACCGTATTGGTGAAGGAGTCAAACGGATGGTGAACAAACAGATCGCCCTCCTGCAGCAGATCAAAGAACTGTGCCGAGTCCGCAGCCAGCTCTTGGGGAATCCTGGATGTGAACGGCGCATCTTTCAACCGGCGGCGATCCAGCTTCGTAAGTTCCAGGTAGCCCTGCAAGTTCAGGGGCGCATCCGTGGTGTACATGTCGCCAGCAGTCAACGACAAGCTCTTCAGCAGCAGCGTTTGGAGGAACTTTGGCATGTCGCTGCCCACTTCCAAGCGTACGGCATCAGTACCCCACCGGCGCTGACGGATGCCCTCGGCCACAGCCGTCATCAAATCGTTCGCCTCGTCCTCGGCAATCTCCACATCGGCATCTCTTGTCACGCGGAACACATGGGTTTCACGCAGTGTGAGTCCCGGGAATAAAATGCCTGCATGCGACTGGATAACATCTTCGAGCGGTACAAAGTGATCACCCGATGATCGCGAGATCCGCAGCAGTCGTGGCAGAACCGACGGCAGCTGCAGCACGGCGGTGCGCATCTCCACCTCACCGTCAACGTCCTCGTTGAGGACGAAGATGATGTTGAGGGATCGATTTAGCAGTCGGGGAAAGGGATGTCCCGGATCAAGCGCCAGTGGCGTGAGTACCGGCATGATGTTGTCAACGAAGTCTTGTTCCAACTCCGACTGCTCCTCCGCCGTGAGGTGCTCACATCCGTGGATGTGCACATCTTCGGCATGCAGCTGGGGCAGAATGTCGTCGAGGAAGATCCGTGCTTGACGCTTGTACAGCGGAACCAGCCGTTGGCGGATCTCCCGCAGCTGTTCTGCTGGGGTGGCTCCATCGGAGGAGAACTCCGTGACGCCGGACTCGCGCTGCTCCATTAAGCCGGCAACGCGAATCATGAAGAACTCGTCTAGGTTGGTCGAGAAGATCGATAGGAACTTCAGGCGCTCAAACAGTGGGTGTGAGACATCCTCGGCTTCTTCCAGTACACGTGCATTGAACTCGATCCACGAAGTTTCACGGTTGAAGTAGAGAGACTCGTCGTGCAAATCGACGTTTGGCACAGGAGGTGTTGTGGTCATAGGATGGCAAGCTACTGATCCACACAGGGGACTGCAAGGGGCTGCAGTTACCTGCATGTTATGTTTTCCGCTAGCGCCCTACAACGATCAACGCCGTTGCGTGGTGTGTGGCCGATGATTCAGCGTCCACACATTCGAGGACGACCACGTACGGACCAGGCTCCACTCGCTGACCTACATCGCTGGTGCCATCCCATGCCAGAGCCCCCTGCCAGAAGATCCCCTCGCTGTTGAGCAACGTGGCTACGCGCACACCCGATGGACTGACAATGCTCATTGTAGCGCGTGCCGTCCGAAACGGTTGTTGGTAGGAGATTACGGCAGGGTGCTGGACGTCGCGGGGATCCGACGAAAACGGCGAGGGGAACACCTGCAGGGTGCCCCGATCCGGAACGGGACGCGTGGTGGAGTTGGCTCGTCCGGGCGTGCCACCGGTCGAATCCGTACAACTCGTCCACGATGAGCTACGATGCGACTGCACCGCTGGATGCAGCTTTTCTAGGGCGATGCCTCGCGTACGCTCAAGAACGGAACTGTGCCAGGTTGGACTGTACGTGAGCTCGTCAACCACGAGGCCCGACGATGTGCAGAGGGCCACGCGGTCGCCCGTGGTGTTGAAGTTGATCGCCCTGCTGAGCACGACGGGAGCAACCGCAGTGTGATCAACCATCATCTCTGCCACACTGGCTTTACTGGCCAGCACCGTGTAGGATCCAGGCGCGAGGGTGGTCGAATCGGGAATCATCGCCGAGGTATTGGCATCACGAAGGATCCATCCTTGCAACGTACGGGGCTCGTAGTCTTGGGTGATAATCTCCACGTAATCGGCTAGTCCGGGCCGTGGATCGAACATCACTTCGTTGATCACCACCATACCTGGTGCTGGTGGGAACTCCAAGATGGCCGTCGTCGTGCGATCTGCCAGTGTACAGTGTACGTCGGCCCATCCGTGGATCGTGGGCCAACCAAGGTCGGTAATCGGGATGGACAGCTCTACGTCTTGTTCCGGTCGAATCACAGGAATCGTGCGCTCCACGTGATGGGAACCACAAGCGACGGACAGCTGTAGATCGATACAAGCGTCTTCTCCTGCATTCGACACCACCACCACCACGTTGCGATCCAACCCGCGGACGTTCTCGATCTCGCACGGACTACTGAACGCGATCACAGCAGCAACCAGCATCATCCCCTACCGTGGTGGTCACCGCATCCGTTCGTGACATGACCGTCAACGCCTCACCAGCGACTACCCTGCACGACAATCTGCGCAATCTGCTCCAGCGGAATGCGATCGCTGTCCGTAAATCGATCGTAGTCGGGGCTGTCTACGTCCAGCACGCCTAGCAACCGACCATGAGATATCAGAGGTACCACAATCTCGCTGCACGATGCGGCATCACAGGCAATATGTCCGGGAAAGTCATGAACGTTCCCCACCACCATTGTCGCTCGCTGCATGGCTGCGGCCCCACACACTCCCTTGCCGGGCGGAATTCTCACGCACGCGGGCTTTCCCCAAAATGGGCCCAGAACTAACTCGCCCGTGGCCAGCTCCTGATCGACCAGATAGAAGCCGGCCCAGTTGATGTTCGGCACATGCTGCCCCAGCACGGCTGCGGTATTGGCCATGTTCGCAATGGCATTGTTCTCGCCGTCGATCACAGCCTGAACGATCGGAACAATCTGGTCCCAGAGGCTCATCGCTGGATGATCACCGGTTGCGTGTGAACTGTGCCGCCAATCGTTGCCGTAACGTAGTACACGCCAACAGACCAGTCCGACGTATCGAGATTCGACGCAGCCATTCCTGCCTGCGGCTGGATAGTTGCAACCACACGACCAATGGCATCGAGAACGGCAATGCGTTCAACATCACCTGCCCACCGAATCATCACGTGATCCGTTGCAGGGTTGGGTTGAACGTCCACCGCTGCGGGGGAAGCCGTTTCACCCTCGGCCACCGACACCGGCTGTTGCACCAGAACATCGTAGCACGCCGAATCCACGCATCCACCCTCGAAGGTCCTTGTGATGCAGATCGTCCCCTGGCCTACACCGGCCGTCCATGCAACCCGCAGAGCCTGCGGCTCAGACGGGGTTAGAATCATCCCGTTCGTGACCCGGTACGAAACCTCGGCATAGGGTCCGCCATGTAGCGTGTACTCTACGGTATCACCAATGACAACCTGACGCAGACCACGCAGTGCCGGAGGAACCTGCATGAAGCGTCGGGACGTATCTGGCTGCCATTGCGGCGCGGTTGTCGCTGCTGCATCCCAGCCCGCTGGGCTCAGATCGCCAGCAACCGTGCCACGAGCATCGTCCAACGGCCACACACCGATCAAGTGGCTCATTCCGGAAGGGAGGCGATCGTACATTCCGGCACGGATCTGCTGGGCCGATCGAACCTCGTTCCACAAGCGGAAGTCGCTCATCAAACCACGGAACAGAAAACGTCCCACCCTATTACCGCCAATGGTCACAGACGATTGCTCACTGGGAGATCCGGCAAAACTTGACTGAGCTACCTGCACACCATTGAAGTACACGGTCATGTCGTCGATACCATTACTGGTGAGCGCAACGTGGTTCCACCCATCAAGGGCATTATCGTAGGCAGCCTCTAGGCGACCACCGGCGCGCGTATCGCCGAAGTCGAAGAACACCTTGCGGTCGCGCCACGGCGCATGGGCCTGGAATCGATTCGTGGATTCATCGGCCTCACCCACGTTGAATGCCGAGCGGTTGCCCACATCGGCCGCGGTGACGTAGGCCCAGTACTCTACGGTGGTCTGTTTGCCGCGGAATAGCAGGTCGGGATTCACGAAGAAATCATTCTCACCCGTAAACTGCACCACGTGTGATGCGCAGGCCGACGGTGTAACGATTGCCGCCGTGGTCCATGAACTCTGACCTTTCGAAGAATGTGCTCGAACCCGCCAGGCACAGGTTGTACTTGCTGGCAAGCCCTGCACCATTAACTCGGTGTCGCGTACGTTCACCGCATGATGAACCGGAGTGTCGGCAACGGTATCGGCCGCAAAGACCTCCACCTCGTACCACTCGGCTCCTTGGACGGCATTCCAGCGCAAGGGATACCGGTGCACGGTGGTAGCAGCAACCGTCCCCGGAGTGACCAGCGTTGGCGCCGGCAGGCGGATGGCCGACACACAGTTCACCGAGGCACCGCTAGCCACTCTCTGGCTAGCCCCTTGCATCGTAAGTGCGCCGCCACGTCCAGCGTCGTCGGTAAGGGTTGCACCCGACGATTCATTCATGCGCCACATCGCATACAGGCCTGTACGATCCGTTGATGGCGGTTCGGTTGTTGTCATCGTAGCGAGGATCTGCTCCTGCGTGCGAGCCACGGTCCAGATGCGGAACTCATCAATCATGCCGGCGAAGTAGCCACCACTATGCTGCGAGCCGATGGTAATCTGCTTGAGGTCCTTCGGCTGATCAGCCACTTGCTTGCTGGCGGTGAGCTGACCATCCTGATAGATCTCCATCCGGCCGGCACCGTCGCTCACCAGCGCGATGTGCGTCCACGCACCGATCGTAAGCATGCGCGTTTCCAATCGGCCGTTCTCGCGCATGTTTCCGTAGTCCCAGTAGATGTTCCGATTTCCCCACGGTGCGTGGGCCTGGAAGCGATTGCCCTGATTATCCGATCCACCAACGGCAAACACGGACGAGTTGCGCACGCTATCGGGATGCAAGTACATCCACCACTCTACCGTCACGGGGCCACCCGACCACGTGAAGTCGGTTCCTACGGCTCTACCGTCGCCACCATGCACCTGCAGGGCTCCACCCGCACACGAGGCAGTGGTGGTGAACGATGCCGGCGCACTCCACGGACCGGTGAAACCCTCGTTGATGGCGCGTGCGCGCCACCACCACGTCTGTGCAGCTTGCACCGGAGCTGTCAGCCAACCGGCGTTGTCCGTCACGAGCACGTAGGCAGGATCGACAAAATCCGCTGATGCGGACAGTTGGATCACATAGCGTTGAGCATGGGGCACACTACTCCACACTAATCGCGTGGGCAGTGGAACATCAACCGCCGCTGGCGTTGGACCTAGTGCCGTCGGTGCTCGCAGGTCCAGTCCGTAGGGGGCTGTGGCAGGCCGCACACCGCGACGATCAGTGGCAACGCCAATCAGAGAACCAGCACGAGAGCGCAGAGCGTAGTCGTACACCTGGCCATCACGTACGGACGTGTCCAGCCAGTTGGTAACCGTAGGCGCAACCGTTCGAAGGATCTGTAGTTCGCCGTCGCCCTCGGCACGCAAGATGTCGATGTCCGTGACCGCTGCGAGTCCATCGCTCGGCCAGCTGAGTAGCACACGATTCGGCCCCGGTTCTACACGAAGAGACACCGGTGCTGCGAGGCCCTCGGCAGTAAACTGACGTGCAAAGCGATTGTTTTCGGGATTCTGATCCCCAGATGCTTCCACGGTGAGCGAGGCTACCTGGACACCGGCCATCAGCAGTGGTGTGGCGGCAAGCTCCACAGTATCTGTCGCGCCAGGTACCATCGTGGCCAGAACCGTGTCCACGACCACCGACGGACTGTTTGCCCGCACCCACGTGATGGCAAGCTGTACCCGCACGTTCGTCAGCGGCTCCGATCCGCGATTGCGCACAACCACTCGTGGGATGAGCGGCGTCGCTGCAGTACTGTTTGGTTCGGGGTGAAGAATCTCCACCGCTTCGGCATCGCGAGGTAGGCGAATGGTAAAGGCTTGATCCGACAGATCGTAGACCTGAGCCTCGCCGAATCGCAGGATCCGGACGCGACACGTCGTGGATGGCGTTGGCGGCACGATCCATTCTGCGCCCACCGTGTCCACCGGCGCGGATCGACGTACGTTCAGCCACGTCAGACCATTATTCGTGCTGTACTGAATGGTTACTTGATCGCCGGCAGCTTCTCCGGTAGCCGTGTAGCGCACGCGTACCGTATCGCCGGTGGTGAGTGTTTCACCCCCATTGGGCCAGACCACCCGGAGTCGGTTCGCGCCCAGATCACCAACACGGAATGGACGCGTCATGATGTTATTCGTCGCAAAGGCATCACCCTCGGCAGCGATGCCAGCCTCCATGACATACGATCCGGATTGATCCAGACGCAACGGGGCAAATCGTACGGTATCTGCCTGCCCAACGGCAAGAGACACGTTCACCGATTGCGTGTCAAGGGTGTCGTTCTGCAGATTCGAGAGGCGCAGCGTGACAACGGCTGCACTCACAGCAGACGTACCGCTATTGATGACGATGGCTTGTGGGGTGAACGATGTTCCCACGGGGATGGTAGCTCCAGCCTCGGGCAGGACAATGGCCGTGACATCCACATCCACGTCCATTGTGGGGGCCTCAGTGGTGATGCACGGCGAGGATTCCATCACACGGTTGAACAGCGACGCTACCCGGGGATGGAACGACAGAGCATTTCCCGTGTACTGCAGGTGACAGTACGACATAATGTTTCCGCGCTGCGGCAGAACATAGTCGAAACAGCCCCCTTCAGCATACCAGCACGAATCAATGGGAGGGTTCCATGAACAGTTGTGCGAGTGCGACGAACCAATGTTGTGACCCAGCTCATGGCTGGTAACATCGATGTCCCAGATGTAGCCCGAGGCTGGGAAGTTTACGCGTCCGTCTACTCCGGATACGTTGAATCCGTATCCGCCACAGAGCACGCCCACCCATGCCAGACCACCGCCACCAGAACCGGAAAGCATGCAGGTGACCGAGCGCTGGACATGGCGCATGTTGGCGCCCCAGTACTCGCGGATCTTCGTAAGGCGCTCGCCGATGGTGCCCACATACGGATCTGTTTGCGTCCAGATGCGCAGAAACGGCACCCGAATGGCCACGTTGGCGTCGCGGCGATACACGGCACCACAGGCTCCGGCAAGTGTGAGCGCATACTGGGCCGCACGTGTGAGGTTCGATTCCTGTCGGGTGTAGAAGGTAGAGTCGCACTCCAGCGCGAGGAACAACTCGTGGACAGTACTGGAGTGGAGTTGGTCGGTGGGAGATGCGGCACGGTAGCTCTCCGCAATGGCCATGATGGAATCCGCCTTGCGTTGGTAGTCCGGCAGATCCTCGGACACACAGCGTCGTGCATCTGATGGTCCCTGATCTACAAGCGCGGTCTCAAACACAATACTCGGCGCCA
>Ga0222714_10004391_pt1 | contig 13831 bp, 12 predicted proteins | sample C33_3DmetaG_FD_165048 | JGI IMG/M metagenome (GOLD analysis project Ga0222714, IMG submission 165048) | Estuarine water microbial communities from San Francisco Bay, California, United States - C33_3D | ecosystem: Environmental > Aquatic > Marine > Unclassified | place: USA: California... | reverse complement strand
TCAACTAACACATTTAGTATCGGAGGAGTGACCATTGCAAATTGCACTGCCATAGGCAATACCTATGGGATCGCCATGACGCTGATGAAAAACACGACAAATATATCGTATGCCTATAACAATCTTTTATGTGGCGCTACGGCAGGAATGAATTTTAGCGGGACGGCATCGGCGGTTGAGTATTATTCGTGCGTCAATCTTGCCACCTCGACAATCGCAAATAACGGCACAGTTGGCGATCCATTTAGCACAAGCACAAGTGTCGGCGGCTTGCTGGGCGGTATTGCTGATTTCCCACTTTATTATAATTTTGGATGGTCTCCATATCTTCCGTTTGCTCCACTATCGACTGCTACCTATACACCTGGCATATTAGGTTATGGTAATAGCGATAAATATCTGCCTACTCAAGACGCTTACGGGAATTCACGAGGCATAGGGCGGCCAAACTACTGGGCGAAATTTTATTTCAATGGCTCTGCAACCGATCCGGGCACGGTATGGACGAATGACAGCAATATATCTGATGCTAGTTTAACTACATCTGCCACGGTTGCCACCAACGGTAGTGTATCCAGCAACTATTTGCAAGTCGATGGCACCGGCGCACCTGGCAGCGGCAGCACAATCCGAGGCGTTTACGCTCGATTTTACGCCGATACGTTATCGAGTACCGCCGAGGGTAGAGTCGCCATTAGTACTGACACATGGGCTGAGGTATTAGTCACTATCAGTCAATCAACGACTACAACCGATTCGTGGACAACATGGACGGAATTAACTGTACCAACTGGCGGCTGGACATATAGTAAAGTGCAAAATTTGGAATGTCGAGCCTGGCGCGATTCAGGATCAGGGACATTTAGGATTTACATGGTACAGATTGCCGTTGTAACTGACGCGGGGCACAGTGATCTGGGGGCGGTAGAATACAGAAATCAATTACAGCAGGAATCAGGCACGGTATATCTAGGTACATTTAGTGCCAGATTTGATGGATCGGGCGTTTGGGAGACCGGCGTTCCTGTTTCGGCAGCATCGACTACGATCACGGTATACGCTCGCTACGATAGTAACTACACTGGCAATTTACCCAAAATTGAGGTACTGAACATTCCCGGCGTAGCGAATCAGTCCGACACGATGGTCTCCGGTGCAAACACATGGGAGCAACTATCGTGTTCGTTTACGCCAACCGCTGAGGGAACCGTAAGATTGAGGCTAATCTCTCAAGACACGAGTTTGACTGGAAAAACATTTTTCGACGATATGCGCAGCGAGGGATAACCCGTGGCAATGGCTGGATTTTTGAATGGCGTTCTGGTCAGCATGACGCCACAAACCGCAGAAATTGGTTCGTTTGAGGCAACCTCAAATAGTACATTTGCTGCGTCTGCCAATCGCCCCCGTCGATTCAAAACTGTTTCCGCTGCTGTCGGAGCCGCAACCCTCACGGGACGTCAAGCGACGATTTACAATATTGTCAGGATTTCAGCCAGTGTTGGATCGTTGTCGATTTCAGGTCAACAGGCAACAGTTTCAACTACGAGTCCCGTGGCAGCCAAGACCGGCGTGATTACTGTGTCATCGTCTGATGCGGTATCAACAACATACGAAATATCTGGTCTAGGATTTACCCCATCCGCCATTATTTTTTATGGACTAGGCAATGCTGGAACAACCGATACCGTAACGAATCATAGCGCCCGATATGGCGTTGGATTTGCCACAAGCACAACAAGTCGTTGTGCTATTGCCTCGATATCGGTCAATGCAAACGCTACCATTAACGCGGGGCGACGCCAAGTTACAGACGCTTGTTTTATGACAACGCTGTCAACTGGATCCGTGGATGGGCTATTAGATGTAAGTGCAATCGGGAGTGACGGATTTACGCTGATTGTCGATGACGCATTTTCAACAACAATGCGTGTAGGCTGGTTCGCAATCGGTGGCAACGATATCACAGGCGTTAAGGTTGGGAATTTTGCTCTCCCGGTTGACACGACGGGGATTCATAGCATAACCGGTGTAGGATTCCGTCCTGACTTTGTTTTTCTGGCATCCAACAAATTAACCGACGCTGCGACGTCATCAGGCAATCGTGGTTATTTGTCACTTGGCGCGGCAGCGGCTAACGGGTACGCAATGCTCGCTATCGGCGAAGGGCCAGAAAGCAACGCCGAAAGTAATAGCGTATCGTACACTCGCTCCGACAGGGTTTACGCCTCAATCCTAGATACGGCAGCGGGATTAAGCTCACTTGCCACGATGAGCGGATTCACCAGTGATGGATTCGATATTAATATCATCGATAGTGCTAGTGCTGATTTCAAGATTTTCTATCTGGCAATCCAGGGCGGCAAATGGAATGTAGGCACACTCCAAACACAAACCAATACGTCAACTGAAATAACTGAGGGTAGCTTCGGATTTCAGCCAGTTGGAGCCATGTTGTTTTCAACAACGATGGCCGAATCAGCCGTGGCGACGCTGGACGATCATGCGCGATTATCGATTGGTGCATTCAATAGTGCCAGTAACAGAAATGCGCAGGGCGTTCTTATTGAGGATGGTCTAGCAGATACGGACAACTCAACAGCGATTGAGCACGATGCAGTTTACGTAAATATTAGCACATCATCGACCGTGCAAGGTCTAATGGATGTGCAATCCGTGGACAGCGGTGGCTTTACGCTGATCATGGATGACGCTGATCCCGCGCAGGCGTTCGTCTGGTATTTTTCGTTAGGCGTGGATATCAGTATCACCATTTCTGCTAGTGCTGGATCGTTGACGCTCACGGGTAGACAGGCGACAGTTACGGGTGGTGCTGTAACGATTGCTGCCAATGTCGGGGCGTTGGTACTCACGGGCAGACAAGCAACAGTTACGGCATCGGGTGGTGCTGTAACGATTTCTGCCAACGTCGGGGCATTAACGCTTACTGGTCTAAGCGCGTCAATAACGGTTGGTGCGGTAGTAATTGCATCTAATGTCGGTGCGCTAACACTTACTGGTCAGCAGGCGTCGGTGGCATCGGGTGTAGTAACGATTTCAGCCAACGTTGGTACATTGACGTTGGCTGGTCAACAGGCGTCGGTGGCGGTCGGTGTAGTGACAATATCCGCTAATGTCGGGGCATTGACACTAGCAGGCTTGAACGCATCGGTGGCGGGTAGCATTCAAATTGCGGCTAGTGTTGGGGCGTTAACACTGGCTGGATTGAATGCATCGGTATCAGTTGGCGCGGTAATTGTTGCATCTAACGTTGGTGCATTGACGTTAAATGGTCAACAGGCTGTCGTCATATCGGGGTCTGTGATTGTTGGGGCCAGTGTCGGAACTCTAACGATTACTGGTCAACAGGCATCAGTACCGGTTGGCGCCGTAACAATCGCTGCTAGTGTTGGGGCATTAACGCTAGTAGGCTTGAATGCGTCAGTGACAGGTAGTATTCAGATTTCTGCCAGTGTTGGGTTATTAACGTTGACTGGTCAGCAGGCGTCAGTGGCGGTCGGTGTGGTAACAATTGCTGCTAGTGTTGGGGCTTTGGTACTCACTGGACTAAATGCATCAGTGACAGGTAGCATTCAGATTGCGGCCAACGTCGGGTCATTGACGTTGGCTGGTTCGAGTGCATCTGTGATAGTTGGTGGCGTGCAAATCATCGTCAATGTTGGAGCGTTGACATTAGATGGTCAGCAGGCCGCTGTCGTGTCGGGCGGAATTCAGATCGCTGCCAACGTTGGGTCGTTAACACTGACTGGCCTAAATGCATCTGTAATAGTTGGCACGGTAACGATTTTAGCCAACGTCGGAGCGTTGACGCTAGCTGGATTGAACGCATCGGTTGCAAGCGGCGTCGGTATCGCTGCCAACGTTGGAGCGTTGACGCTTACTGGCCTAAATGCATCGGTATCGGTTGGTGGCGTGCATATCGCTGTCAATGTCGGTGTGTTAACGCTTACTGGCCTAAATGCATCTGTGGCAATTGGCGTAGTGACGATTGCTACTAATGTAGGATCATTGACGCTTGCTGGCGCACAAGCATCAATTGTTCCAGGTGGTATAATTGTTGGAGCAGGAATCGGATCACTGTCAATAGTTGGGCAAAGCGCAACGATTGCGATTGGTTCAGCGATAATCGTTGCTTCCCTCGCCACGCTCGCGCTCGCAAGTTATCGGGCGACGGCGCTCAATCTAAAACTGGTTGATTGGGTATTGACAGACAGTGCGGTTTATAGTTGGACGTTGACGGAAAGTGTAGTTTACAGTTGGACATTAACGGATAGTGGGCAACATGTTTGGACGCTCACAAATTACAGTCAGAATTAGGAGGAATTTATGGCACAGGGAGACATCACATTCTACAACGATTTCAAAGAGCAGTTAGGAAAAAAAGTACACGCATTGACAGCCGACACGCTGAAAGTGACGCTACACACTGGCTACACACCTAACATCGATACTCACCAGGTATGGGCAGATGTGTCAAGCACCGAGTACGGGACGGCCAGCGGGTACACGGCCGGCGGTAAAACACTCGCTAGCGTAACAGTTACCCAGGATGACACGAACAATCGTATGGCATTCGATGCCGCAGACGTGACTTGGACTGCACTGGGGGCATTATCCCCTGCAACCCCAAGTCATCTGATCATATGGAACGATACGCCGACAAGTCCGGCGGATCCGCTAATTGCCTATATGGAATTAGGGACAACCGCCACAAATGGGGGCGATTACACGATCCAGTGGAATGCAACGGGGATCGCCACACTAACGTGAGGTACGCATGGCAACACTTTACAATATAGGTGATAAGGTGCGCTTACAAGGCACGCTGGAGGATTCGGTTGGTGCCGAGCTTGATCCATCTACCGTAACAGTGAAAGTAGTTTCGCCGGACGGCACACTGACAACCTACACATACGCTGGATCGACAGTGATTCGTTCGGCACTTGGCATTTACTATGCTGACTACACGCCAACCGAGGCGGGTATTCACCATTACCTGTTTCAATCGACAGGCACAGGGCAGGCGGCGGAAGAGAGCACATTCTCTGTATCGTCAAGCGCTTTTGTGTGAGGCAACAAAAGGCCGGGCGGAATGATCCGCCCGGCTCGCATTACTGTATCTTCACTCGTCTGTATCGCCGCATCTTCCCGCGTGGCAATTCACGCAATTGGCGATCCACCTCTAATCTCGTCATTCTCAATGGCCTGGGAACATTCTCAGGTGATTGAATTTTCACCACAATAGGCTCGGACTCAACATCGGCACGACTGACTACAGATTGCTGCATAGGCATTCCCCTTTGTGTAGTTTGGCGTCGATAGATGGTCTGACCTATTAGACGCTCCCCGAAATGACCATTGTCACACGCCTAACAGGTCAGCTTGCGTCAATTGTATTAGATTTATGTTTACGTGTCAATAGTCTTGTTTCTTACAGGCAACAAAAAAAATACAGTATTGACAAACATATATATATATAGTATATTTATCAGGTGCGGCGCGTCACAACGCTGCAATCTGGTGGCTTCCGTATGTCGATAAAGCCTCGGTTTTATCCGCTTAGTTTCCACTGGACAATATCCACTGTGTGGACACATTCTCTTTTGCTGGGTGCGATGCTAGACCATCGCACCCAGCCTGACCTTTGTCTAGAAAGGTTTTCAAATGGCTAATACGCAATTCCTCACTGTTAGTCTACCCATTCGTCCGTTAACTGCCCACAAGTACGAAGTTTATAACTTTCGCGCTAACGTTTACCATAATTCCGCTCAAGAAATACTCGATTGGTGCCAAGAGAATTTGGCGCTACTCAAACGTGACGGTCTGTACACGCCAAAGGTAGGCACCCCGAGCTACACCGGAGACAGCATTCGCTCCTGTATGCCTGGTCTGCCATTTTTCGGCATAAGATTAGCTTCATCAGTAGTCGATGCACTGATTAGCGATGTGGCGGCGGTGGTGGCATCTCATTTAGAGCAAAAGAAGGCCAACCCGCGCGCCGAATGGCCTACTGTGTTTACGCCGATTGCTGACGACGATCAGCGGAAAGATGCAATTCGTGAACTTGGCAATCTAGGTAATGACCTGGCTGAAGAGAACCGTTTGCGCGACATTATCACCTATCGTCCAAAAATTGTGCGACGTCCCATTACATATGGTCGATCTCGCGATTTCAATATCCTCTATCGAAATGGCGACATGCAAACCATGTATGTTTGGTTGCCCTTGCTACCGGGTGACAACAAGACGTTGCAACCTTATAAATTTGATGGAAGCCTAATTGATCTGGCGACAGGTGAACCATTCGTTAAGCGCAGCAACACCGGTCTGCTAATGCCAGTGATTGTGCCAGAGGAAAAAGAGGGCGGGGATCACTGGTACGTTACCCGCTTTGTCATGCCAGTGATTGAGAAGAAAGCGTTTGTCAAGTCTGCCAAACTAATCGAGATGGAAGGTAAACGCCTATTTCTCAATGTCAGCATCGCTTTCGATGTGCCTACCGTCTACGAGCCGATGGCATACTTGGGCATTACAGCGGGTACACTTGAGGCAATGTCCTACGCCGTGATAGACACAAAAGGCAAACTCATTTCTGGGCACACAGAAAAATTAGGTGTGTTTTCCCTGATGGCAAACAGCAAGCGTAAAATTTCACGAAAGCAAGCATCGGGTAGGCACATCGGGGTCAAGGATTATCGGGGTCAGCATCGGGATGAGCTATTGCATAATCTCGCCAACTACCTAATCGATATTGCCCTACGACATCAGGCGCAAATTGTATTGCAGGACATGAGCGAGCAGAAAGGCGTTGTCGTCAATATCCGTGGCCACGGCAAAAAAGGCAGTTCACTGGCTGCCCCGTGGCGCAAGCTTGAATTCATTCTTGGCTACAAGGCAAAACTTGCTGGTGTGCCTATCCGGACGGGCATGTGGCGGGCAGGTGCAAATAATTTCTGTATCCATTGTGGGCATAAATGCGAGGCAGATAAAGAGACTCACTATCGAGAAGTGCAGTGCACCATGTGTTATGCCAGAGAAGATCGACGGGTAACTGCCTGTGTCAACATTGCGCGCAGGGTGTTGTATCGTCGATCCAAATGGGAAGACAAGGGCGGATACGAAGCCTGGCATCGCTTCATCGCACGAGAATGTGAACTGTGACCCATAGTCGTTGACCGCACTGTCAGCATAGATAATGAGAAATGTGAATTGTGATAACGTTGGCGGCTAAAACAATCTCCCAGGCGCCACCAGTGAAATTGAGGAATGTAAATTGTGACATGAACGAAGTGCAATTCTAGATAAGGATAAAATTATGACAACTGATGAAAATTTAACGCCTGATCATTTTAGCAATCAAATTGCCAACTACCGTTACGAGACATTGACATTCACTCCCGATCAGCTAGATGTCGATTTCACAGTCAACGAAACAAACGTTAGCACACTGATGGAATCGATTATCACTTGCAAAGCGGTACTCGAACCTATCTTTGTCTGGAGAGACAAAGATGGTATTTACTGGATCATAAACGGTATGCACCGGGTAACGGCCAGTAAGCGGGCGCTGGCTACTGTGCCCACATTGACCATTCCAGCGATCAATATCCTATGCGACGAAGAAACGTTTTGGGCATTGCGGGTAATCGCCGCCGCGCCGCACGCATCCATCAAAAAAGAACGTATTGACGAATGGGTAAGAATGGCGTGGAAAAATAGCGAGGTGGGCAAAGACGCAGATGCCAGTCTGCTGAGCGCCGCATACGGTGGATATCTGCGCAAGGGGAAATTCAATAACGAAAGTATCCATCAGTGGTTCAGCGACAAAGCCAAACTCTGGGGAGTTGCTCCTCAGGGATTGGCTTATATCGTGCTGGGTTCTTTTCGCACAGAGCAAGGACGCAAGATCGTTCAAGCCGAGTTGCTCGAAACGTCGGCACGTCTGAACCTGACGGTGCAACAGCATTCTATGTTGATCGATGCTTTCCCCAAAGGCGTTGGGACAAAGGGTAAATTGCACGATGCCGAGCATGTCAACGAATGGGCCTCTCAGGTTCTGCGCAATACGACGCCTGACCAGACACCCATTGCACCCGATGAATATTTCCGCCAAAAGTACGAGGCACCCAAAGCGCAGCCACGGGTATCAAACAAGCCAGCTATTGAGCAAATTGAGGAGGTGGGCACGGTCGCACACAGCGAAAGCGAAGAAGAGGTCATTTATCGCTGGGCATCATGGGCCCGTGCGTCAAGCGATTTTACGCAATATCTCAATCGTTTAACGCAAGTTGACTATGAGAAGCTCTATGCCGCCAGACCAGAAACTAAGCGCAAGATTGATGAAATGCTCAATGCGGCCGACAAAGTTCGAGAGAAAGTTAGCGGTATTTCGAGTGAGCAATCAGAATTTGCGTTAATTGCGGAGAATCGCCAACTAAAAGAGCGAATTCGACAGTTGGAGGTAATAAACCGGGAACGAGAACGCTCGGTCAGACCTGTGATTATTCCTGCCACGGTAATGGCTCTGCCTGGCGAGTAGTTTCGCAACTCTATGGCTAAATGTGACATAAATCTAGTTTCGACAGAAAATAGAGCTATACGAAGTATTCTAACCGATAAGTTTGGCGGTTGCAGTATGCGAAGTTAGAGAATGTGAATTGTGACTTAGGAAGCACGCGGGATGCTCCTGACCAAGAATTCAAAGTTGCAGTATGCGAAATTGAGAAATGTGAATTGTGACTCGATGCTACCTGGTAATGCTCCGTGCGATATAGGCGTTGCAGTATGCGAAATTGAGAAATGTGAATTGTGACGTGACGTACATCCAATCGGTTGCAGTATATGAAATTGAGAAATGTGAATTGTGACGCGCAGCGCTCCTGTCATGGCCATAGTCGTTTTTGTTACAGTATGTGGAATTGAGAAATGTGAATTGTGACCGCATCGTGACCCCGCGCACCGCGCGGCACACAAAGTTGCAGTATATGAAATTGAGAAATGTGAATTGTGACCACCTTAAGCAAATACGAAGCAAGCGATGGTCAACGGTTGCAGTATGTGAATTGTGACTGAGATTGAAACATCGACCAGTGTTGCAGTATACGAAACTGCGAAACTACTCTACCCGCTCCCAGACCTCCAGCAGATTGCACTGGTCAATATCCTCTACAATACTGGCAGTACATCGTCGTATTGCCCATCGGGTCTTCTTTCGAGACGATTGTACCCCATCGATAGGCACATGCAACACAAGTTGCTTCATGCCAGGCGGAACGATAAAACCTAAGTTTTCCGCCAGAATGCCCTCGCCAACCTCGACTCGATTAATCTCCTCTTGTAATACGATAAGGCGAGGAGCGCCGATCATTTTGCGCAAAAAAAAGACAGGTAAAGTATAAACTTGCATTAGATAAACTCCATTACAAAACATCTTCGCGTAGACACACTCAGCTAAATGGTCGTTTTTTTGGTCAATAGCGTAATTAAATGCCTCACTTATTAAGTAAAAGCTGTTACTCTAATTACCCTATAAGTGTAAGTAAAAAAAATACTTATCCCCAACAATTTCGATGCTAGGGATAAGTGTATGGAATTCGCCAGTTATTACTCAATTACTCAGCCATTCTCAAACGATAGGCAATTCTCCTTTTAACTAAAAACTGGAATCACGATATAGATAAAGCGTGCGCACGCTATCTAACACATTTTGATTGTATCCATCAGGCACTTGCCAATAAATTCTGTATACGCTGGGGGGATAGCTTGCGACAATTCCTGCTGTGTCATCCAATCGATCCCCATTGCCGCTCGTCCCTCATCCACTAAAAAGCCGTTACCGACTACCGTTACGAATCGAAAGCCGTCTTTTCGTGACGGTGTGCGAGTGACTCCTTTTTTACGCAAGTGAGTTCCCTGAGCCGATTTTCCGTCGTGACAGCACATTGCAGGGGGGAAATATATTGGTGGCGTACATTCAAACAATCGATGTCGAATCACGTCCAAACCAAACATTGTACCACACAAAAGCAACGGATTCCGTAACGGTGCGCCTGGCACATTTTCGATCACATAAGGTTTCCCGGTTGCTATGAGTACTTCTCTTGTTTTCTCCACTAACATTTCATGTTTTCCAGACGATAGGCCATGTGTGACACTATACGCCTGGCAGGGTGGACTGGCATGAATAACATCATACTCATGACCATGCAGACGAACGTATTCGAGCGCATCTGCCTGGACAAATCGATACGGGTAATGTGGCTGGGGCGATATATCAACGCCTGTTATATCGAGAAAACCGGCGCGATAATAGCCGACGCTACATCCACCCGCCCCACAAAATAAATCTAATAATTTCATATCACACAATTCACACAATCTAGTCTCATTTACTGCCGCCTACGGTGTCGGCGTGACCACCACCGTAGGCGTAGGATCAAGCCATGCTCCACCGGGAGCAGGACGCACAGTAGGCGTTACGGGCGGTGTGCCTACCGCCGGCACATGCATTCTTTGCACAATCGGCAAATAAACTACGATACCAACCATGATAATCAGTGCAAAAATGATATTGGCTACATCGTATTGCACCTGTACGCAAACGGGCGGCGCATGAAAGCGTCGGCACTTTGAGCAGTAAACATTATCCGGGAATGGGCTTGCGCAATTTTCATTGTAATTCTTATCAGTTACATTACTCATAGCATTTGAGCGCTCCTACGCTCTGTGTTAGTTACTATGCGATGTTTTAGCCATCGCATAGTAACGATAAATTATATCGATCTCAATCATTTATGATTAAATTTTTTCGACTCTGGCGCCATTGACGCACCTTCGCCATAAAATTTTCATCCTTACGCATCTGCGACCACTCAACACAGCTTAAATTTCGCCCTATCATTACTGCCGCCGACGCTGCCATCGCTGCCCCATCGTGGCCGCCCCAATCGGGCAATACGTCAGGCTCTACCCATTGTTGATGAATTAACGATTCTTCATGTAGAACAAAAGCGGGAACAGTTGATGACATTTCACGCGCCCTCTGGTTGTGTTTCAAATTGAGCATCAAAAATACTCAACTGAGATAACTCTAGAATTGTATTGTCTAAATTCCGCACTGAACTTTGATAGTATGATTGTTTTAGTTCGGAACCGACATACCGACGATTGTTTTTGAGCGAAACAACGCCGGTCGATCCGATGCCGTTAAATGGATCAAAAACGATTTCGTCTGGTGCAGACCAGACATTGACCAGGCGATGAATCACGCCCAATTGCAGTGGGCACAGATGCCGCTCATCATTTGTGTCACGAGCCTGAGAAACATTTAATACGTCTGTTTCCCGAATGCCGTATCCGGGTAGTAGCGAATCTCCATTATGGTTGGGGCGCCATGTTCCCGGTTCGTAATCCTGAGCGTACCATACCGGTCGTGCCCAAAGAATCCATTCAAAATTAGTTACCCATCCTGCTTCGTTATCATACTTCGTACCGCCGTATCCGGCGCGAATGGGTAATGGATTGCCGCCTGGTTTCTGAAACTGCAACAGAAAATCAGGTAACGCGCAGTGCATTTTTGCACTGTCAGATACCAGGGACTTGAACATTAGACCATGATCTTTTGTTCTCATCGCCTTGAGTTGCGGGTCTTTATCGATGACCGTTTCTCCGTAGTGTATCCAACCTTCTTCGATCATCATCTGGATCATCGCGCCACGAAAATCTTTCAGACCCATGTAACCATCGCGCAGTTTTTGTGCAACGCCCTGCGTCAAGTGAATGAAGAAACTTCGGCCAGGAACCATGCATCGCAGCAATTCCCGACTCATGTAGCGGCATTGCTCGATCATCTCGCTAATACTCGTCACATTGCCCATGTCCAAAACACTGTTGGAATACACATACATCCCCGGAAAGGGCACGCTTGTAACGCCTAAATGAATCGAATTTGATGGCATTCCTCGCAAAACGTAGACACAATCCCCATGATATAATGCGTATTTGTCTGTGATTTTTTGATCGATAACTTTCATATGACCCCTTGTATCCACGATGGAATAATGATTGCTGATGCGCCTATGGGTTTGTTTATTGTCAACGATTCTGAACCATCCATCTGGAAATAGATGGAATCCAGATTGATCCATGACGTTTCCGATTGGCCGTAAGATTCCTGATTAGCGTTCAGCCATTTAGGAACTGCAATATCGAGCGCAGCATTGTATTTCATTTCATCTTTGTTGGTTGCGCCTAAATCGAGATGAATCGCCATATGCTTGACAAGTTCATCAAACAATTTATCGTTTTGTTGCCATTTACGTCTGATGTTTTCAACAACGCGGCCGTCCTCTGGCGTGACAATTACGTAAGCATCAACCGGGTGAACTTGCCCAAAACGATGTTGGCGTTTTAACGCCTGATAATACTCCTCAAAACTATTACCCAAACCACAAAAAATGGCTTTATGTGAGTTTTGGAAGTTCATTCCGAAGCCCCACATACTTGGCTTACTTACAACATTTTCGATTGTGCCGTTTTGAAATCCCAGCATCGCGTTTACTTTATGGTCTGGCGAATCCTTGCCAGAAACTTGCACGCAATCGTCAATTTCTTTTTCGAGGGCATCGCCTTCGTCATTTAATCCGCACCATACCAGCCATTGATCATCATCATCATTGACCAATCCTGCGGTGGCATTAACTCTATCGACTAGACTGTTACGCCTGGCGGCGCGTTGCTCACTAATCCCATGCGCTTCTATGGCAAACAACATGCCATTAGCGAATTGTTCACTAGAATCAATGACAATCTCGTGAATACGCAATTCTGGTAAAATGAATCCTTCATCCGAGTATCCTAAGTCGCTCGGCTTGCGCAGGGCAACTGCCCAACTTGAAAGCCATTTGTAAAAGGCTTGGTGAGCATTTCTTTTCAGGCGAAACTTATTGCTACTGTTGCCGTCCTGAGTGAAAAATAACGCTTTGATCTCAGACTCTTTCATGATACCCAAAAACTCAGCATGAAAGCATAACTCGATCAAATCGTTTGGTGATGGCGTGGCGGTTGCTGCCATACGATAAGGGATTGTCGAGGCGAAATCGACTAGCTCGTTAGCGGTTTTACCTAGTGAACCTCCCTTAAGTATACTCGATTCGTCTAAGACAATTGTCCCAAAATCCTCAGGCGAGAATTTATCGAGAATCTCGTAATTTGCGACATTAATACCTGATCGAACATCATTACGTGATCGGCACGGATTGATACTATACCCGAACCTTGCGCACTCATTAATCATCTGTGCGCCAACCGACAATGGCGCGAACAAGATGGATGGCATGTCGGAATGTGCGCTGCACTGCTTTGCAAATTCCCATTCTTGTAGACTCTTTCCCAATCCACAGTCCTCAAACGCTGCGAATTTTCCCTTCCGTAATCCCCACCGCACAATTGCCTGCTGGAACTCAAAGAGGACGGGATTAATTGGTTTTGGCTCAAAACCAGAAAGTGGTACTAACAATTTTTTAGTTTCAATAAATTCTTCGTATGTCATTTTTTTTTGTATTCCATTTCCCTCCCTCCTCGATGTGCCTACTCGTCATAGAGGATGACTATAGGCACACCATAGAGGAAAAATGAGGTGTATTTGATAGCGGTCTACCGCAGTAGCTCCCCAGTTGCCACGATAGACCGTCATATCCAGTTAATCCAGCATGTTATGCGTAAATAATGCTGCCGTCATCTTCTCGACTTACCTGCTTTTCAGCCAGGTAACTAGCATTTTCCGCCATGTCGTTTTGCAGCCATGAAAGCA
>Ga0222714_10004390_pt1 | contig 13832 bp, 5 predicted proteins | sample C33_3DmetaG_FD_165048 | JGI IMG/M metagenome (GOLD analysis project Ga0222714, IMG submission 165048) | Estuarine water microbial communities from San Francisco Bay, California, United States - C33_3D | ecosystem: Environmental > Aquatic > Marine > Unclassified | place: USA: California... | reverse complement strand
GGTTGCCAACAACTTCGATGCTCACGCCATTTTAGGTCCGCTTCGAATGTCCGATACTCCATTTGCCGATACCCTCTCACTTCCTGTCATTCTTTGGTTTGTCACATTGGCTGCCTATTTCCCCGCTGTCCACGCAAATCGCGTACCTGCCATGCCTATCGGGCTTGCCTTTGCCTTATGGACACTCAATGGTGATGAGGCCATCTTACCGTGGATAACTGCCATCTTGATGGTGACGTACATGATGTTCTTTGCGAAGGTGACCAGGAAATGGGTGGCCAATTTTACCATGTCAGCAATTTCAATTTCGTATTTGATTTCTGATTATATCGGCTATGGCATTGACCATCCAGCGATCAATCTCATCGTGGCTTTATCCCTGATTGTGATTGCATGGACGGCTCTTCGACTTGAAAAAATCGACATTCAATACGCCCTTCAATCGCTTGTTTGTGTCGCAATATCAGACACCATCATCAACTCCGAATATTGGGTCACGGGTTGGGGTATTACCCTGTTCATGCTCTTTGTCGTGTACGACAAAATGAAGAGTGTTGATGTGAATGATTTCAAAGAACGAAGAAACATCACCCTCGCCCTTGTCACCACCATTTCCTTTTCCCTTGGCCTCATTTTAACAGGAAAAATGGATATTCCATACTCCTTTGCCATGCTCTCTGGCATATCGATTGAATTTGTTTTGCTCGGTATCATCGTGTATGCTATCTTCTTCTCCGTTCGTAAAATTGAGATGGACTTTGGCGAATTGTTGTTCGTGGTGTTGAGTTCATCTGCGTCTCAGTGGAAATACAGTGCTGAACACCATGCTTGGATTAAATCCGATGGAAATGAAGACGAAAGAGAACCAACAAAATGGGGCGAATTAGCCCGATTTTCACTCATCTTTTCCCTCATCATTATCACCTATGGATTATCGAGCCTCGATTCGAGTGGTTCACTCTCTTTCTTCTTGCCACTCCTGTTACTCCTTCCAATCGGACTGCTCATCCATCAAGTCGTTTCGATGGATTCCATCTCATCTTACACTCGCTGTGTGGGGGCAATTCACCTTCTCTTCATCGCAGCATTTAGTGCCCCACTCATCAATGAATTGCAGAGCGGGGATGCTGTGCTTCAAGCGGGCATCTTGCACGATTTATTGTTCCTTGCAGCCCCTATGACCGTCCATGCCCTCATTGTAAAGCGGGGGTTGGATGAAGAAGGTTTGAGTCGAAATGCTGACAACTTGATGATGGCCACCCTCTTGTTGCTTGGTTGCTTTGATGCATCGGGTGGATTGCTCTTCCTCAGCATGTTTGGACTGGTCGCCTATCAAAGTCTAAAGTACAGATTGGGCATCATCAACATCGCACCATTGGTGTTTATCTTCACACTTGCAAACAACTTGTTTGGACTTGAGTCAGGTATCATGGACAGAATTTTTGACATGCTCGCTCATGATGTGGGATACTACCTCGATGAACGCGTATTGTGGTTTGGGCGATTTACTGGTCTCCTCACAGCAGCATACATGCTCGCAGCCTTGGCTATGGGTTTCGGAGATGTCAAGAATCAAGAACGAACGGTGAAAATGCCGTGGATTATGCCATTTGTTTGGTTCCTGTTCTCCATGTGGGCTTCCTTGCCCGATGCTGCTTGGTTACCACTTGTGCTCGTCACATTTGCCATGATCAATGCCTGGTATCGAGGCGATGCACACTGGATGACGGGTCTATCAATCGCAGCCATAGTGTCATGGATCATCGGTCTTTCCGATGCTTTGGATACGCTCGACATAGAAATTTTCAGCATGTCCATGTTCTTTGGTGGCTTGCATGTCACAGTGCTCGCTTATCTTGCATCTCAAGGGAAGTTGACCATCAATCATTCAGAATATGGAGAGGAAAAAGAAGTCGCTTTGTCAAAGAAACTTAGCACTGAACTTCGATACATTAGCCTCGCAACATTGTTGCTCTCGTTCGATGCATTCAAGGGACTTGGTATGCTCATTGCAAGTGGTTGGGCCACCTTCGATGCCATCAAAAATGGAGAAAAGATATCCTTGCTCTTCTTACCATTACTCCACGCCCTCACGCTTGGAAATTTGCTGTTCCAATTCGATGTCGCAGATGAAGGAACTAGGGAGATTCTCGTTGGTGTCTTACTCGGTATCGAAGGTCTTGTGTTGCTCGCAATAAGCATCAAAGAGGACAGTTTGTACGACCTCAATATCTTCTCTTGGGATTCAGATGATGAGTTCTTTGAGTACGTCGAACGGTTGGGGATTGCGGGTACAGTTTCGGCCATTGTTGGCGTTTGGTATGGCTTTAGTTCTCAAGCTGAATTGGCATTTATTTTACTCACGATTTTGCTTGCAAGTCTTGCCATCACCGGCTTTAATGAAAAGTACTACAATGTCAGGTGGCGTAGAGCACTCGGCGTTTATGGTTCAATGCTCTCCGGCCTGATGTTTTACGCACAGGTCGACAACGATCTGTATGCTAATTTGACCATTGTCGGGCTGGGACTGCTTGCTTTGGGTTACGGTTTCATCTATCTCCAATTCCGTTCGACGGTTCAACCGGTCGTTCAAGCAAAAGCCGCTCAACAATCGGATATTCCACAATTGTTTGGTGGTACAGGTGAGACGTCAGAAGATGTATCAGAAACCGAAGACGCACTGGATGAAGAGGTTGAACCAGACCTTGCATCCTCAATAAAAGATACGAAGAGTGACGAAGAGACGAATGAGGAAGCGATGACTGAAGAAGAGAAATCAGCCACGATTCAAAAGAAGAACCAAAGGAAAAATTGCTCTCAAGTTGGTTGTTCCGCATTGGCATATCGTTCAACGGATTTTTGCTTAAGACACCAAGGAAGCGAGGCAGAAACGGTTGCACAAGCGATGCCGGTGGTTCAGGAGACGCTGATTCAAACAGCACAGGGATTCGAAATTCGATTGCCTCCAGGTGCTGCAGACCAAATCATCCGGTCCATTGAACTCACACCACACGATGGATTCAAGCCAGTGCTCGAACTCAGTGCGTTTGGAAAGTTGCAACTTCATTTTGAACCAAAATGATTGTTCAAAAAGCGGCTTTGAAGGCCTCAATCACCGAAGCATTGAGTTTCTCCCAAGGGAATGTTTGACCAATTGGTTGGCGACCGAAATGGCCACCTGCGGCGGTAATCCCGTAAATCGGTGCCGCCAAGCTAAGGTCTCGAATGATGTGACCTGGTTTGAACGAAAAATGTGCATCAACGAGGTCGGCGATGACCTCATCGGAGAGTTGGCCTGTTCCAAACGTATCCACGCGGATGCTCACAGGGTCGGCAACTCCGATAGCGTAAGCGAGTTGAATTTCGCATTCCTTCGACAGGCCCGAGGCAACGACGTGCTTTGCAGCCCAGCGAGCAGCGTAAGCTGCAGAACGGTCAACTTTGGTTGGGTCCTTGCCGGAGAATGCTCCACCACCGTGTCGTCCACGGCCACCATAGGTGTCAACGATGATTTTGCGACCGGTGAGACCAGCATCAGCGTACGGACCACCAGGGTCGGCAAAACGTCCTGTAGAGTTGACATGAATTGTGGTTTTACCATCGATCATGAGCGAAGCAGGAACGACAGGTTGGATGATATGTTCAATGACTTGTTGGCGAATCCAAGTTTGCTCGGCATCTTCAGAGCCGTGCTCATCGATCATGTCCTTATGTTGAACAGCGATGACAATGTTGTCCGCATAGATGGGTTGTCCGTCGACGCCGTGCATGAGTGTCACCTGCGATTTTGCGTCGGGTCGAGCCCATGGAAGTGTGCCATCAAGCCCGAGTTTACTGACTCGACGCGTTAAGGCTTGAGAGAGTGCGATTGCGAGTGGCATCCATCGGCCTTGGTGTTCGGAGTATGCTTCTGTTTCATCACATGCATAGCCAAACATGAGTCCTTGGTCGCCTGCACCTTGGTCGTCAATGGATTGGACAACACCACGGTTAATGTGAGCGGATTGAGAGGTGATAAGTTCGGTGACTTCGCACAATTCTTCTGAAGTTGCGTCCATGCCGATACCATGAGAAGTGTAACCAATAGCAGCAGCGGTTTTTCGGGCAATGCCGATGTAATCGGGCGGCGAAACGCCTGCAGCGAGTTTGACTTCACCTGCGAGAACGATATAGGAGCGGTCTTCTCTTCCTTTCACCAGCGTTTCGACAGCCACCTTGGCCTTTGGGTCAAGTGTGAGACATGCATCGACGATAGCATCTGAAATAGCATCGCATAATTTGTCTGGATGACCTGCAGCAACGGATTCTGAAGTAAACAACCACTCTTGCGCCATGGCGAAGGCTCGGTACTCCTCTATTCAACATTTATCGTAACCATTTTCAACGGTTCTAAGGCAAAACAATTTGGGCAAATGTATGCCCTTTTGTGCTTTTATATGGCTCAAGTACCGACGGTGTAATCGTCCAAATACGCGACTTGTGCGTCGGTCAGAACATCGATACTCAAGCCGAGTGTGCTGAGTTTGGTGGTCGCCAAATCTTGGTCTTGCTCGGTGGTGATATCGTACACTTCCTTGCCCATTGAACCACCTTCTTTGGCCAGACGACAAAGGGAAAGGAATTGGTTTGCAAAGGACATGTCCATGACTTCTGATGGATGGCCTTCAGCAGCAGCGAGGTTCACCAATCGACCGCGGGCAAGGAGGAAGATTCGTCGTCCGTCATGCATCAAAAACTCTTCATTATCTTCGCGGATTGTTCGCATTGATTGAGCTTGGGCTTCAAGGTCGGTGATGTTAATTTCACAGTCATAGTGACCTGTGTTGCAGACAATAGCACCATCTTTCATGGCCTCAAAGTGTCGACCAACGATGACGTCTTCCATGCCAGTAGCCGTGCAGAAAATATCACCGAGTTTTGCAGCCTCATCCATAGGCATGACTCGGTAACCTTCCATGACAGCTCGAAGTGCAGGTAGCGGGTCGACCTCGGTGATGATGACATTCGCGCCCATCCCTCGAGCTCGCATAGCAAGTCCACTGCCGCAGTGACCAAAACCAGCGACGACGAATGTTTTTCCAGCGATCAAGACACTTGTCGCTCGAAGGATACCGTCAAGTGTTGACTGTCCGGTGCCGTAGACGTTGTCAAAATCCCACTTTGTCACAGCGTCGTTGACGGCGATCACTGGATAACGCAAGTCACCAGCAGCGGCCATGGCTCGAAGACGATGAACTCCGGTTGTCGTTTCTTCAGTACCTCCGATGACGCCTTCAGCATATTCAGATTTCTGACCATGAACTCGTACAATAAGGTCGGCACCATCATCAAGTGTAAGGGTCGGCTTGAATTCAAGTGTCTTGTCAATGCACCAATAGAAGTCCTCGGTTGATTGGCCGTGCCAAGCATGGACAGAGTAACCTTCACTTGCTAACCATGCAGCAACTTCATCATTTGTGGAGAGAGGATTACAACCCGACCACGAGATTTCAGCTCCGGCTGCACCGATTGCCTCGATGAGAACTGCGGTTTCTTTTGTCACGTGGAGGCATCCTGCCACCCTCATGCCAGAAAGTGGTTTGGTACGTTCAGCCTCTTCCTTAAGTTTGGCAAGCACTGGCATTCTAGCACGTGCCCAATCGACCAAAAGAGAGCCTTTTTCGGCCAGACTCAAATCTCGAACGGTGTAATTGTCACCCTTGTCTAATCCATCCATGAGCCGCCGACTTATTCGCCCCTCTTGAAGTCTGCCGTATGACCATAACTTGATTTTTCTTGGTATTACAAAGATTTTCGTCGTGCAATCGACAACGACATCAACGGTATGCGTGGAAGGACATACGACCTTGATTCATGGTTTGAAGGAAGGAGCCTCTTTTCTCAAACACACCTTTGAACGATGACAAATATCGTACTGGTCTTGAATATCTCAACCACGGTCGCTTAGGATAGACGACTTCGACACGTGAAAACCCGAGGTCTTTGAGCATACCGCGCATTGCAGCGACATTCGGAGCCCAGTAGTTGGTGTCGTCGTTGTTGAAGGAATCGCCAGGATAGTACACCATCGAAGGTTTCCAACGGTGCAAATCGTCCATTTGCGTTTCGATGATAAGCAATTCATCACAAACAGATGCTGCGACACGAAGACCACCCATGGGGTCCTGTAGATGATACAGTACGCCGAGGAACATCACGACATCAAAGGTGCCAATAGCCTCTGGCGTGATGGCCATGGCATCGATATCGAGAGATTCGACTTTGGAGTCCAACGTTTCGTGAACGAGGTTGAACCCATCTTTTGTGCCCCAACCAGGCCCGCTCCAGCAGAAATGGTCGGTGGCCAAAACACGCTTTGCACCATTTCTTTCCGCTTGAAAAGAAAAGAAGCCGTCCCAAGCCCCGATGTCGAGCACCGATTTCCCTGAAAGATCTTCGGGCAGACAAACCTGTCCTAATTTATCCATTGACTTGTCGAGACCTGGTGTGACGATTCCATCTCGAATTGGGATGGAGTGAAACCACTTGATTTCGTTTATTCGGCGGATGAGTTCATCGTTGTCGCCCATGTGTGGGCCTTTACCCCCTCCACATATATTCACTTCGCATCAAATTCGACATGTTCACACGCCGGTTGGTGGGAGTGCCGTCACACCGAAGTTGAATAAACACCGACGCTCTCGACATTGTGGGTAACGAAACCTACCCAGCAGTTCAAACGGCTTCGGATTCCTTCTTGGCTTTGGCTTATGCCTCGGCTTCTTCTTCAGCCTTGGCGTCAGCTTCTGCTTTCTTCTTGGCTTCAGCCTCTTCCTTCTTGCGTTGCTTTTCGGCTTCTTGCTCTTGCTTCTTGAGTTCCTTGAGGTACTCTTTGTCTGGTTTGACTTCGACTTCCCACATCACATAGGCTGAATTTGTACCCATCTTGAGCAAGCCTTGGAATGTTCCGCCTTCTCGAGTATTCTCATAGGTGTCATCAAACATGATTCGAATCGAGGATGTGCCTTCTTCATCGCCATAGGCTTCAAACACGCCCTCATCAGAACCACGGTCATCGATCATCTTGAATCGTGTTCGATTGGATTCGCTTCCAAGGTCGCTGATTGGGAATTTGATGTTTGGACTCATGTTGGTAAAGGTGATGAGTTCCTTGGACACCACCGATTCGCCATACTTGATTGGCTTTGGTGACTTGAGTACGAATGGGTCGCTCGATGTACCTTGACCGCTCTCGAAATTAGGTTCGGCGTTCGTGAACTCTGGTTCAGGTCCAACAAGCAATTCACGTTCGCGATAGAACAACACGAGGAGAAGCAACAAGAGAAGGAGGAGAAGCGGTAGGAAACACAAGCCGTAACTAAATGGCTCATCGCTAGGGTCGGATATTTCCCCATCGCCCTCAAGACATTCGTTGTTTTCATCAATCAAGTCTGCAGGAGTGTCACTTTGGTCTGATGGGTTGGTTTGGCATTTGACTTCAATTTCGTCGCTCCAACCATCGTTGTCGTCATCAAGATCGCCTACAATGATGCCATCTGGGCCGTCTGGGTCGTTATCTGGTAAACCATCGAGGTCAGTATCTTCAACAACCGAAAGATTGAGCATGAATGAAACCGATTCACCAGTGACGGAATTCGATGCTGTGATGTAATACGTGGTCATATTCATCAGTTCGGTTGGTGTACCAAAGATTGACCCATCGCTACTTCGAGCCTGTCCTGTGAAGTTCAGGCCTTCGGGCAATGTTCCGTTGATTTCCCAAGTATCGGCAAGGATACCATCTAAGAATGGGGTCAACACAATGCTCTCGTTGAGCAGAATCCACATGTCGGATGTGTTGTATTGACGTGTTGCGTTCGGGTTGGTATAGACCAAAATTGGGGGGTCAAGTGCATTACAAATTCCATCGAGGTCCGAATCCATTGGTACGCTTTTGGCATCATCAGAGTCAGTACCACAGATTGTCTCATCAACATTTGACCAACCGTCACCATCGAGGTCGTCTCGGTTATCTTCTGTATCAAGTGCGTCACAAATACCATCGCCATCGATATCACCAGGCTCATCGGTATCGTCTTGCGGGTCGGTACCACACGCTATTTCCTCAAGGTCATCCCAACCATCGTTGTCGTCATCTAAGTCTTCCTCGAGGGGTGGAAGGGTGGTTGAATTCACGCCTGGAACCAAGGCATCTGGCTTACCGTCGCCGTCAGTATCTTTGGAGGCCGATGGGTCAAGCGGGAATGCGTCCGGTCCCGCAATACAGTTGCTCGTCACTGGTGATTCAGGTCCGTCACAGACGCCGTCACCGTCGGTATCTGGGTTCTCAGGGTCTGTTCCAATCGGAAGACCTGTCTCGTTAAGATTGTCAACACCGTCGCCGTCCATGTCGAGGTCTTCACCGTCACAAATGGAGTCGCCGTCCATATCCTCGGGAATGGAGGTTGCATTCTTCGAATCGGAATTGCAAGCGTCCTCGGAAATATCCGGGTAGCCGTCGTTATCGTCGTCATCATCGGCTTCAAGTCCACCTTCACCATCTGGGTCGTCGTCTGGATACATATCGCCGTCCGTGTCGAGTGGGTCGGTTGGGTCATGCGGGTTCGGGTCAGGACCTCGGCAAATGAGGTTGCCAAGTCGGTCATAGACTTCGGAGGCAGGACCGTCGCAGAATCCATCGCCATCAGTGTCTGGGTTGAGGGGGTCTGTTCCCGTATCGCCTTCACCGTTCCAAAAGCCCGTATCGGTTTCATTCAGGTCAGGTAATCCGTCGTTGTCGTCGTCGAGGTCTTCAGTAAGACCAGGTGGACCACGAATTGAATCAGCGTTGCCGTCGTAATCGATTGGTAGGGTGTCAGGGTCGCCATCGCCGTCCGTATCTTCGAGCACTTCAATGGTGAAATCCCATGAATACGAGTTTCCATTCGTGTGGTTTGCAAAGATTGTGAAGGTAGTGTTGCCAATGGTATGTGTCGGCGTACCTGAAATGACACCTGTCGCAGGGTCAATCGTCAAACCAGCAGGCAAGCTTGGCATAATTTGGTAGGAGAGTCCACTACCAACATAGTACGGAGGTACGTTTGGTGTAGCGGTGTTGTTGACTCCGACAACCGTAGCCGTTGGCCCGAATGGTGTAGTATCGGGGCCTGCGGCACAAATGCCTGGCACAGCGTTTGGACCGTCACAAATACCGTCGTCATCAGTATCGGGGTCACGAGGGTCTGTACCTGTGTTGTTTTCATCGAGGTACATACCTGAATCTGTCTCTACTGTATCGTTGTAACCATCGCCGTCATCGTCAAGGTCCTCTTCAAGACCAGGTGCTGAACGGATTGGGTCCTCTGAGCCGTTGTAATCGCCGGGCAAAATATCGGGTAATCCATCGCCATCAAGGTCGTCGAGAACGGTCAGATAGAATGTCCACTGCATGCTTACTCCGCCACTCACATTTGCCCACATGGTGTAGGATGTGTTGGCCATCACCATGTCCGGTGTTCCCCAAATAGAGCCGTTGCTCGCATCGAATTGGAGTGAAGTTGGGAGTGATGGTGAAAGCGAATAGGTCGCTCCTGACACGATATAGAACGGGTCGATTTCTGCAACTGCAGTGTTGTTGACAAGAACGATCGGCGTGGCAATGACTGGAGAGCCTGTGTTCGTATCTGGGCCTGCAATACACACACCTGGCACAGCGTTTGGACCGTCACAAATACCGTCGTCATCGGTATCGGGGTCGAGTGGGTTGGTACCTGTATCGCTTTCGTTGACATAGGTGCCTGTATCTGTTTCATTGGCATCTGGAAGACCGTCGCCGTCATCGTCATCGTCAGCAACCAAACCAGAAGTTGGTGGGTCGTTTGTATCGTAATCTGGCGGTAAGTCGTTGGGCAAGCCGTCGCCGTCGTAATCCGCAAGGCTCCTCAGGTTGAACAAGAAGGTCTCGGTGGCGCTGCTATTGTGCGTCGCGGTCACGGTGTAGGTGGTATTCGCCAGCGTTCCGTTGACCGAGCCGGTGATTTCACCGGTTGAAGTATCGATGGAAAGGTTGCCCAGGAGCGTCGGTGAAACAGTCCAGTTGGTCGTGCCGTTCCAGAATGGTGGATGGAAATCAATCGGGTCGATGGTCACGTTTTCTACAACCGTATGTGGATTGTCAGTATCCACGCTGAAGTACAACTCGTGCGTGGTCGAATACCCGCTCTGGTTTGCGTAAATCGTGTAGGTCTGGTTGAGCGCATATACCGACGGCGTGCCGCTAATCGTGCCACCCGAGATGCTCATGCCGGCCGGCAGAGCAGGGTGTGTTGCCCAAGAAACCGGAGGGGGTGTCGACAGAGATGCGTGTGAGGTGTAATTGAGCGAAATCTGTGTCATCGCTTCGCCCAAGTTGAGATGCGCACCTTCCACCGCTGAGGTCAATGTTCCGAACGAACTTACGGAGAGCCAAACGCTTGTTTCAAACGTCAATCCTTTGATCGTCGCACTAATGGTGTATGTTGCATTGCTGGTCAAGGCCGTTGGTGTGCCGCTGATGGTACATGTGCTGCTGTTGATAGACAGCCCAGACGGAAGTGAAGGTGAAGCCGAACAGCCACTTGAACCCGTTACTGGGATGAGGTTACCGACATCAAAAAGCATGGAAGTTGATACATTCGTCGGTGATAACCGGACATTTGAGGTCCCTCCGTTGTTCCATCCTGTGCCGTCCCCGATTGCACCATACCAATTTTTACCCCAACAACGCATACTCCCGTTTTCTATAAGCGCACAGGTATGATAGGCGCCTGCGCCAAGATTGGTGACGTTGACGCCAGCGCCAAAAGCGACAGCAGTTGGTGAATTGCGTTGAGTGGTCGAACCATCGCCGATTGCGCCGTTCGAGTTTGCACCCCAGCATTTCACAGTTTGATTAATCAATACAGCACAGGTGTGACGAGCACCCGCCACAATTTTCTTTGCAGCGATACCGAGCGAGGATGTTTGGGTTGGTGAGGATTGAGCCGTTGCAGTTCCATCACCGAGATTTCCATACGAACCTGACCCCCAACATACCACGCTACCATCGTCAAGAAGTGCACAGTAATACATCTGACCAGCGACGATATCAACGGCAGTCCGCCCTGCCCCAAGGGAGGCTGTTTGGACAGGTATGGAGGTGAAATCCGAAGCACCTGTGGTGCCATTTCCAATCATACCATATTGTGAATTCATGCCCCAACAGGCCACTGAACCGTTGTCAAGAACTGCACAAGTTCCAAGGTCGCCCGCTGCAATGGCTGTTGCTGTGCGCCCAGAGCCAAGCGAGGCCGTTAATACAGGAGAGTATTGCGAAGTAACATTGCCATTACCCAATCGACCGTACTGATTATTGCCCCAGCAAGAAACCGACCCGTTATCAAGCAAGGCGCATGTGTGTTTGTGGCCTGCAGAAATTGCTACAGCGGTTCGCCCAGTTCCAAAAGAGGCGACCAGCGTTGGCGTGGATGTTGGCGAGGTAGACGTTGAACCTGTACCTAATTGACCCTCGTCATTCTTCCCCCAACACATGACCGAACCATTATCCAATAATGCACATGAATGAAATTGCCCTATCGTCACTGCAGTTGCAGTTCGACCTGTTCCAAAGGTTTGAGTGAGGTGAGGTGTGGTCTCGTGAGTCACATTTCCATTTCCAAGTTCACCATTGGGATTATATCCCCAGCATGCAACTGAACCGTTGTCAAGTAAGGCACACGAATGGAAGTCGCCACCAGCAACGGCGCCTACTTGTTCATCACTGATGAGGGTTGAATTGGCGCTAAAGGTAATGTTGGTCATCGGAGTTTGAAGAATGAGGTCTTCCCCCTCAATGTTGGGCACCAAATCAAACGTCACCGTAGCGACCGTGAGGATGATGTTGGCAGTTGCAGAAAAAGCCACGCCATCAACGGTCGAATTCGCATAAAGAGTATACGATGCGCCACTTACGTTTTGCGTAGGCGTTCCTGAAAGTACACCTGCCGAACTCACTGTCAACCCACTGGGAAGGGGTGGGTCCACCTCAAAGGTTGCACCATTAGGGGTGACGGTTGGTGCGAAAGTGAGTGGTGAACCTTGGGTGCCGTTCACGTAGTAGTATGTGCTTCCACCAGATACAATCCCACCAGAAAAGAGGAATCGTAGGGCTGAATCGAGCGGAACAGGGTCGCTGGCGGTGGTGGAAAGGGAGGGCGAACCATCGTTATTACCGTCGTGACAAGCAAAATCGCCGTTCAAATTCTGATTCGAGGTTGAAGTTCCAAACCAGTTGAATGACGGCGTTCCATTGCGGTCCATGTCGTGGTCTTCAAGCACGTCCCAAGGTAAAATCATGGTCAACAAATAATCGTCATCCCCCCCAAATGAAGAGTCTGCAACCGATGAATTCCAGTAATCGCTTGCTGGTGTAAGTTCAACCGATACGCTTTCTGCGGAATCTGATGGGCTATCTACAGTAGATGTCGCAGTATTGTTGTAAATCTTGAGTGAATCTGAACCTGAACCATAGAATGAAATAAGGTGTTCATAGGTGCTTTTGTTTCCATCGGTATCAAACTCCATACCCCACATGAACGATTGAAGACTCGTCCCCTGTGCGTTGGTGGGTGTGCCGTCAAGCCGAAGTTGAATAAACACCGAAGTTGCATTCGAAGCCGTTTGAACTGCTGGGTAGGTTTCGTTACCCACAATGTCGAGAGCGTCGTTGTTTCCATTGTCGCCCTGAACATCGGACATGACTTCATAGTCGCATGTCATAGCAGAGAAGGTAAGTCCACTTGGCAGTGCGGTTGATTTCGCTGGTACATACTCTTCATCGAGGGTTTCATACCACGGATTGAGTGTTCCGAGGTATCCTGTTTGGGCCATCAAAACCATTACCACGGAAAAAACAAGTGCATTTCGAGTTATTGCATACGCCTCGCTCATATGCTTGGCAAGAATTCTATATTCATATATTTTGAATCTTTCATACCTTGCAAACTTATGATTCATAACTTTGAAATAGAACTCGAATTCCTATCATGAACGGGTGATTGTTTGTCGGATGGTTTGAGGTACCTCCAAGTTTTCGTTTCAGTCGAACAAGGAAAAAATCTTCCTGGGGCAGACCTCACCATGTTGTTCGATCGTGTCAGTCTCATCACACCGGATTGTATTGTGACCAACGAACCATGCTATGTGTTGCAGTTTGAAGGGGACTTCTCCAATGGCTATGAACATGCAAAAGAAACAAGTGCAACAAAACTCATTCACACTTACAGTGTTTCTAATACTACACTCATTGCCTCCTGTATTTTGACGGGTCCGATTCCGAAACTTGTCCACGAAATCGAAGGGGCTTGGCTTCAAACCCCAAGTACATTGCTTCGAAGTAACGGGTTAATGATGACCGTCTTAGGGACAACAGAAGGCCTCAATGAAATCCGAATTGGACTTAATAGGATGATTCCAGGAGATATAAAATTGAGAATCACGACCAACATCAAAGCGGACTGGGTCGCAGCCCCGCAATTACCTGAGCGAAGAAAAGAAGTCATTGATTTGGCTGTCGAGATGGGGTATTATCAAACCCCAAGAAAATGTACGCAACGCGATATTGCAAACGCACTCAATGTTCGTCAAGGCACAGTAGCAGAGCATTTGCAATCGGCTGAAGGACTCATCATCAAATCCTGGTCAGACCAGACCAAATGATTTTACAGAGTATTGAGTAACACGATGGCGAGCAAAACAAACATCAACCCACCGATGAGCCCACGACCTTCTTGTTGTGAAATCTTATTCCTCTTCTCCAATCTTTTGGTCAATGGTCA
>Ga0222714_10004389_pt1 | contig 13832 bp, 12 predicted proteins | sample C33_3DmetaG_FD_165048 | JGI IMG/M metagenome (GOLD analysis project Ga0222714, IMG submission 165048) | Estuarine water microbial communities from San Francisco Bay, California, United States - C33_3D | ecosystem: Environmental > Aquatic > Marine > Unclassified | place: USA: California... | reverse complement strand
TAACCTTTGCGTGTGAAATAGGTCATCAAGTTTGGGACACGGCGGTGGTCAATGTTGCGGTCAGGCTGCTTGAGTCCCCAGTTCTTTGGGTAAGCAGAGAAGTTTTGTCGCATGTCCTCGTGGACTTCCTTTTGCAGGTCGAGGGATTGCTGGCGGAGGGCGCGGATGATCACGTCGGTGCAGACCCCGGTTTCCATCGGGACATCGCCGCCGGGGTAGGTGAGGGTGCGGTAGGCGGGATCGTAGGATTTGGTGACACCGATTTGGCTGCGAGCGGCAGTGACGAGTTTCGGAGCGCTGATCTCGGCGGCGGAGCAGAGGAGAGGAATGAAAAACAAGAAACATCCAACAACCAACATCGAACGCCGAACATCGAAAGCAGAAGTACCGATGCGTGCTTTGATCTGCTTTGAAAATCGGTTGCTCATATTTGATGACGACAGGGCGGCGGGGAAGTCTTTGGTTTGGGACGGCGTGGAAGCCATCCTTAACAACACAGAGGAAGCGCTTGCGTTGGCGGCTGGTTCATTCGCGTTTGGAGTCATACCAGATGTCGAGGCCTTGGCGGCTTTGGAGGCCCTTGGGACCTTTCACACCGACAGTAAACAGGGTGCGAATAAAATACCAGCAGGAGTAGGTGCGGGCCTTGCGACCGGAGGTGAGGACTTTGCCGGTGGCGAGGACGAAACGGCCCTGCCGCTTGAGTGCGAAGACCATGAGCGCGTCCTCGGCAGCGTAATAGTTCTCATCGAAGCCACCGGTGGCTTTGTAGGCGGTGCGGGTGCAGAAAAGCGAGGAGCCACCGGGCTGTTTCAGGATGAGGATGAGGGCCAGGAAAATGGGATAGCCCAGATAGAACCATGGCGGGAGTGGCTTATCAAAAGCCGGAACACCACCACCACCGGCGGCGCCTTTATCAAGAGCACTGAGGGCTGAGCGGAGGTAGAGCGGGTTGATGAGGGTGTCAGCGTCGATGAAGAAGAGGTAATCGCCCAAGGCGGCACGGGCACCGGAATTGCGGGTGGCGGCGATATGGCGGTAAGTGACGTGGATGACGCGTGCGCCGGATCGTTCCGCGAGGGTGGCGGTATCGTCGGTTGAAGCATCGTTCACGACGATGATCTCAAATGATCTCCCGGCAGGTTGGACCGCATCCCGGATGGAGGCGATGCAAGCAGTGATGCCTGCCGCTTCATTGTGTGCCGGAATGATGAAGGAAATCATTAGGTTGTTCTTAGTTGGACCTAGAATAACCCACATTAGTGCCTGAACAAGGGGAAGGCGGTCCGGCTTCAATGAGCTTTCATTCTTAGTTCCCAGAAAAAAGTGACTGGGGAAATTTTTTAAGATGAGAAGGTGAAAGAGATGGTGCATGTTAAGTAGTAATGATTGCCCCCGTGATGTTTAAGAAGCTGCTGCCGCTGGCATGTGCCTGGGCAGAGGAACAGGAAGCCATTATCCAACGGGATGGGGTGCCGCTGACGGACAGGCTGCTGGCGGATGCGCGGCGGATCGGTGTGCGGCTGCCAGAACAGGTGCGTTTGCGTGTGGTGGAACAGGTCCCAGTGCCGACGAATCCTTTGTTACGTGCAGCTGCGGAAGAGACGGGATTGCTCTCGCCACTCACGGCGGGGTTGACCTTGCGCTACGGGATTTTCATCCGGGCGGATTGCTGGGGCGATCGGCAACTTGTTGCGCATGAATTGGTGCATACGATGCAGTATGAGCGCTTGGGCGGGTTCGCGCCGTTTCTGGAGCAGTATCTGCAAGAGTGCCTGACTTTGGGGTATCCTAACGGGGAGCTGGAACAGGAGGCACGTAGGATGGAGAAGGACTATGAGGGGTAAGTCACTGAGGAATGACTAATGACGAAATCCGAATGACGAAGGAATGAGCAATGAAGAATGGTGGAGCGATTTACTGCAAAAACTGAGAGAGCGCAGAGCAGAGTTTTTCATATTCGACAGTGCTTTTTTTTGATTTGTTTTTAGGGGTTTTAAGCGGGCTTCAATGGATGTTGTTTTGGGTCAACAGGTTGCGTGGTTGGAAAGGGAGCATAGGCAAAATGGACCAGGGACAGCGGATGTCCTACACCCCCCTGCTAAAATGCGAGGTATGAAAGTGAAATAATGAAAGAGGAGTTCTAGAATGAAGAACAGAAGAAGCAACGTAATGAGAGTTCAGGTTGCGGATGAATTGGTTTTGAAATTGGGGTGGAATCAAACGAGTTTTGGGGCATCATAAGTATATGGCTCACATCATCATTCGACCAGATTGGTATCTCGCGGAGAAGGAAGCGACGTCGGAGCGGGTTTATTGGGAGCGGCGTAAGTTTCTGAAGCAATTGGGGTATGGCGGGGCGAGTGCCTTGCTAGGGATGGCGGGAGTGTCGTCCATGGGGGCGGCTGAAGCCAAGGCGGTGTATCCGTATGCGCGGAACAAGGATTACAATCCGGGCTGGCCGTTGACGAATGAGAAGAAAGCCAGCACCTGGAACAATTTCTACGAGTTCACCACGAGCAAAGCCAATGTGCATCTGATGGTGGACAAGTTTGTGATCGATCCGTGGAGGATCGATATCGGCGGACTGGTGGAGAATCCGCTGAAGATAGATGTGCGTGAGTTGATCGGTATGATGCCGTTGGAGGAGCGGGTCTATCGTTTCCGCTGTGTGGAGGGGTGGTCGATGGTGGTGCCTTGGACCGGATTCCCGCTCAGCAAACTGATCGAGAAGGTAAAGCCGAAGGCGGAAGCGAAGTTCGTGAAGTTCACTACGTTTAACCGGCCGGACCAAGCCCCGGGCATGCGGCGCGGTTATCCGTGGCCTTATGTGGAGGGCTTGCGGATGGATGAGGCGATGCATCCGCTGACGTTGGTGACCACTGGCGTGTATGGAAAAGCACTGCCGAAGCAGTTCGGGGCTCCGATCCGGATGATTGTGCCGTGGAAGTATGGTTACAAGGGCGGCAAATCCATCGAGAAGATCGAGTTTGTGGCGACACAGCCGAAGACTTTTTGGGAGACGTTGTCGCCGGAGGAATATCCGTTTGAATCGAACGTGGATCCTGCTGTGCCGCATCCTCGCTGGTCGCAAGCCACGGAAGAAGTGATCGATACGGGGATACGGATCAGGACGCAGAAATACAACGGGTATGCGGAGCAGGTGGCGAAGCTTTATGCGAAAGGTTAGGTGACACAGGGGGAACCAAAATGGGGATACCGGTCATATCAGTGGAGCAGATGAGACGATGGGAAGCGGCGTCCTGGGAAGCAGGACGGCGGGAGGAGGAGGTCATTGCACAGGTGGGCAAACTGCTGGCGGAGCGGGTGATGAAACTCACGCAGCCGGGGGATGCGGTTTTCATTTTAGCCGGTAAGGGGAACAATGGCGCGGATGCCCGGGCGATGGAGGTGCATCTGCTGGAGCGGCGATTGATGGTGATGAAGGTGGTGGAACCGCTGCGTGCCTTGGGTAAAGTGAAGGAGTTGTTGGGCCGCAAACCCGCACTGATTGTGGATGGCTTGTTCGGCATCGGCTTGAACCGGGACCTCTCGCCGGATTGGTGTGCCGTGATCGATGCGGTGAATGAATCGGGCTGCCGGGTGTTATCGGTGGATACTCCATCAGGGCTCGATGCGCAGACGGGCGCAGTATGTGGCGCGGCGGTGAAGGCGACATGGACGGTAACTCTGGGCGCGCCGAAGCCGGGATTGATCGAAGCGAAGGCGGCGCAGTACATCGGCAGGCTGGAAGTGGTGACGGATATCGGTTTGGTGCCGTGTACAGAGGAGGGGGAGTTGGAGTGGGTTGCGGCGATGGATTTCAACGGGTTTCCTCCGGCACGGCCAGTGGACGGTCACAAGGGGACGTTTGGGCATGTCGTGATACTGGGTGGCAGTATGGGGTATCACGGGGCAGCGGTATTGGCGGCCAGAGCGGCGCAACGCGCGATGCCGGGTTTGGTGACACTTTGTGTACCGGAGGCGGTGTATGTGCCGGTGGCGTCGCAGTTGCAGAGTGTGATGGTACATCCATGGCGGGCCGGATGGAATTTGCCTGGCAGCACGAGCGCGGTGGTCTTGGGGCCGGGTTTGGCGGCAGAGGGGATTCCCGCCGAGATGAAACAATTTGCCATTGAACTCTGGCGGAGTGCGCACATGCCGGTGATCGCGGATGCCAGTGCCTTGGACTGGATTCCCGCGGGACCCGTGGATGGCGAGGCCCTGCGCGTGATCACGCCGCATCCGGGTGAAGCCGCGAGGATGTTGAATTGGACTACGGGACAGGTCCAAGGAGAGCGGGCAGAGGCTTTGAGAGAGCTGTCAGCCAAGTGGGGCCGGGCATGGGTGGTTTTGAAGGGGAGGCATACTTTGGTGGGCCGGGCGACTGGGAAAATCGCGTTGAATTCATCGGGGAACCAAGGCTTGGCTCAGGGCGGGAGTGGGGATGTGCTGGCGGGGTATCTGGGTGGCTTGCTGGCGCAGCCGCGACTTCGGGGTGAGGTTTCTAAAACTATTGCTTATGGAGTGTGGCAGCACGGGGTGGCGGCGGATGCCTTGGCGGCAGAAAAACGGTGCTGGAGCATAGAGGAGGTATTGCCTTGGCTGGGCTTAATTTAAGTCGTGCGGAGGGCATTTTTGGGTTTCAATTGGCAATGAGGTTTACTAACAATTACAGAATCATGCGTAATATCCTTAGTCCCTTTTTGACCGTCCTGCTGGCCGTCGGGATGCTGGTGTCGTCGCTCGGTGCCGAAGTGGTGGTGGAGAACGGCCAGGTGAAGCGGGGCAAGTTCAAGCTCAAGGATGGCACGACCATCAGCGGTGAAGTGATCGGACCGCGTGGTGATGGTGTGGCCTTCCGTTATGACGAAGGTGAGGCGAAGGGTCGCTTCTCACAGCGCTACAAGTGGGAGGAGTTCACCCAAGAGTCGTTGAAAGATTTCTTGCAGGACAGCCGGGTGAAGAAGTTTGTGGAGCTCTTGGTCGAGATCAAGACGGAGGATTTGACCACGATGCAGGAGGAGGCCATTCCGGTGCGGGCACCGCGTCCGCCGATCGATGTCAAGCCGGTGGAACTGGCGGTGCGGGAGTTCACCGGAGCGAGCATGTTAGGAGCACTGTTTTCCGGGTCTGGTTTGATATTGCTGCTGGCGATGTATGGGGCGAACTTATTCGCCGCCTATGAGGTCGCCTATTTCCGGAATTATCATTTTGCGATAGTGTGCGGAGTGGCTGCGGTAGTGCCACTGATCGGGCCGTTGATTTTCATCTGCCTGCCCACGAGGAGCAAAGAAGCGCCCGTGGAATACACGGGACCTGAACCGGGCGACTCGTCTGAAGAGATGGAAGAAGAGGAAGAAGTGGAGGAAGCAGCACCTGTCTATGTGGAACCGGTGCCGGTGGTGGCACAGATCCCGGCGACACAGGTTTTCCGGCGTGGTGAGGTGGCGATTAACCGGCGCTTTATCGAGACCAAGTTCGCGCCGTTCTTCCGGGTGATCATTGGAGATGCTGAGAAAGATTTGCGCCTGGTGGTGAAAGCCTCACGTGGTGAATTCATCGGCAACCGGGTGAGCAAGGTGACCCAGACAGACATGAGTCTGCAGATCACCAATGAAGCCGGGGCTTCGGTCGAAGAGACCTTTCCGATCACGGACATTTTTGAGATCCAGATCCGGCATAAGGATGCACCACCGCAATAAGTAGGGGCACCTTTTTCCAATCACGTATGAAGTATAAGTCGATATTGCTCTTCGGGGCGCCGGGGGCAGGCAAGGGGACCCAAGGCAAGATTCTCGGGACCATCCCCAATTACTATCACTGCGCATGTGGTGATGTTTTCCGCAACCTGACGGTTAGTAGTGAGTTGGGACGCATCTTTATCGAATACTCCAGCAAGGGCATGCTGGTGCCGGATGAACATACGGTTAGTCTTTGGCGGCGTAATATCGAAGGCAGCCGACAGCTTGGCTACTTTGAGCCGATGACGGACACGTTGGTGTTGGATGGTATTCCGCGCAATGTGACGCAAGCCGAGATGCTCAAAGACACCTTGGATGTGCGGGGTATCCTTTATCTGACCTGTCAGGACATGGAGAAGATGGTGCAACGTCTGCAGCGGCGGGCCTTACGCGAGAACCGGTTGGATGATGCAAATCTGGATGTGATCCGCACCCGCTTGGCGACGTATGATCAGGAGACCAAGCCCGTGCTGGATTATTACGGCCCGAAACTGGTGCACCAGATCGATTCTACGAACCCGCCAGTAGAGGTACTGCGCTCTATTCTGGACGTCTTGGTAAAACTTTAACAAGGCTCCGGGCGCGGTTGCGCACGGAATAGTTTTTTATGCGCCCGGCTAGCTGCCGGGCGTTGTTTTTGATGAGTAAACGATATCGCATCATTTTCATGGGAACGGCCGAGCTGGCTTGCGCCAGTTTACGCGCACTGCATGACGACGCGTCCCAGTTCGAAGTGGTGCTGGTGGTGACTCAACCGGACAAGCCGAAAGGGCGTGATCTCAAACTCCAACCCACGGCGGTGAAAGCGGCCGCACTGGAGCTTGGCCTGCCAGTGGAGCAGCCGATCAAGGCACGCGCGACTGAGTTCGTGGAGCATCTGCGCTCCTTTGCCGCAGATCTCATCGTGGTAGCTGCCTATGGCCAGTTGTTGCCGCAGAGCATCCTTGATCTGCCGAAGTATGGGTGCCTCAACGTCCATACTTCCATCCTGCCGAAGTATCGCGGAGCCGCCCCCATCCAGTGGGCAATCATCGATGGCGAATCGGAGACGGGCGTCACGATCATGAAGATGGATGCAGGTTTGGACACAGGTGATATCCTGAGTGTGCATACCACACCTATCTCACCGGAAGATAATGCAGCGATCTTGCATGACCGCCTGGCCGCTATCGGAGCGGAGGCACTGGTCGCGACCATCCCGCTTTATATCAATGGCGATATCGCACCCAAGCCGCAGCCCGCAGAGGGCAGCACGTATGCGCGCAAAATCGCCAAGGAAGATGGACGGATTGATTGGGCCCAGCCTGCTCAAGGGCTGTTCAATCGCATCCGCGGCCTGACCCCGTGGCCGGGGGCTTTCACTTTTCTGGCTCCTGAGCAAAAGCAACGCCTGCTCAAGGTCTGGTCGGCGGAACCGTTGAGCGGGGTTTCCGGGAAGCCAGGAACCGTGTTGCAAGCAGACAAGAACGGCATTGTGGTGGCATGTGGAGAAGGGGCCTTGCGGATCACTTCCTTGCAACGTGAAGGAGGACGCCGGATGGCAGCGATTGAATTTTTCGCCGGTCAGGCGGTCAAATCAGGTGATGTGCTTTACTCGGAATAATTTTAAAAACCACAGATAGGTATAGATGGATACAGGTAAAACAGCATGAAGAAAAAAGCTTTGATTCAATGGGTCGTATGGCTGGCGCTTTGCGTTTTGGGTTTAGAAGCGCAGGCTGCATCAAGGCCTTTGGCCAAGACGGAATATCTCAAGCATATCCCTTTTGTCTCAGCCACCATTTCCTCGGACACGACCACATTGAAAGGCTTGGCCATCAAGGTCGGCACGACGAATGCACCGGCGGCGATCTGTTTTGATACGGAGATGTTGCGCGTTTCGGCCGGCTGGAAGGACGGATTTGTGCAGGGCGTGAACTTGATGTCGCGCGGTCAGTATCCGACGAATATCGGCCAAATCGTTTTCTCCAGTGATGTCATTCCGGGCTGGGTGGTGGATGGTAAATTTGGTGATCCGCGGGAGGACAAGCACGGTCCTTTACCCAAGACATTGGGACATTATCGTGGGCTTTACCTGAACGGCGCTGAACCGGTCATTGCTTATACTGTTGCCGGGACGGAAGTGCTGGAAAAGACCACTGGCAAGGGCGGAGCCTTTCTGCGGACCTTGGAAGTGGAGAAGCATGCGAGGCCATTCCAGGTTCTCATAGCCCGGGTGAAAGAGTCATCCGTAGACGGCAAGGCAGCCAGCTTGGAACTGAAACAGACGGGTATCGCTGTGACTGTGCAAGGCCTGAAAGCGGCTTGGGTCATCAAAGATGGTCACCTGTATCTGGAAATTCCAGCAGCGAATAAAACACAGAATTTCACCTTGGCAGTCAGCAAGCTTGGAGGACTGGCATCGGATAAACCAGTGGTGAATTCGTTAAAGCCACTCACTAAGGGCGGTCCGTCACTCTGGCCAGAAACGATGACGGTCAAAGGTTCGTTGGGCGTCAATAGCAGTGCTTACACAGTGGATACTATTCCCGTGCCGTTTGAGAATCCTTATGAGACAGATATGTATCTGGCAGGCATGGATTTCTTCAGCGATGGGCGCGCGGCGATCAGTACGTTCCATGGTGATGTGTGGGTGGTCTCGGGTATTGATTCCAAATTGCAGAAGGTGACTTGGAAACGTTATGCCGCCGGGCTGTATCATGCGCTGGGTTTGAAGATTGTTGATGACGTGGTCTATGTGATGGGCCGCGACCAGATCACGCGCTTGCATGATTTGAACAACGATGGGGAGGCGGATTTCTACGAAAACTTCAATAACGACGTTTGGATCACGGTCGGTTTCCATGAGTTCGCTTTCGATCTACAGACGGATCCGGCGGGAAATTTCTACTTTGCCAAGGCTGGTCCGGTGAACAATGGCGGACGTGGGTTCATGACCATCCTGAAACATCACGGCACATTGCTCCGGGTCTCGAAAGACGGCAGCAAAATGGATGTCGTGGCGACCGGTTTCCGTGCCCCGAACGGTATCGGTGTGGGACCGAACGGTGAGATCACCACGGGTGACAATGAGGGCACATGGACACCGCGTTGCCGGATCAACTGGGTGAAACCCGGAGGATTCTATGGTGTGGTGGATCTGGCACAGCGTTCGCCTTTGCCGACGGATTACGACCGGCCAGTGTGTTGGTTGCCCAAGGAGGTCGATAACTCCAGCGGTGGCCAGGTGTGGGTGACGAGTGATAAGTGGGGGCCGCTAAAGGGCGAAATGCTGCATCTGGCCTACGGCACTTGCTCGATGTATCTGGTGATGAAGGAGGAAGTGAACGGGCTCCTGCAGGGCGGGGTGGTGAAGCTGCCGCTGAATTTCGAGAGTGGTATCATGCGGGCACGGTTCAATCCTAAGGATGGCCAGCTCTACGTGGTGGGGATGAAAGGCTGGCAGACCAGTGCCGCGAAGAACGGTTGTTTCCAACGCGTTCGCTATACTGGCAAGCCAGCAAACCTGCCGCGTCAGGTGCATGCGGTGAAGGGTGGTTTGAGCATTGAATTCAGTGATGCATTGGACAAGGAACTGGCAACGGATGGTGAGAACTATTCGTTGGCTGAGTGGAACTATATCTGGTCGGCGGCCTATGGTTCGCCGGAGATCTCGGTGAAGGACAAAACTGAGCTGAAGCCAGAAGACAAGGGTGGCGCGGAATGGTCGAAAGCTCAGATGGTGATCAAACAGCACGATACGCTGACCATCAAGTCCGCGAAGCTCTCAGCGGATGGCAAGACGGTGTTTCTGGAAGTGCCGGACCTGCGTCCGGCAATGCAGGTGCATCTGCGTTATAATTTGGAAACAACAGCGGGAAGTGTGCTGCGTCAGGAGATCTATTACACCATCCACGGGTTCGGTCCGGCGAGAAATTAGGTGGACACCAGCCAGTGGTGAAACGAGATTATAGGGACTGCAAAAAAGCCCGGTTTAGTATGATAAATCGCAGATATTTTTTCTCTTCGCTGGCGGCCTTGATGGCTTTGGCCAGTGTCATTTGCGCCACGCAACCGGTGGCCAAGACGCCGCACATCGTGTTTGTCACGGGAGATCATGAATACAGCTCTGAAGGCACGATGCCTGCCTTGGCGAAGATCTTGGAGCGTGACTATGGCTTCAAGACGACGGTGCTGCTGGCTTATCCGGATGAGAACGCTGAAGAGAACATCCCGGGTTTGGAGAAGTTGAAAGATGCTGACATGGCGGTGTTCTTCCTGCGCTGGCGGCGACTTCCGGCGGAGCAGATGCAGCATATCGAGGCATTTCTCAAGACGGGCAAGCCGGTCATCGGTTTCCGCACTTCCACGCATTCTTTCAACTACCCTAAGGACCACCCGTTGGCCGAGTGGAACAAGCGGTTCAGTGTGGATGTGTTGGGTGGACCTCCGGGCTGGGGTGGCGGTCATTTCCATTACGGCCACGAAGCGACTACGGATGTCTATCGCGCACCCGGAGCTGAAAAGAGCCCAATCCTAAAAGGGGTTCCGGCTGAATTCCATGTGTCCTCCTGGCTGTATCATGTGCTGCCAGATTACCCGCCGAAGGATGCGCAGGTCTTGCTGATGGGCAAGGCAGTGAATCCGAACAAGCCGGCCATCGATAACCCGGTGGCCTGGACTTGGAAGAACAAATACGGAGCCAAAGTCTTCATGACGACCATCGGGCATCCGGCAGACTTTGAAGTGGCCGCGTTTCAGCGGTTGGTGATCAATGGAGTCCATTGGTCCGCCGGCAAACCGGTGCCGGACCAGTGGAAAGGACCGTATGACATCAAGGTGGCCTATCACGGCATCAAGAAAACCAAGTAAGCGGGGAAAGAGAACAGGACTTTTATGATTCAAGATACCATCGCCAAAATCGAAGCTCAGATCAAAAACGCGGCTTCCCTGACTCCGGAGCGGCGCGAGGAACTGACCAAGCTATTGGCCACGCTGAAGGCGGAGGTCGATGATCTGGCGCTCACGAACCAAGAAGATGCGCAAAGCATCGCGGGTTTTACCCAACTGTCCACCCATGAGGCGACCCGTTCGGCGCAGAACCCGCAACTGCTGGAACACTCGCTGAATGGTTTGACGGCCTCCGCCGCCCAGTTCGAGAAATCCCATCCCCGGCTGTTCCAAGCCGTCCAATCCATCACCAATACGCTCTCCAATCTGGGCATATAAGATTGAGTCAAATGCCGGGTTGAACCTTCTATATCATCAGGCCGAAAGGTCCGCAGACGTATCTTTTATTGTTTCACGGGACGATTTGATTCCCTATGGTGCTGCGCTATCAGTTTAAGCTGTAAATGAAAAAGCCGTCGATTTTGGTCATCTTTTTGACCGTTTTTATTGATCTCATCGGGTTCGGGATAGTCCTGCCGTTGTTGCCGCTGTATGGCAAGCACATGGGGGCGAACGGGTTGATGATCGGCCTGCTCATGGCCTCCTTCTCGGCCATGCAATTCATCTTTGCCCCTTGGTGGGGGCGTCTGTCTGACCGGGTTGGTCGCCGTCCGGTGCTGTTGGTCAGCTTGCTTGGGTCGGCTGTGTCTTACATGATTTTTGCGTTTGCCTCGGGTATGAGCGGAGATCATGCCTTGTGGGTTTTGTTGTTCTCCCGGATCACGGCGGGCATTTGCGGTGCCAATATCTCGGTGGCACAGGCGTATATCGCTGACATCACTCCGCCGGAAAAACGCTCCCAAAGGATGGGATTGATCGGCATGGCGTTCGGTTTGGGCTTCATCTTCGGGCCTTCCATCGGTTCTTTCAGTTTAAGCCAGTTCGGCGTGACCGGTCCTGGTTGGGTGGCGGCAGCCTTTTGCTTCACCAATTTCTTGCTAGCCTTGGTGATCCTGCCTGAGAGCTGGAAACCGGATGGGGTGCATGCACCGCAGCGTCCGCGGATGGCGCAGTGGGCCGCTTTGTTGACGAATTCCAAGGTGGGCATGCTGGTTTGGCTGTTCTTTCTGGCCACGTTCGCCTTCTCCTGCTTTGAGACGACTTTGGGTCTTTTGATCGCAGAGAATTTCCATCTGGATCCTGATCAGCCCAAAGATGCGAAAGTCATCGGTTACCTTTTCACGTTCTGTGGCGTTATCGGTGCTTTGGTACAAGGTGGAGCGGTGGGGCGGTTGGTGAAGAAATTTGGTGAGCCTGCGCTTATCACTGTCAGCATGGTTTTGACCGCCATCGGGCTGGCACCTTTGCCTTTTATGTTCGGTTGGCCAGGGTTGCTGGTGGTTTTGGCAGTGCTGTCCATTGGTACCCAGATGGCGCGTCCGCCGATTTTCGGCATGCTGTCGCAACTGACTCCAGCCAATGAGCAGGGGGCGATCTTAGGCGTGGCGCAGAGTTTTGGCAGCTTGGCCCGGATAGTGGGGCCTATCTTTGCGGCTGGCCTGTTCCACTTCAGCCCCAAGATTCCTTATCTGGTCTGTGCGGGCATTGCCTTGGTGGCGGGGTTGATCGCCTGGCAGAAGTTGCATGGAACGATCTTGCCCAGCACGGAGGATACCGTCAGCGCAAAAGTGTAAGGATGGTCGGTTGCGTGTCGGGTTTTATGCACTAGGTTCTCCGCTGTGATCCGCAACATCATCTTTGATTGGTCGGGGACGCTGGTGAATGACCTGCCGGCGGTATTGCAGGCCACTAATCATGTGTTTCGGCAGGCCGGGGTGCCGGAGATATCTTTGGAAACCTTTCGGGCTGAATTCGTACTGCCGTTCAAAGGCTTCTATGACCGGTACGTGCCCAACGTGCCGATGGCACAATTGGAGGAGTGGTTTCACACGCGGTTCAATGAGGTGCAGAGTTCCGTGGAAGAATTGCCTCACGCCCGGAACTTCTTGGAGTTTTGTCGCGTGCAGAAAATAAAGACCTTTGCTTTAAGCACCATTCATCCGGAGCACTTCAAGGAACAGACGCGCAAGAACGGTTTCGATCAGTATCTGGATCATCCCTATCTCGGAATCTGGGACAAGCGCACGCGTATCAAGGAAATCATCACCGAGCATGCGTTAAACCCGAAGGAGACGCTGTTCATCGGGGACATGCAGCATGATGTGGAGACGGCGCGGCATGGGGGAGTCTGGTCCTGTGCAGTGCTGACCGGGTTCAATCGTTTGGGGCAGCTCCGGGAGAGTCAGCCGGATCTCATCGTAGAGCATCTGGGGGAATTGCAGGATCTCTTGAAGCGGCGCGTGTCGGTGTTTGGCGAGGCAGCGGGCGGTGATGCCCCTAAGCAGATGCCGATCGCTACGGTAGGGGCGTTGATCTTTAACGACCGGGATGAAGTGCTGTTAGTGCGCACGCACAAATGGTCTGACCTGTGGGGGATGCCGGGTGGCAAGATCAAATGGGGGGAGACGTCCGAGGATGCTTTGCGGCGGGAGCTGCTGGAGGAGACCGGTCTGGAGGTGGAGGATATCCGGTTCGAGTTGGTGCAGGACTGCATTCACTCCGATGAGTTCTACCGTGATGCCCACTTTGTGTTGCTGAACTATACTTGTCGTAGCCGTGGCGAACAGCCAGTGAAGCTCAACGAGGAGGCCGAAGAATACTGTTGGCTGACATTACCCGAAGCCACGAACCTGTCCCTAAACCGCCCGACAGTAAATTTTTTGAAAAAAGTGCAAAACTTTTGAAACGCTACAGTGTTATGACCAGCGGGGATTAATTCCCCACAAAAACACGTCCCTTATCGCTGAGGTTTAGCACATGGACATCATTACTATCGCGGATCTAGTCGTATTCTATCACGTTGGCGTCCCCGCTGACGAGCGGGCCAAGGCTCAAAGGTTGTTGCTGACCGTGGAAATGGAAACCGATTTTTCCAGCTGTGCCGCTTCCGATGATGTCGAAAAAACAGTAGATTACTATGCGGTTTCCCGCCGTTTGCTGAAGATGGGAGAAGGCCGTAGTTGGAATCTGATCGAGTCACTGGCTGTAGAGATGGCTGAGTCACTTTTAAGCGAATATCAGCTGAAAGCCGTGACGGTGGAGGTAAAAAAATTCGTTCTTCCTGAGACTCGCTATGTCTCGGTGAAGACTTCCCGGAGG
>Ga0222714_10004388_pt1 | contig 13837 bp, 7 predicted proteins | sample C33_3DmetaG_FD_165048 | JGI IMG/M metagenome (GOLD analysis project Ga0222714, IMG submission 165048) | Estuarine water microbial communities from San Francisco Bay, California, United States - C33_3D | ecosystem: Environmental > Aquatic > Marine > Unclassified | place: USA: California... | reverse complement strand
GTCGAAATAGTGTTCAACGCAAGTGCGCGTTCGCGCGAGCGTTCGCGCGCGCGGTGACGCGTCACGCATGGTTTTGTCGCGCATGGGTGTCAGCTTTGACCCTAACCCCTTATCTGCGCTTTTCCACCCTTGAAACAGCCGTGAAGTCGAACGCCTCGAGCTCGTTCGCGAGTAAGAAGACGCAAACGACGAAGAGAGGTGCTCTCCAAGTCGTCGCTGCGGATAAGCGCACGCGACCGGCGATTAGCGAAGTTAGTGGCTTCCAAAAGAGTGCGAGTACGTACGCCCCGAAGACGGGGTCCCGACGCGCGCGCGTAGTGGTGTCGCTCCATATATCCGCGTCGTGGTGTGGTTTCACGCGCGAATTCGTGACTAACGATGGCTCGTATTGTGTGTTTTCATCCTTCGTTCGCGCACAGACGACACGGGTTCTTCTGCGGTGCAAATTGCGCTCTTAACCAAGCGCATCGAAGGCCTCACCACGCACTTGATCAAGAATAAGAAGGATTACGCCACCCAACGCGGGTTGAAGAAGCTTTTGGGTCAACGTAGCCGTCTCCAAAACTACTTATCGAAGACTAACAACGCTGAATACGTCAAGACCATGACAAGCCTTGGTTTGCGAATCAAGTAAACGACGCAAATACCATTTATTTTTTCGTCGCGACGAAGCGTCAGTCAGGAGTCGGCGCTCGGCGCTCTGTCCGAGCGTCGAGACCGACCCCGACGATGTCGCGACGAGCGCGTCGCGTCGAGGTGCGCTGACCGTCGGGCGTCAGTGCGAGAGTGTTTATTACCATAGGAAGCTTCAAATCACGTAGGCAATTGTCATGTTTAACCGCGGTTTCATTAACTCTGCGCGCGCGCCGCACACAATGTGCGTTTTTTTTTTCAAAATAAAACGCACGCTGACGCGACTTGACGCGCGTTCACACGACCCCACACACCGCGACGCGCTTCGCACGACGCGCGCGCGCGACGGCAAAAAATCAACCCACCGTTCGCGCGCGGTCTCGCATCGAACCGCGACGTCGGCGCGCGTCACGCACGCCTCGATCGCGTCGTCCCGCCGAGGCGTTCGGGACGCTGCGGTGCGCATCATGGAGCCGCAATACGCCCCGCTCGTCGTCGTCGGCAGCGGACGAGGCGCGATTGCCGTGCTCGCGCGTCTACCCGAGGCGAAGCGCGCGCAGGCGGTGGTGATTGACCCCTCGGGCGCGTGGTTGCACGCGTTTTCTCGGCGGTGCTTGCGGTCGGGCGCCTCGCACGTGCGCTGCGCGGTGACGCAGCATCCGTTCGCGTCGGCGTGTGGGCTCGAGCGCTTCGTCGAGGATTTCGGGCGGCAGGATGAAATTGTTCGCACGAGTGAGGCGTATGCGCCGGTGCCGAGCGTCAAGGTGTACGCGGAATATTGCGCGAGGATGGTGGCGGAGCACATGCGCGGCGTCCGTCTCGTCAAAGGCGTCGTCGCGGATGTACAGATGATTGACGAGGACGCGATTGGGCAGTTTCAATGCGCAGATCCCCTCGTGCGATATGGTGCGGTATTGTTGACATTGGATTCAGGCGAGCGTGTGCTTGCGGCGCAGTGCGTTTGGACGCCAAAGCATTCGCAACCTCGCGCGCCGTCTTGGATCATCGACGCCAAAGCGTCGTATCGCTTGGCACATCCATCGTACGACGGTCACAGCGGTGTGGCGTGTGGCATCATGACGTCGAATGATGTCGATGTGAGCGTTGAAGGTAGGGTGCTGGATAAGACTATTTTAGTCGTCGGTGGTGGGATGTCGGCGGCGACGCTCGCGCTCGAGGCGACTCGACGAGGCGCGAAATCCGTCACGCTCCTTTCGCGGCGACTATTAGACGTGCGCGAATTTGAATGCGATGTGCAATACTTTGGATGCAAGGGATTGCGTACATTTCACGCGTGTGCGGACGCGCAGCGGAAAGCCGAGATGCTTGATTCGTACAAGGCAAAGGCGAGCGTTAACGAGCACACCTATCTGCGTCTCATCGATGAGTCATCGAGCGAACGAAACGTGCTCTCCATCATCGAACAGCACAACGTACTCGGCGCTGAGTGGGACGCAAGTAAGCACAGATGGTTCACAAGAGTTGCGCCTACAGATGAGGCGACGATGGAATTTGAAACCAGAATGTACGAAAGACTTCGGGACACGGGCGTGCCGCCGGATTCGGTTGAAGCGTTTAAACAAGAAAAGGGCGCCATGTACGACGAAATTTGGATCGCATGCGGTGAAATCGTCGATATCACGCACGATGGTGCGCTTCGAACGTTGATCGCAACGACTTCAGTCGAAATTGCTCGTGGATTACCGGCGTTGGCGGACGAAACATTTGATTACGAACACGGTCCCGGCGGCGTCGCGCCCGCAGGCGGAAACGGCGGATGTCGATGGCCGAATACGTCATTATTTGTCACTGGCGCCTACGCCGCGCTCACAATCGGACCTGGGTCGGATTACCCCGTCGGTCATCGAATGGCGGCAAAGAACATCGTCGACGCGTTGAAAAAGTATCAAACCATGACGCTCACGAAGAAAGGCAATCCATACCGCGCCGCATCGAAGCCCGCACACGCCGACGACGTCGACGACGTTGTTCGAGGTCCAGTGACGCCCGATACGTCGCCAGATAAACAAATCGTGAAGAGATTACCCATCGAACACGCACGCCACGCGCTCATTGATGCTTCAAGCGTCGTGCCTTCGCGTTTCGAGCGCGTCGAATTGAACAATTTTCAGTCGTGCGAAGAGGACATGACCATGGAACTTCGCATCTTGACGCCCGAATCCATCAGCGCGAAGAATTTACACGTGGTGTTCGATACACACGCATTCGAAATGTGGGCCATCGGTGAATCGCGAGCGTATCGGTTCTTCGTCGCCAAGCTGTATAAAGAAATCATCGTCGAGAGATGTTCGTTCCGCGCCGTGCCAAAGAAGAATCGCGTCGTGATTATATTGCACAAGCGAAACAATCTGTATTGGCGGTTTCTTAGAGGATAGATATATTTTGAAATTTTACAAAGGGCTTCATGCAAATGGTATAGTATGGTACTGTGGTGGTGATTCATTACCGAGCGGTTGCGACGTCACGCTTTTGTTAAAGCTCCTCTCTTTGCTGTTGACGCGCGAGTTCCAACAAATAATCGCGGCGCGCAATCTCAATCTGATGAAGCTCCTCCGGAGTTTTCCACACGCATTTTTTCAGCTGGTGGCACACGCTGTAGTGTCGATCCCGACGTAACTTGTGGTGTAAAAGATTCTGAATGTACGGACGGCTCTTCATGATGTCGTAGCACACTTGTTCGAGCTTCATCTTTTGTCTGGCGATACGATACGGATGCGTCTTCAACGATCGTTGCACGAACAGCGACGTATCTTGCTTTTGCAACATTGCCGACTCGTCACCATTCTGATCGTCGTCGTCGTCGTCATCCACCGTTCCTTCCTCCTCCTTTTTTGCCCGCGCCTCTGCCAACGCCACCGGATCAAATCTCTCCTCGCCCTCCTCCAGCAACGTAAACAAATCATATCCTAACAACCCAAGATCAATCGCCCAGCGATACTCATTCAACGCCATCATCGCCTTCTTCCCCATCACCGTGCCCTCGAATTGCCCATGTAATCGCAATTGCGACACCGCTTGTAACCTCAACCACGCGAACACCGCCGCTTGGCCGTCCCGCGCGTCCACCCCGTACTTCTCCCCGAGCACATTCCCATCACAAAACTCCTCCGGCTCCGTAGCCTCACGCATATACTCATAAATACTCGTCCCAGTCACGTCCTCAGGGTCATGATACTTCGTCTCCACGAGGTTATCGTACAGCGTCTTTGTTTCATTCATCACCGCCATGCACGCCCCGCACGTGAGCCCGTGCATGTACATCGTCGATAAATCATCCGCAAATATCTGCGTCCCTTCAAAATCCCGCGCGTACGTCGGTCCCTTGAGCGCCTCGGGTTTCTTTTTCAGCGTATCCGTGAAGTCTTGCCCGAATTTCACGCCGTGCGCGCGATTCGGGGCGACGATCGCGCACACCGTCAGCGTCAGCGTCGCGATCGTCGATGCGCGCGCGTATCGCGATGACGCGCGCGCGTCGCGATGACGCGGCGCGGTGTGCGGGGACGAAGGGTCCATGGTGACGAACCGTTCGCGCGCGCGGTCGCGGGGCGAGCGGCGGCGCGCGCGTGTGACGCGCGTAGTTCCGGAGGTACGATTAGTGTTACGACACGACATGGGCCGTTTTGAATGTGATACTTTCGAGACCGCCGGGACGACGTCGAAGGCGACGGATGCGATGCGCGATGCACGAATGGTGCGTATTTTCGTTATGAAAGAAACAATGATATGATACTATTACGCGCCACGCCGGGTACGGCGCGTTGGCGCGTCGGTGGGTGCGGTTTTGGATGGTTTGGAAGGTTTCGACGCGCGCCGCGGCGCTGGCGGACGCGCCTCGCGTTTCGCGACTGCGGTGGTTTTCGCGCGCTTGTTGCTAGACGATGACGACGACGACGACGACGCGAGTTTGTCGTTTATGCGTTCGCGACACCACTCGATGATCTCGTCGCACAACACATCGCATCCTGGTTTCTCGTGGCACAAGTCGTGAAAGACGTCGTCCACCCATCGCACCTCGCTCGAGCTCGAGCTCGCGCGGTCCGCGAGCATTTGACTCCCCCAAGGATCGGTCATTTGATCATCCTTGCCATGAAACGCAATCAATGGCATGGTGATTCGTTCTAACACGCCTGGTTTTTTAAACTCAAACGTGCTGTCTAAGAGTTCTTTCGCCACGCGGGCGCGGGTGCGCTTTTTACCCGACGGCCACGTGAGCGCGTCCCGTTCAACTTCAGCTTGCGTCAATGGAAACCTCGCATTCGCCACGGTCTTGGCCAGAGGAAACGTTGGAAACCACGCGCTGACAAATCCGAGAATCGGTAACAAAATGCGATTCATTGTGCCCTTGCTAATACGATCTAAACTTATACACGGCGCGAGCGCGACGACGCCCGACGCGACGCTCGGCGTCGCGATCGCCGCCTTGACCACAACGAGACCTCCTAAGCTCGAACCCATCATAAACACCGGCACTGGTCGCTTGCTATCGCGTTTAATGAGCTCGACAAACTGCGTGAAATCGCGCGCCAAGTCATCCGCGCGTTCAAAGTAGCATCGCGCGCCCGGACGCGAAGAGTCGCTTCGCCCGTGCCCTTGGTGGTCGATGCAAAACAAGCTCACATTCGCCGCGTTAAACCTCTCCGGCCACGACCCGGCGTAGTGCTCGCGAACACCGCCGAGCGGTCTCGCGGTGAGCATCTCGAACGAGCCATACACGCCCAACCCGTGCGCGAATACGACGATCGCCTGAGGTTCCGGGACGTCCCAAGAGTACCATCTTATTTTAAGATTCTGGTCATTGATAAAGTCGCCGGTGCGGGAAATCTTCGCCGTGCGCGCGCGAAGTTCGGGTTCCCAGCTCTTTTTCGCGTACGTCTTGAGTGCGCGCGATTTAGCCATCGTCGTCGCGCGCGAGAGTGACGCGAGCACGCGAAAAGTGTAAAGGAATATTCAGCGTCCCAAAAAAGCCAAAGCCAAAAGCTTGTTTCATAATGCTAGATGATGCGAGTGTTCTAGGTATTCAGCGCGTCGGCGACGATGGTCCATCGCCGTGCGTGTGCGCACGAGGGTGGGAGGTTGGACGGTTTGAGCGCGGCGCCGTCGCTGGAGGCTAACGCGCGCGCGAGCGCCGAAATCCAAGGCGCGCCTTGAGACGTCGCCGGGACGTAGTCGACGCTGCTGCGACGCGGGCGCAGCGGTGCGTTGGTTGAAGCCTTGGCGCTGGCGATGACTGCGTCAATGACACTTTGATCGACACGTTGGGGCGCAAAATCATCGGGCGTGAACTTGGTGATGATGCCGTGAAGTTCGCGGGCGTCGAGCGCGCCGCAGACGATGTCGTCGCGGAGCTTGGCGTCCACGAGCGCGTCCTTGGGGATCATGCAAATGTCTGCAGTCGCGCGAAGACGCGGAATGAGATCATCAACGCTCTTCCCTAGTCCACAGTCGATCGCTGCTTTGGCTAAGGGCGAAATGGCGCGCTTTAATTCGGCACCCGCTGAAAAAGTCAACGTGCCGCAGCCCGGAATTTTCGCCGCGACGGCGGCGTCTGGTGTTTCGCCAATCAACACGTCGAGTACGCGTTCGTCTAACGCGAGCAGCAAATCGATGAGTATGCCGTCTTGAAGTTGCTTGATGAGCAACTTGGACGAACTCCCTGCGACGTCCACGGTGTCGTCCACAGCGTCGACACCGAGGCGAGCCTTGGCGAATTGAAACATTGACGCCCACGCGCGGCCGACGCGCTCGCCGTCGCCATTGAGCGTTACGTTGAGCAAGCCAAACGTTGCGCTCTTAGGCACAAAAAACGATTGGAATGTTTGAGACCACACGGTATCGAACGCGGCGTTTCGAGCGACGATTTCGAGCTCAATCACGGCGTGAACATCGATGTCGTCCATTGGGGCGAGGCAGACGCGCAACGCCACGAGTTGCGCGCAGATGAACGTCAATCGCGCCGCGTTCACGCCTTGCGCGCCATTGATGGCGACTTGAAACGCATCAATGATGCGATTGAGTTCGTTTTGAGCGCCGTTCGGACCGCGAGCGTTTCTCACCGCGGTAACGCGATCTTGAAGGCTGAGCGCTGGAGTAAAGCTCGTGCTCTCCGGGGCGCCGTGGATGAGCGCGTCGCAAATGGACATGCTCACGAGTTCATCTTCCAAGTCGCGGCTGAAACTGGACTTGACTGCGGACTCGGCGAAACGTCCAGCACGCGCTGCGGGCGTGTAAAACGCATCGTTGTCCGCGTTCGAATGCGATGGCGTTCTAAGCATCGTGGAGTCGTCGTCGGCGAAGAGCACCGAAGACGCGTCGGCTGAAATTTCGGCAGCTTCGGTCATCTCCTTTTCGTGGCTCGCTGCCGCCGACGCCGCAGCTGCAGCAGCCGCAGCTGCAGCCGCTACCGCTGCAGCTTGCTCGGCGGCTTGTATAGCGCGCTCTTCGGCTAAGCGTTGTTCGTGTTGGCGAACGGCGAGCACGCGCTCCTCCTCCAATCTCGCCATTCTCGCCTCTTCCTCCTTTTCTTCGGCGAGCTGAAGCTCTCGCTGAACACGCATCGCTTCTTCATGTTCACGCGCGGCGCGTTTCGATTCTTCTGCGGCGACGCGTGCGCGTTCGACTTCAGCTTCAGCAGCCCAACGTCGTTCTTCTTCCGCGCGAGCGGCGTCCTCTTCGGCTCTTTGACGTCGCTCCTCCTCAAACGCGTCTTGCTCGGCGAGTCGTCGAGCCTCTTCTTCTGCACGTTGTCGTTCCAACTCAAAGTGTGCCAACCGAGACTCTTCTTCAACGCGTCGCCGCTCTTCCTCGGCGCGTTGAACTTCGAGAGCTTCCTGTTCAGCGAGCAGACGCGCTTCATCCTCGGCTTCCTTGCGCGCCGCTTCGAGTTTGGCCACGAGCGCGTCCTCTTCGGCGATGCGCCGCGCTTCTTCTTCTTCCCTGGCCGCATCTTCCGCAGCCTTACGAGCAACTTCAGCACGCGCGAGTTCTTGGGTTTCATCATTCACCGCCGTTGGCGTGGCGAATTCTGGTTCGTCTTCGGCGCGTTCGTCTTCGGATTCCAAATCCGAGTCGAGCAAGAATCCGTCAGAATCGACATCGGGGGCGTTCGTCGCGGTCTTTACGGTCGCAGCACCGAAGAGTTCAGCCCGCGCAGCGGCAATTTCCGCGTCATCCTCTGGAATATCGTCGCGTGCAACGTCCTTGCTCTCAACCTCGCGCTCCTCTTCGTCCCGAGCCGCGAATGTCGCTCGCGGCGGCGGCGCGATGCCAAAGAGCGCCGAGCGCTCAGCGCTGTCCTCTTCCACCGGCGTTGTATTCATCAAATCTTCGCGCGTCTCGCTCACCGATTCTTCGTTGGTCATCGCGGGCTGTTCGCGCTTCTTAAACATGCTCGCCATCGACGCGAGCGCCGCGGCTTGATCCGGCGCCGGCGTCGTCGACTGCGCCGCCGCATTCGATTCCTCATCCGGTCTAAACCTCGATGAAGCCCACTGATAACCGGTACCTTGCATATCTCGCGCCACTTCAGTCGGTTCATCTCGCCGCTGCGGAGATAACGACACGTTACGCACCACAGACGCGCTCGAAAGCTCTCTCAGCGTCGCCGGAGCCTCCCCGCTCGCGCGCGCCGCCACGGATACGTACAACTTTGGCGCCCGACCCACCGCGCGAATCACGCTTTCGCTCGTGTCCACGTCATAACCATCACTCACGCCATCGTATGCGTTCAAGTACACGCCTAAGTCCACGTTGACCGCGCCCACGGGTACGCTTTCTACGCGCTCGCCCGGCGTCGCGTCTTCGGGCACCGCGAGCACCGCGAGCTCCAACCCTTTCGTCTTCACCCCACCGTCTCGGTGCACCGTCATCGTGCACTCCACGGTGAACTCGTGTTCAAACGTGTATTTCGCCCCGCGCGCGCCATCGGCGTCGCTCGGCGCACCGCGAACGACGCGCGTGGTGCCGCGCTTGCCGTGGCCTCTGGCCCAACCAATCGCGAGACTTTGGCTCCGCGCGCTCCCATTCGCGAGCGTCAGCGGCCACGGGTCGAGGGCGTGCACGCGGATCGTGTACGTCACCTTGCGCGTAGTCGTCACCGGGTCTTTGCGCGATGCGAGTTTCTTTAACATGGCGGCAGAGTCTGGGGACAAGATGAGTATGAGAAATATTCCTGGGACGAGCTACGGGATGGCTACAGGGCGAATGGGTCGTTGTTCGCGGGTGGCGGCGTCGGTGGCGGTGCACCGAATGGGTCATCGATGTCATCGTCGCCGTGCGCGTCTGCGCTTGGAGCGAATGGGTCGGCGCCTGGGGGCGTGGGCGGCGGCGCGCCAAACGGGTCTTCGAAGGACGCGTCCAACGGCGCCGCGAAATCCGCCGCGGATGAGGATTTTTGAGGCGGTGGTGTGGGAACGCCTCCGCCGAAGGGGTCAGGATCGTCGTCGAGACTATCAAAAAATCCACCACCACCAGTGTCGCTGGGGATGCCTAGCGCGGCGGCGACGGCGGGGATTTCAGACGGGACGCGGCGATGCGGAGGCGCGGTCGACGTCGTGGCTTTTTCCACACGCGACGTCGTGGCCCAATTGTCCCAGGCGTCGAATGATTCTCTACCATCCTTCGTGCTGGCACTTTTTGCGACGGGCGCTCGCTCGCGTGGCGGCGCTGGCGCGCTCACATCGAAGAAGGATGACGAACGCTGGTACTCGGCGAGCGCGATGTCTTGACGCGTGGTTTCCAGCGATGATGGTTGCGCGGCGGCAGTAGATGAAGCAAACGCACCCGCTCTCAATCTAGCCTCTTCGGACTCAACCGCAATGGTTTTCGCATGCACCTTCGCTCGCATATCGACCAGGTCTTGCTCGACGGCAGACGTCCCACTCGATGCCGTCGCCACTAGCTCCGCGTGACGTTCTTCAAGCTCCTTGTACCGCGCACTCAACGCATCATACTCTTTCTTTGCCTCGTCAATTCGGTGCATCGGCTCGCCCATTTGATCGATTATATTTTGCACCATGCCTTGCATTCGTTCGCACTTAGCTTTAATATCCTTAACTTCGGCTTCGGCGGCTTGCGCGCGATAAGACGCTTCAGTCAAATCGGCTTCACATTTACGTGTGAAAATAGCCAAGTTAGACAAGACTTCTTGTGCCGCCGCAGCGCTGAGTTTGTTTTGCCGCTCGGCCATTTCGCTTTTCCATAACTCACGGTCGTTGCTTTCGGCATTCGCCTTGACGCGCGCGGCGAGTTCTTGGTCTTGTTCAGGCATGGCGGCGACGTTGGCCACTGGTCCGCGGTACGTGTACTCCTCAGAGGTCTCTGCAGCGGGTGGTGCGGCCGTCATCACATGTTGCAATTGCGCACGCGCGGCATCCTGAGTCATTAAGCCAGCTGTTGTCGTTTGGAACGACGCTGGCGGCTGATAGATTGGTGCGGCGGGTTGCTGCGGTTCCCGCTGCGGTTGCGCCGAAACGGGCGCGCCGGCAGTCATGCTAAACGGCGGAAATTGGCCCGCAGGCAGCGAATGTGGCGGCATGCGCCCACTTCGCGCCTGTTCAGTCAAATATATTGCAACCACAAACTCAAGCCAACTCAGCGAACCATCTTTATCGGCATCACTCAACTCCCAAATGTCCTTGAGCACGTGCTTTGGCGCGTCCAAGCCGAGTAAAATTGGCGCAACTTCTTGCCCACTCAATCGCCCTTCGGGATTACCTCGCGTGTTGGTCAAAAACACTTGCTGGTACCGCTGCCAGTCGCTCGGTCCAATCACGGGCCACTCGACGGCTTGCACGATTTGCTGTGGTTGTACTGTCGCCGGAACAGGCGCTGGGGCGTTTTGAACAGTCAACGACGCCGTCGGAGGTGGCGGAAATGTATTCGATTGCGCCGGCACCGCCACTGTCACAGGCGCCGCCGCGACACTGAAACGATCATCAAACCCGCCAGACATGGCAAATAAGTCCTCATTGGCGTTCATATCGAACGCCGCCGCCACGCGCGGTTGAGTCGCGGGCGCCAACGGCGGCGCGCTCGCACCAGCTTCGAACGAATTCCGACGACTTCCTCTGGCATACCGCGCCGCCACCATCGACGGAAGCTCTAAACCTTGCATCTTGGGAGTTGGCAAACTTCCGAACGCGCCACTTCGCGCGCGTTCGTATGCGTCTCGTGTGATTGTCCCGTACTGTTGCAACGCGCCGACGAGCGCGCACGCCACTGAAAACGCCCGTTGGTCCAAATACCCCACGCGTTCGGCGTCCGCCGCGTCCCAGAGCTTGGCGAGTTCATTCTTTGGTAAACCTGCGCGCATGAAGAAGTGCACAGCCTCGGCACCAGACACGCGGCCGTCGCCATCGACGTCCGCGATGGAGAACCATGCGGTGTAATCCATGGCGTCGCGAGCTCAAACGCTTATACGCGCGCGGCGGGCGGGCGATACAGAGAACACGTGCGCGCGTGCGTGAGCCACGCGTGTGTGTTCGCGTGTAGGCCGCGCGTCAGACGCGAGAACGCAATGCTTGACGCGCGAAATGCGGTCAATCTTAGATGGTGTCCCAAAAGTGTTGTTGACTGGCGGTTCAACTACGTTTACGATTTCATTTGACAAACTACCGGTACGGTTCTGGTTATGATGTGTAGCTAATTGTGTAATAAGAAGGATATTTAGAGTTCATCCTTGACTTCCGTGGCGCGTTGCTCCGTCGCGCGCTTGTCTTTAATCCATTGGGGTACCTGGTAGGCGGTTTTGATGATGGATGGGTACTTTTTCAACGCCGGCGGGTACGCACCCGGGCAGAATCCACTGCCGTCCTCGTGATCGCACATGCGATTTGCTGGGTTGGCAACCCATGCTTTGGACTCTTCATCGACATTGACGACTTTGTAAATGCGGACTTTGCGGTACTTTGACGTGTACACTTCTTGAAATCTACTCGCGTCGACAGAGCCTTGCGGGGAGACGAGCTTGTAAAGTAACGATGCCGCCATTTTGGGCGTTGGGCGCCCCGAACGGTCAACGCCGAACGTACTGGTGATCTTATCCATGTCAACTGCCGTGGCCCGACCGCTCCCGATAGAGGCGCCGATGCGGAATAAGTGCGGACTTTTCGCCATGTCGTCGCCGCCGCCGCCAGCCCATACGAGAACGTAGTCTGCTAAGTGACGAATGACCTTGTGCGCCTTCGTTTCGTCCGTGGTCAGCATGCGCGCCAAGTTTGCGATATGTTCATGGTTCCAAGTATTGCCATCCGCGATGGACGTGCGGTTGGCAATGCCGGTGATTTGATAGCCGTAATCCCACCACGCCATGACGCGAGCGTCCTCAGCAGTGTTATCACGCAGCCACTCGTAAGCATCGACGTAGTCTCTAACAATCACGGTTTCACCCGTTTGTAACTGACCCTTAAACATGATGCTCGGCTGAGACATGCCTTGCGCCATTTGATGAGAGTAACTGATGAACGTCGACACAGAGTACGCGGTGCGCGTCAAAAAGAGCGCAGAACAAATCAAACGTGCCGTCTTGGTTGATGAACGATTCCACCAGTTGTGCGCACCGCCCTTGATCATTTCTTTGAGCGACTTTGTGAGTTTGATAGGCATCTTTTTCTTGTCCTTCTTGGACTTGGACGGAGTCAACACCGGTTTAGCGTCGGCGTCTTCATCCGCCGTAGCGCCCTTCTCCTCTAACGTCATTTCCGTCGCGATTGCGATGGAATCTTCAATGACGTACCCAATACACACGCCAACTAAGCACGCCGCGATAGGGCCTAAGAAGATAATCAACCGAACCATACGATTGGCAAAGTAATACGCAACGGCGGCGTACAAAGGCAAAAACATGCTCCCAGCGGATCCTTCATACATAAAGTGCACCGCTGAGCACACAAAGCCAATCGGCGCAATGTAGTAGTTGATGTGCAAGAATCGATAGTATGAATCGGGCGAACCAGGTTGATGTTCGGCAACACTGTCGACAAGAGGGTTGCCAGTTTTCGTATGCTTGACGAACAAACTCTTCACTCGCACGGACATGCCGTTAATGTTGTACAGACCCGCCATGGAAAGCGCTTGCACGGTAACGACGAGGACTAAGAGCGCGGCGAAGTACATTCTAAATCTGCGCGTCCACTTGTCGCTCGGACGCAAAGTCTTAGGCATCGTGCGCTCGGTAAATTCCAATACTTGAAACCCGAGGAACACCAACATCGGGCCGAGCTGTTCCATAGACGTAAACGGCAGCGTGCCGACGACAGGAAACTGCAACGCACCAATCGTGCCGATAACAAAGAACAGTGAGTAAGCCTTGTGCAACTCTGAGTTGTAACGTCCGTAAATAACTAACATCGCCGCGTGCAGACCAATCATATTGAGCACGAATGTGTAACCACCCCACGCCGCCGTCATGTAGGTGTATCCCAAACCAGCGAGCGCGCCGATGGGCCACGACTTTGCATTTCTCAACGATCGGCACCACAAGTAAAACGTCAAGCACATAGCCGTCACAGCCAATGACTCATTATCATACCCTCCCGCGACTGATCGCATCGTATGCGCCGGAACAATCGACATCACCGCCGCCGCGACCACCGCCGCCGTTCCGCTCCCCGAACACTCCTTGGTCAGAATAGCCACTAAATACGTCGCCACCGCCCCGAACCACGCCGGGAAGAACACGCACACGTCATTCAATGACATTTCAATCCCAACAAAATTCAACACGCGCCATAAAAACACCGCTGTGATCTGCATGCCCGGATAGATCGTCGTCCCGACGGGGCGACCGAGCGGATACCAGGACATGTAATCAAACCACGTGCGGAACTTCAACCATCCGTTCTCGGCGAGGTATTGCGTGGCGCGGAAGTTAAACCACGGGTCGAATTCATGAATGATTCGCCCGTACTCTGTGCGCGCGAAAACGCGAGAAAGTCAGTGTCGGAAACGCACACGATGATTGCGCGCGTGACACATCAAGATGACGATTTCGTGTTGGTTATGCGTACCTTTGACGGCGTAGAGACGAATATCGACCGCGGCGTAGAGCGCGATGGCGAGAACAACGGCCCGGGCTAAACCTCCCGGGGAGGTGTCGATGAGCTTTTGCATCGGAGGCATGACCGCGCGCGCGGTGCGACCGACTGTGAGGCTAGATCGCGTTCGCGCGACGAGACCTTTGCATATG